>Ga0209064_1002069_pt1 | contig 24886 bp, 25 predicted proteins | sample Inofromicrocosms_FD_187498 | JGI IMG/M metagenome (GOLD analysis project Ga0209064, IMG submission 187498) | Mouse cecum microbial communities from Vienna, Austria - Inoculum for glucosamine and mucus D2O microcosms (SPAdes) (version 2) | ecosystem: Host-associated > Mammals > Digestive system >... | reverse complement strand
CGCGACAGCCGGGTAAAATTGACTTTGCCCGGAATCAACGCTACAGTGCGTATTGTTAAAATCAGCCAGTTGAGGAACCTTTTGCTCATCTTGGTTGTAGTATTTTCAAATACCGACTTACACCGATAGGTGAAGTCTTTGAGAATCGCCAATACGTTCATATTGTCTAATGTTTTTATAATGAACGTTTTGGCGATTCATTTGTATCTATAACATTATTCCATCCGCTTAATTTTCAATTACTTCCGCGATTTTTACCGAATCATTGATAATAAGAAAGTCAATATTAGACATAATACGCCACAGATGAGAATAATACATCCTCAATGCTCATTTGTGTTATTAAATGTCCGAAATATTGCATACGAAATATTGCATAATAAAGTCTATATAGGACAATTGTCCTATATAGACTTTATTCTCACACTCTAATATATCCACTGTATTTATGCCGCGGCTCGGCAACGAGGGAAGATTTATCCTCTTGCTGTTTTGAGGATTGCGGGGGTATGTGGTTTGCCGATTGTTGCTGTGGGGTGGTTGACTTGATTTCCCCATCATCGATGGTGTCATCGTGTTTTGGGGCGAGGGTGGCGGTGATTTTGCGGTCGAGGGCTGCGAGTTCTGATTTGAGCTGCTTCAACTCGTTCTCTTTGCCCCACTGCTTTGCAACGATGGCTTCGAGTTGGGGAACGTCGGCTTTGAGTCTGGCGGTGCGTTCCTCAAACTGGGCGATGATGCCGGGTATCTTCTCCAGTGCATTGACGAAGTTCATGCAGGCGGCATGGGTGTCGCTCATGGCTATGAAGCCATTGTTGTACTTGTACTTCAAGTTGCCTTCGACTACAAAGCGGTTCTGCACACTCTCGTGACCGTCAACCACCGTCGGCTCGGATATGATGGAAATCGGGAATCCGTAAATCTCACCGATACGCTGGTAGCGGCGGTTGGTGTTGGTGTTTATCGCCAGACCTTGCAGGTGGATACCCATATTCTTTTCATCGGTAAGCCGGCAGGTGTCGATGGTAAGATTGTTTATCGGGTTGCCGTCCTTGTCACGCTGTACCACAGCCTCGTAACGGGCATAATCGGCTTTCATCTGCGCAACTGTCGCCTCGTTGTTGGCTATATCGTGGGTAATCATCTGCAACTTTGACTCGGAATCAGCGCGTCCCTTGCCGAATGATTTGCGCTCACTCTCCAGCGAGGCTATCCGCTTTTCAAGTTTCGCCTTTTCGAGAAGGTCGGTGTTGCCGCTGAGAATAGCCATATACTCCGAGAAGTTCATGCCGTTCTGTTCGTCCATCGCGCCCTCGTCGATTGTTCTCGCTCCGAGTGCGCCACGCTTGAGCTGGCTGATGAATGTCGCCTTACAGTGGAGAAGGTTGAACTTGTAGGAGTCCAGCGATTTCTCCACAGCATAGATGATGACATCCACCTTGTTGTCGGCATAGAGTTTGGCAATCTCGTTGCCGGCGCGGATTGCACGTCCCTCGCGTTGTTCCAAGTCGCTGGGACGCCACGGACATTCCAGTTCATGGACGGCGACAGCCCTGCGCTGGGCATTTACGCCTGTGCCGAGCATACTCGTTGAACCGAAAAGCACGCGCACGTCGCCGCTGTTCATCGCCTCAATCACAGCCTTTCTCGACCTCTCTGTCTTGCACTCCTGAATGAAACGTATCTCATGCGCCGGAATGCCGTAATCCTCAATCAGCTTGCGCTTGATTTCGGAATAGATGTTCCACTCGCCGGGCTTGTAGGTGCTGAGATCGCTGAATACAAACTGAGTACCCCGCTGCTCATCGTATTTGCGGTAATATTCGGCAATCATCCGGGCGCAGTGCGAGGCTTTGTTGTCGGGATTGTCTTCGTATGCCGCAGAAATAAGCCTCATGTCAAGAGCCATCTTTCGGGCATAGTCCGTGGCGATAAGCATCTTCGCCTTCTCCTCTGTTTCCGACAATGGTGCTCTGCCGAGTATTGTGGCGTCGCCACTCTCGGCAAACTTCATCAGTTTCTCGATGAAGTCCTCCTGTTGCGGTGTCGGAGGGATATTATGCAGTATCTCGTTCTTTGCAGGACGGTCAACGCCTACATCCTCCGCCGTGCGGTAATCCGTGATCTCGTTGTAGAATGCCGCCAGCTCCGGCACTTTGATAAAGTAACGGAAACGCTCTTTCTGCACAATTCTATTGGTGACATTAAACTCGAAGTCGGTTGTTTTCTTTGCGAAAATCGCCAGCCAAGCGTCGATGCACCGTATCTCCTGCCTTTCAAGTTCTTTCGGGCGTAGATACTTGAACAGCAGATACAATTCAGTAAGAGAGTTACTGATTGTAGTACCCGACAAGAATGTCGCTCCCAAATCCTTACCGGTTCTCTCTTGAATGGTACGAATTGCATACAACAGGTTGAGAGCCCTCTGGCTACCTTCACTGTTGCCGAGACCTGCCACTCGGTCGTGTCGGGTGTTGAACATCAGATTCTTGAACTGGTGCGATTCGTCAACGAAGATGTGGTCGATACCCATCTGCTTGAAGTCAACGACCGCGTCCTTGTTCTGATCCATCTGGTACTGAATGGTGGCAATTTTGGCGGTAAGGTTCTCCTTACGCTTGATAAGACCTTTCAGCATAGCCCGGTTTATATCGTGACCCTGCTGCCTCAGTACTTCGAGGTTCTCCTCAACCGTGTCAAGCTCCGCCTGAAGAATCTGTTGCTGCATCTCCGGCGACTGCGGGATTTTCCCGAACTGGTCGTGCGACATTATCACGCAGTCATAATCGTTGTTCTTGATTTGGTTGAAGAAGTTGATGCGGTTGTCCGCCTTGAAGCTCTTTTCATCGGCAAATAAAATCCGGGCATTGGGATATGCCGTCTGATACGTCATGGCAATCTCGGCTACGTTGGCTTTCAGCCCGATAATCATAGGCTTGTGTGCCAGTCCAAGACGCTTCATTTCATGCGCTGCAATGCACATTATCAACGTTTTACCACAGCCCACCTCGAAGTCGCACACTCCACCTCCGTTCTGTTTAAGCATCCATATACAGTCCTTCTGCGACTTGTAGATAGAACTTATACCGTAACGGTCACCGAGAAGTTTCATGTTCAAATCCGGGAATGTCTGGTGTGACCCATCGTAGCGGGGACGCACGAAACAGTTGAACTTGTCATTATACAAATCAACAAGACGATTCTTGAACTCAGGCGACTGTGCTTCAAGCCATTCGCTGAATCCGTTGCGTATCTCGTCAATCTTGGTATTGGCGAGTTGGATTGCCTCGCTGTCGGGTACCTTTATGTCGTTGCCGTTCTCGTCCTTGCCGATTGATTTCTTTATGTCGGGGACAGTATTGTGGAGAGCGTGTTTCAGAAGGTTTATACCGTCGTATGTACGGTAGTATCCTCTGACACAGAACTCCTCCCAGATGGTCATGTTCTTTCTTGATGTTTCTGCGGAGTATTCATCCATTGAGGAAGAATAGGCAATCTTCACATCGGTGTGGAACAGGTACGACATATAGGCAGAGTAGATGCCTGTCGGTATCCATCGCTCGCCGAAGTTGAAGTCCAGCTCGTCGAACTCGATACGGCGCGGACGGGCATCCTCCAACGCTTTGAGGGAATCCTTCGACATGGCGATAAATGGCTCTACACCGTCATATCCGGGGAAGTCCTTTATCCGTTCTTCCTCATGGTCAATCCATGCCCTGACGTTATCGGCTTTTGCCACTACATTTCCGGCGATGAAACGGTCTCTGACCTCATAGTTGCTGACAAGCGGATTATAATATATGTGACCTTCGAGGTTATCTACCAATGAATCCTCATCCATATCCACAAGCGATGACATATATTCGAGGTTGACGACACCGTATTTATTAAGCGATGCGGTAAGAGCCTCCAATGGTGTACCTACCGAAGTAACCTCGTCAACGGCGAATGATACCGGATGGTCGAAAATGTCAGCCTTGACAAACCGACCGTTCTCACCGCGTTCCAGTGCCAGAGAGTCCCTGCCGTTGGCATCCATCAGGATAAACTTCACATTCCGTTTCTCATTGAGGTTGCCGTATTTCTCTACAAACTCGTCATAATACTGATTGAGGTGTTCGCGCAGTTCGGCACTTGCCTCGTGTGTTTCAGCCTCGTAGTTGTAGAGCTGCTGGTATGTCTCCGACATTGTGACATAGAGCATGGCTCGTTTTGCCTGTTCAGGCTTCAACTCCAACGGATTGAATGTAGCACCATTCTTGCGGACTTCCGAGAGGAAGCCTACCATACCGTCCTGCACCACCATACTGCCGTTGTGGTGGAAGAACTGAATATCCTCCGAGAAAGGACGGGGTGACATATCGACCTCGGTTTTCTCCGGCTGCTGTGCCGCCACTCTTGGCTGTCTGCCGGGAATGAAAACGCCTTCGGTTTTCTCGATGACTGTGCCATCTTCGACAATGGTTTCGGATTTATAATCCTTGTTAGCTTCTTTTTCAGCCGCCTGACGCTCACGCTCCGCAAGCTGGGCGTATGCGATTGACATCATAGCCTCGTAGAACCCGTTGATAGGCGGATTATCATCCCAGTTCAGAGAACCGTAAAACTCCAGCTCCTTTTCAGTTAGCGGACGGAATTTATTTGTCGGCAACGGTTTGGCGTCAGCCCACGGTTTCGGCTTTTCGACCGGCTTTTCCTCCTTCTCTTTCTTTGGCACAGCAGTACGCTGGCGTTTTGGCGCGTCCCTCGGCTCCAGTTCCCCGAAAAGGTTATAGGCGAACAGACGCGGGTCGGGATTATCGGAATAATCGGGACTGCCGTCTGTTTCGATTTCCTTCGCCTGTTGCGGAATGGAATCCGAAGGCATATTTTCGGATTGCTCAACCTTCCGTATTTCGGCATTGGGTGCAACAATCTCGACAGCCTTTTGCTTGGCGGTCTTTGTCAGCTTCGGGTCTTCGAGCTGCTCACATATTGCCACACGTTGCCCGGCTCTTACGAGCTTGGGCAGGTAGGTGTCGAGCGCATGATGCGGGAATCCGGCAAGCTCGATATATTTGTCACTGCCGTTGACTCTGCGGGTGAGTGTAATACCTAAAATCTCCGACGCTTTTACTGCATCCTCGCCGAATATCTCATAGAAATTGCCCACTCTAAACAGCAGTACAGCATCGGGATGTTTCTTTTTCATCTCCTGATACTGTTGCATTAGAGGCGTATTCGTGAGACTCGACTTCCTTTCCGCCTTAGCTTCCTGTTTAGGGGTAGGAGTTGGTGTAACCGGGTCAGGCGTAGGCGGCTTGATACCGTTGGAATTATACAGTTCCAGATTCAGGCGCAGACGGAATGACAGAGTTAAAGCGTCATGCAGGTCACGGGCAATACCATCTATGCCGTCCTTGTGGGTATAGACGATAGCCGGTTTGCCATATTGGTCAGTACCCACCTTTGCATCAGTGCAGATTACATTCTGCGGAAACGCCTGAAAGAACTTGTTGCCCGGAACTTTCGTGCCACGGTCAACAACCGACTGGATGAAAAATTCTTCATCAGCAGAGAGTGCCTTCTTAGTTGAATGCTTCTGCAATATAATAAGGTCGCTTCCAACATCTGTTCCGGCATTGTCGGAGAAAGTGTTGTTAGGCAAACGCAATGCCGCCACAAGGTCGGCACGTTTCATCATCTCCATTCTTATAAAAGGAGAACCGGCGTTCATAACACCCTGCGATGCAATAAAGGCAACCAATCCGCCTTCGCGCACTTGGTCAAGGGTTTTGAGGAAGAAATAATTATGTATCGACTTGGTAGCCTGACGATATGCAATCTCCTTGCTCGTCGCATACCGAGGGTCTGCCACAGCAAAATCGCCGAAAGGAACATTGGATGCAGCCACGTCGAAGTATCCGTTGAAATCGGGGTCAATGCGCTCAAAGCCCTCAATATTCACAGTGGTGGACGGATGCAACGCCTGTAAAATTTTGCCTGTCAGCAAATCCTTCTCATAGGCAAGCACTTCTGCACCGGGGTATCTGTCATTCCGCAGGAAAGAGTCTATAAAAGCACCCTGTCCGGCAGAGGGTTCCAAAAATCTTTTAATATCGACCCCGGCATCTTTCAGAGCGTCGGAAATGGAATCAACAACAGACTGAGGAGTATAGAATGCTGTCAGTACCGAGGCTTTGAGAGAATCCATATACTCCGCAAACTCCCTGTCATTGTGGCTGTAATCATGAATCATACGGCGCAGTGCCACCGTCGGCGCGAACAGCTCTATATCCGACTTGCTCCATTTGGCGGCATCCGCCAGTTCGTTGGCATCATTGAGGATACACTTCAACCCGCCGAAGCCAGAGTACCTGCCGAGAACAACCCTCTCAATGGGGTCGGGAGCGCGCTTTTCAACACCTATCTGAAACGCACAGCGTATGGCATTGATATTGTCGCGCATGGTCTGCAACTTATTGTAAGCCATTGTCGGTAAGATATATCACGATTTTGCCTACAATTTCTGTCTCTTTCTGCTCCATTTCGAGAGCGTCCACGCCTATAGCCTGACGGTCGAACCCGTCAAACAGGTCGGGAATGTCGGTCATTACCTGAGTTGTCCAGTATTCCACCGCGACCTCGCTGTCAAGATCAATGGTGTCACCGAAGTTGTCAAGTATGAGTCCGGAAACGATGTCATACTCCGACTCACCTATATTGGTGAAAAGTTCCGGGATTGCCATCTCCATAGCCTCCTCCACTTCCGCGCCGTAACGGCGTGCGTCCTCGAATGTTTCAAGTGCCGCGATGGAGTTGGAGATTATCTGCGGGTGTTCAGGGTCAACCTGATATCTGTTGGACTGGAGATAGTTCAACAGATAGGAATAATAGAAATTGAAGTCTGTAAGGCTTCGGTCTGATTCTAACATGATTGTGGATAGTTTAGTGGTGGTTGTAAATTACTTTGGCATGAACAGGTGCCGGAGTTCCGGGTCTGCCATGATACGCTGTTTCTCGTCGGAGATTATCTGTATCACATCGGCTTTCACCTGTTCATAGTTGCGTTGGATTATAGCCTTCATGCGCGACTTTTCGGGAGTGTCGTCGTGGAAGTCTGTGAGTATCGGGATAGGTTTGTAGCGGTCTGTTTCAGCCTTGACCTTCGCGCTGTCAATCACTATCTCGGCATGAAATATCTTCTGGTCTATGCGCTCGTCGATATTGTCACAGACCGCCCCGACAAACATGCCCTGCGTGAGAGTTGAAATCTTGCTCGGAGGAATTAGGCTGTCCATCTGAGTGTTGAAAGAATGGCTCACGTCCTGACGGTTGATGGATATTGACTGCCGCTTCTGGAGAACCTTGCCGAAGCGCTCGGAGAGTGTCTTGGCGGTCTCTCCCACGACCTGCCCGGAGAAGATGTTGCCGACGGTATTCATCACAACTGCCGCTTCCTTGTCACCATAGTCGCGTTTGAGCTGCGAGAAGTCCTGAAAGCCGAGGCAGACGGCAACCTTGTTGCTTCGTGCGGTGGCAATAAGCTGGTCAAGCCCCTTGAAATATATCGTTGGAAGTTCGTCAATCAGCACACCACTTTTCAGCATACCTTTCTTGTTGATGATTTTGACGATACGGGAATTATACAGCCCCAGTGCCGCGCCATAGATATTCTGCCTGTCGGGATTGTTGCCCACGCATAGGATTTTAGGCTCATTCGGATTGTTGATGTCGAGAGTGAAATCATCGCCGGTCATAACCCAGTATAACTGAGGCGAAATCATGCGTGAAAGCGGGATTTTCGCCGATGCGATTTGCCCCATCAACTGCTCAGCCGCGCCACCCTGCCATGCGTCCATGAACGGTGAAAGGTAGTTTTCCAGTTCCGGATAGCTGGTTAAAATCGGGAATAAATCTTCATAACGGCGGTTGAGCAACTCTATGGCGTGGGGGAAGGTGCAATACTTTCCTCCCTTGTAAATGCGGAGATACCAGATTATCGCGGCGAACAGTACAATCGGTGACTCCACAAAGAAGTCTCCCTGCTTGCTCACCCACGACTTATTGAGGTTGAGCATAATAGTGTACGCGCTCTCGTATGCGTCGGCGATATCGCTCATGAAATCGGGGTGAATAGGATTGCACCGGTGGCTCCGTTCAGGGTCATCGAAATTTATCATGTAGAATTTCGGCTTGACCTTGCCGTAGCCCTCCTTGTGACTGAGCAGATGGTTGTAGGCTATCATACTCAAATCGGGACTCTTGAAGTCATAGATATAGCCGCTGTAACCTTTCTCTATCATCTGTTTGATAAAGGAATTTATGACGGCATACGACTTGCCCGAACCGGGAGTACCCAACACGATGGTGGCACGAAACGGGTTGACGACGTTAATCCAGCCCTTGTGCCATTTCTTCTGATAGTAGAATCTGGTCGGCAGATTTATGGAGTATTGGTTATCCATAAGTTTTGTTTCCTGCATGAAGCTCTCGTTCTCGTCGTTGAAACGGTCATCCATCATATTGTTTTTCAGCATACGCCCCGCCCATATACCGCCCATCAGCAGGCAGATGTAGCCGACAATGGTGCTTATTATATATGTGTAGCGCATACCTATGTCAAGTGTCCACCAGTTCAGAAGAAACAGCACACAGCCTGCGGCGAGTGTTACGCCGATATGCCGCCATGTTATATTCTCGCTCCTTACCCCTCTGGTGCCGAAACATGACAGTCCAAGCAATAGAAGTGCGAACAGTTTGGCATTGAAAGTGGTGCTGAAAAGTCCGCAGGTGCGGTTGAAGTTGGCGCAGATCTTATGGACGGTCGAATAGAACCAGCCGCTTTCGACGGCTTCCATACGGGTGAACCAGTAAAGGTTGGCGACAACCAGCACGATACTGACCGCCCGAAGGAAGTCCATAATCTTTGCCAACGCTCTGAGATCATCCTCTTGTTGGCTCATAAAAATGTAATTTGGGAGTCGTTAAAACTTCGGTCTGTGACCCTTCTTTTTCTTACGCTGCATACGGCGTCGGAATTCCTCCTCGTCCGGATTGACAGCCATTCCCGGCTGGAACAGGTCAAGTCCCGGAAGTGAGAAATCGTTGTCGCTGAGGCTGTCCCGTGACGGTGCGGCAGTCTGACGTTGGCTTTCCGCCTGACGATTCTGTGATGTCTCTTGTGAAGTGGCGGCTTCTGTGTCTGTCGTTTTTGGCGAGACTGTGACCGACGGAATTGCCTGTACCTGCGGGTTGTTGAACCGCTCGTTGAGGGCGTTTGCCGAAAACTCCTTGCCGAGTCTGGAACCATTGAGTACCGACATAGTGTTGTGGTCGATAAATGTAGCCCCGTAGATTCTTCCCTCGTCAGTGTAGCGGAACACGACATCTATATGTCTTTCCTTCAGCTTGGCAACGAAATCATCCTTGCCTGTGGCTCCGGCAAGGACCCCGGCAACCGCCCGCTTCGTCGGAGCTGGGTCAATCTTCTCTTTGGCGCGCCCGAAGCGTCCCTCTATCGCCTCTCTCCCTGCGAACTTGCCAAGTCTCGAAGCCTTGAACGGATTGGCGATAACCTTGCCGTCATCGTCAGTCACGAAATAGACAAGACCGTGATACTCGCGCCCGTTCACCCTGCCGTCGGCAGGCTCGCACTTCACATTATACAGTGAGAGTATGGCGTTGTATTCGCCGAGGGTCTGGAATTTGTAGCGCATACCGACCATCTTCACGGTGTTGGCTACCTGACGCTTCAAATCTCCGTCAGGGTCAATCTTCCTTATGGGCATATCCGGAGTGATTTTCTCACGCCCGGCAACCTTCAGCCCGTATTTCTGCTCCAGCTCGCGGCACACCTTCTTGTTCTTGTAGAAGTTGTTGCGGTCTGAGATACAGCGTCCGTCAGTGCCGACACGCAGTGCGACGATATGGACGTGGTGACGGTCGATGTCTTCGTGCTTCACGATTAGATATGGCATATCGGCGAAGCCCATCATCTGCATATAATCGTGGGCAAGGCGGGTGAAGTCGGTGTCGCTCAACCTGTCGTCGGGGTGTGGATTTAACGAGATGTGCATCATCGGACGCTCGGTGCGTGACGATGTGGGTATCCAGCGCATGAAGTCCTCGTAGGCACGGCGGATGTCAACCGTGCCGCTGCCGTCATTGAAAATCTTGTTGGTGTCAAGCACCCGTCCCCGTTCCTTGTTGATCTTCTCGCCGTTGTAGCTGAGCGCGCCGTACAGGGAATTGCCTATCGAGATTTTAGCGACCATTGTTCATCGAACCTCTGCGCGAGTGCCACAATCCCGCTGTTGACCTTGATGAGTTCAATCGTCAGCTTCTCCAGTTTATAGAGTGCCGACATCGCCTTCTTCTCAGTGAAATTCTCACGGAGGGTCTTGATCACGTTGTCGTATGACACCCCCAGAGTCCTGAAAAGCGAGTTGAGCGATGATAGCTTGTCGATGAACACGCGGGTGTTCTCGTCGATGGTATATACCTTAAACGGCTTCTGAAAGATGAAATTCTTTATGAACGCTCCCTTGCTTTCAAGCCCGGAACGCTCGAACATGGCGAGGAAACGTGCGTTTTCCTCCGCGTTGAACCGCACTACATAGCGGTTGACCGACGGATCGGTCTTGGGGCGTCGTCCGCCCCGGCTGGTAATCTGGGTCATAAAATGTGGATTTATGTGGTGTAACCGCATTGCGGCAGCATAAGGCGGCGCAGCCCATCGTATGGATTTACGACTTCGGAGTGAATCTTCCCAATGTTTACATTGCAAGTGTTTTCCGTGGCACAATCTTCGATTCGTGTGCCGGGAAACATAACTTGCAGTGTTCATGTGAACATCCTTTCCTATTATGAAATACGGTGGTGTCTGTGTCGGGGCTGCCCGGTGATGTCCCGATGGCATGATTACCGTGATTCCAGCGGCGCGGCGGTGTTATGTTGCCGTAATGCTTCCATAAATTTACGAAAATAATCGCGCAAATCCTAACAACGGAAGAAAAAAGTCCGAGAAAAAAACGGCATACAGTATCGCAGACCAGACCGATAAGACTCCGGCTGTAAAAAAATCGAAGTTGAAATGTTAAAAATTTTGGCAAAAAATTTGGACATAGTCGGACATACTTGGACATAGCCGGACAAACAGCGGAATCACAGGGAATTGGATTATTTTCAGATTTGACAAATTGGAAATTTATTTGTTTCTTTGTGTAGAGATTGGTTCTCAGGCTTGCCTTCAAGGAAGTCAAACTACTTACTATATTACGCACTGTCCATCTGAACTGTAAGCTGACAGACCAATCTGCAAGTAATATTCCTGACAATCCCGCTTCCAACCTTTACAGCGGTCTATATAGTGTCCTTCCGAACAATCTAAAAAGTTGATAAGGTATAGAGATTTGTTCCTGAATGACAATGTAACGACCACCATATATAGAGAGGACGCTTGTATCCAAGGGATATGACCTGCAAACTACCTACCTATGGACATAGAGCCCTATGGCCCTATGGCTACGGCAGACACCACTAAGTTCCACATCCAAACCAGAACCGTACAATGACTGACAGATCCAACCTTTCCCGGCTCATTTAGCCGATGCCCTCCCGACAGCGGAGGAAGGTCGCTCCATGCGGCATAGAAAGCTGTCATCCCCAGCATAGTCTGTGCCGGCACCGCTTCGCGCCGATAGAAGCCCGGTCTATACGTGTCAGGAGTCACGCTGACGGCCACCGCTATGCAGTCACCACTACATCCATTTTCAAATTTTATTTATGGCAGACCCTAAATTTGTCGCTTTCTCCACCCAGAAAGGTGGAGCGGGCAAAACGACTCTGACCGTTCTTGCGGCGAGTTACCTCTACTATGTGAAGGGGCTGAAAGTCCTTGTCGTGGACTGTGATTATCCGCAGTTCAGCATCGAGGAGATGCGGCAGCGCGACAGAGACCTGATTGAATGCAGCCCCCAGTTCAAGAAACTTTTTTCCGATAATCTGCGCCAGACCAAGCTCGCGCCTTATCCGCTTCTGACGGCAAAGCCGGAGGAAGCCATGCGGAAGGTGCGTGAAATCGTCGAGGGTGGCAATGAAATCGACATCGTTTTCTTCGACCTCCCCGGCACGGTCAACAACCGTGGTGTCGTAAACATACTCAACTGTATGGACACCGTGATTGTCCCCGTCGCTGCTGACAAGGTGATACTTGAAAGCTCGCTCGCCTTCGCCCTGAAGATACAGGAGTGGCTCACGACCGGACGCACATCGGTAAAACAGATGTATATGCTCTGGAATCTTGTCGATGCCCGCGAGAAAACAGACCTCTATGACCAGTATGAGGCGGTGTTTGAGGAATACGGGCTTCAGACCATGAAGACGAAGATTCCCGATACCAAGAAGTATCGCCGCGAGGGGTCAAAGACCCTTAACCGCGCCGTGTTCCGCTCCACGGTGATGCCTCCCGACAGGACGCTGCTCAAAGGCACGCGTCTCCCTGAACTTACAGATGAACTCCTCGGCTTACTCAAACTCTGACCGCTATGGCAAAGAAGTATGAGTCTGAAATCGACCCCGATGAATTCATCAGGTCTTTCCGGGAGGAGCCCTCCTCGCTGTCTTCGTTGAACAGGATTACTGCCGATACAACTCCGAAGCAGCCTCCTGCTCAGAATAATCCAAGTAACACGCCCGATGGAGCCGCTACGGACAGGGAGCGTGAATATATGGAACGTTTCGTGTGGAACATGACATACATGGCACCGCAGGATAAATATATCACGACCGAGATTGACCCGGAGATTGAATGGAAGATCCGTCAGATTCTGTTCTGCCGCAAGAAGGGTCGCGTATGCTCACTGAAGGCATTTATCAACAATGTGCTGGCAGCCCATTTAGAGGAGTATGCCGATGTTATCAACCAACTTAAACCCTAACCAGCTATGCCCAAATCACCACTTGTCACAATCAATGTGACCCCGGTCGCTGACATTGAAGTCAGGGCCGCAGAGGAACGTAAACGATATGCCGCCAAATTTCTGAAGCCCGGCATTATCTGTTCCAACACCAAAGTGTATATCTACCCCGAAGTACACGCCGTACTCAGCCGAATGGCTGACAGATTCCGCAAAAGCGGTATGTCCATCGGCTCATACGTCTCCGAGATAATCCTTGACCACTTCGCCAATAACCGCGAGGTAATGGAAGGTCTGTATGATGAAAACAGCCAAAGCCTTTTCTGATGGAGACGCTGTTGATTATCGCATTGCTCGCAAGCAATGTATGGCTTATCAGGAAAGTCCTGAAAAAGCCGGAGACAGCTCCTGCCGGTAAGGAAGCATCCGACCCCGTGGAGAAATCCGCGCCGCCTGATCCGGACGACGGGGCTGCCGAAGCCCATACTGAGGTAATCGGCAAAAGCAATTTCGATGTCGGTCAGTTCATGGATTCTTTCCGAGAGATAGCGAAAGAAGCCGCGACGGAGGTTGCAAAGGAGGTGGTGCCGCTGATAATTAAGGAAATCGGCACACCTGCCGATGCCGGATTCCCCGACATTCCCGAAGAAAAGCCGACGGCTCAGGTTCCTGTCGATAAACTGGACGAGATATTCTCCACTCATTCAGTGAGCGAGCTTACGGGAGAGACTCCGCCTCCGGCGGAGGCCAACGCCGAGGGCATTGACTTCGACGAGTTGCAATCGACAATGAAGGTGCTGAAAGACAAGCCGCACACAGACGAGGACGAGAAGATTGCCCGCCGTGTCCTTCCCGAACTTGAAGGCACGGAGATTATAGAGTATGTCAAACTCGACCCGGTCGTGCGTAAGCGCATTCTGATGATCGAGTGCCAGCTCCCTGATACGACTGAGGTGAATGACAATCCTCCCGAAAAATCCGATGATGCCGCGCCGAAGAAAAAGATTGTCTTCCATGCCGACATCGACACTACCGATATTGATGCAATCGACTTCAATATCTTTCACTGACCACCACTTTATCCACAATCCAAACCCCATTTTATTTATGACTGATTTCTTCAAGTCGCTCTACAAACGTATCGTGGAGTTTATGAACGCTCCCGGTATGCGTCGCCCTATGGCGATGATGCTCACACTTTTGCTGTGTGCAGCCAACCTCTACGCCGCCGGCAACGGTCTGGCGGGTATCAACGAGGCTACCTCGATGATGACCTCCTATTTCGACCCCGCAACGAAACTGATCTATGCCATCGGCGCGGTGGTGGGTCTTATCGGCGGTGTCAAGGTCTATGGCAAGTTCAGCTCCGGCGATCCCGACACATCGAAGACTGCCGCCTCTTGGTTCGGTGCCTGTATATTCCTTGTGGTAGCCGCCACAATCCTGCGCTCGTTCTTCCTCTAATTCCCCCGTACCAATGGAATATTCTATCAACAAGGGCATAGGCAGGACGGTGGAATACAAGGGGCTGAAAGCTCAGTACCTTTTCATCTTCGCCGGAGGTCTGATCACCGATTTCATTCTGTTCGTGGTACTCTATATGTGCGGTGTACAGCAGGGTCTGTGCATAGGCTTTGGTGTCGTGAGCGCATCGGCTCTGGTGTGGTACACCTTCCACCTCAATGGCAAGTACGGGCAGTACGGGCTTATGAAACTCACATCTGTGAAGTACCGCCCCCGCTATATCATCAACCGTCTGCGTGTGCGCAGTATAATGAAGGGAGGTCGCAAATGAGAAATACACTGAAAGCCACAACGCTGGAAAGCAAACTGCCGTTGCTCGCCGTGGAACACGGCTGCATTATCTCGAAGGACGCCGATATAACGGTGGCCTTCGAGGTCAGCCTCCCGGAACTGTTCACCGTAACATCGCAGGAATACGAAGCCATGCACGCCGCATGGTGCAAGGCAATCAAAGTATTGCCGCATTATTCGGTGGCGCATAAACAGGACTGGTTCGTGTCTGAGAACTATAAGCCGGAACTGCAAAAAGATAATTTGAGTTTTCTTGACCGCAGTTTTGAGCGTCACTTCAATGAGCGTCCGTATCTGGCGCACAAGTGCTACCTGTTCCTGACAAAAACCACAAAGGAGCGTATGCGTCAGCAGTCCAATTTCTCCACCCTCTGCCGTGGGCGTATCACTCCAAAAGAACTCAATCACGAGATGATTGTGGGCTTCATGGAAGCTGTCGGGCAGTTCGAGCGCATTATCAATGACACCGGCTATATAACGCTGCGCCGTCTTTCTGATGATGAACTGACAGGCACTGAAAAAGAATCAGGACTTATTGAGAAATATATGTCGCTCTCTATGGAGGATGTAACCTGCTTGGAGGACATAGACCTCGATGCCCGTCAGATGCGTATCGGCGACAAGATGCTGTGCCTGCATACACTTTCGGATACGGATGATCTGCCCGGAAAAGTCAGCACTGACAACCGATATGAACGCCTGTCAACCGACCGCTCGGATTGCAGATTGAGCTTCGCCTCTCCCGTGGGTCTGCTCCTGCCATGCAACCATATCTACAACCAGTATATACTGATTGACGACCACGACGAGAATCTGGCGAAGTTTGAAAAGACCGCCCGCAACATGAACTCACTGAGCCGCTACTCCCGCTCAAATGCCATCAACAAAGAGTGGATAGACCGCTATCTTAATGAGGCTCACAGCTATGGTCTTACCTCTGTGCGCTGCCACTGCAATATAATGGCGTGGAGCGACGATGCGGAGGAACTGCGCCGGATTAAGAATGATGTCGGAAGCCAATTGGCGACAATGGGTTGTATGCCACGGCACAACACCATCGACTGCCCGACACTGTTCTGGTCGGCGATGCCCGGCAACGAGGCTGATTTCCCTGCCGAGGAGAGTTTTTATACTTTCATCGAACCCGCAGTTTGTTTCTTCACCGCTGAAACAAACTACCGCAGCAGCCTGTCTCCATTCGGAATAAAGATGGCCGATAGACTGACCGGTAAACCAATCCATCTGGATATAAGTGATGAGCCGATGAAACGTGGTATAACCACCAACCGCAACAAGTTCATACTGGGCCCGTCGGGTAGCGGAAAGTCGTTCTTTACCAACCATCTGGTGCGCCAATATTATGAGCAGGGCGCGCATATCCTCCTGATTGACACCGGCAATTCATACGAAGGGCTATGCAATCTGATACATAACAAGACGCACGGCGAGGATGGTATCTATTATACCTACACCGAGGACAGCCCGATTTCTTTCAATCCGTTCTTCACAGATGACGGGGTGTTCGATGTGGAAAAGAAAGACTCGATCAAGACGCTGCTGCTGACGCTGTGGAAGTCGGAGGAAGACCGCGTAACAAAGACCGAATCCGGTGAGCTTGGCTCTGCGCTGTCGATGTTCCTTGACAAGATGAAAGGTGATAAGAATATCGTGCCATGCTTCAACTCCTTCTACGAGTTTATGCGCGACGATTACCGTGCTGAAATGGCACAGCGTCCTATTCCCATCTACAAACAGGATTTTGACATCGACAACTTCCTGACCACCCTGCGCCAGTATTATCACGGTGGTCGGTTTGACTTCCTGCTGAACTCCAAAGAGAATATCGACCTGCTGAACAAGCGTTTTGTCGTGTTCGAGATAGACGCGATACGCGACAACAAAGACCTGTTCCCTGTGGTGACAATCATCATCATGGAAGCCTTCATCAACAAGATGCGCCGGTTGAAAGGTGTGCGAAAACTTCTTATCTGCGAGGAGGCTTGGAAAGCTCTTTCTACGGCGAATATGGCTGAGTATATGCGCTATATGTTCAAGACAGTCCGCAAGTATTTCGGTGAGGCAGTAGTTGTTACGCAGGAGGTTGACGACATCATATCGTCACCGATTGTAAAGGAGACCATCATCAACAACTCAGACTGCAAGATACTTCTTGACCAGCGCAAGTATATGAACCGCTTCGACCAGATTCAGGAGCTGCTCGGTCTGACCGACAAGGAGAAAGCGCAGATACTCAGTATCAATATGGCAAACAGTCCCAACCGGCTCTACAAAGAGGTATGGATCGGGCTGGGCGGAACGCAGTCCGCCGTCTATGCCACGGAGGTGTCTCCGGAGGAATACTTGTGTTACACTACCGAGGAAACGGAGAAAATCCAAGTCCTTGACCGCGCCCGCCAGCTCGGCGGTGACATAGAAGCGGCAATCAAACAGTTAGCCAACGAAAGGAGAGAGAAGAATGTATGAAAGTGAAAACCATATTTACGGGTATCATGTCAGGAATACTCGTCTGCCTCGGCCTCCTCCTGACAATTATTATCGCCATGATTAGAACTATTATAAGCATGGCTCACAGAATACGATAAATCCACCACTTTTAATCCGCAATCAAATGAAGCAACTCAAGTTTTTAATCCCCCTCATTGCCCTGTGCCTGATGCTCGGCACTGGCAGGGCCTCCGCCCAATGGACGGTCATAGACCCGTCGAACATCGCCCAGAGCATCGTAAACAACTCTAAATCACTCGTGCAGGAGTCGCAGACGGCTACGCACATGGTCAAAAATTTTCAGGAAACCGTGAAAATTTACCAGCAGGCGAAAAAGTATTACGACGCTCTCCAGTCGGTCAATAACCTCGTCCGCGATGCCCGAAAGGTGCAGCAGACAATCCTGATGCTCGGCAATATATCCGGATATTACGTCAATAATTTCCAGAAGATGCTGACTGATCCGAACTTCACATCGGCTGAACTCTCGGCAATCGCCTCCGGCTACACCCGTATCCTCGAAGAAGCCAACGGTGTACTCGGCGACTTGAAGCAGGTAGTCAATATCACTACGCTGAGTATGACCGACAAAGACCGTATGGATGTTGTCGATGACTGCTACAAGGAGATGAAAAGGCTGAAGAATCTTACCGCCTACTACACAAACAAGAATATCAGCGTGTCATATCTGCGCGCCAAGAAGAAGGCTGACACACAGCGTGTGGTGGCTCTCTATGGCGACGGTTCTGAAAAATACTGGTGATGCCCATGTTGTGTGCTATTGATTTTTCAAACCTCCACACCATACTACGCTCGCTCTATGACGAGATGATGCCGCTGTGCAGCGATATGGCGGGTGTGGCTCAGGGTATCGCCGGATTAGGCGCGCTGTTCTATGTGGCATATCGCATCTGGCGGTCGCTTGCCGCCGCAGAGCCGATTGATGTATTCCCGCTGCTCCGTCCGTTTGTGATAGGCTTCTGTATAATGTTTTTCCCGTCGGTGGTACTCGGCACAATCAACTCTGTGATGTCGCCGATTGTGCAGGGTACGGCTTCGATGCTCGAAGGGCAGACTCTCGACATGAAGAAGTACCGCGAGGAGAAAGACAGGCTGGAATACGAGGCAATGATGAATGACCCTTCAACAGCCTATCTCGTTGATGATGCCGAGTTTAACCGGCAGATAGACGAATTAGGCGTGACGGAGATAGGCACAGCCGCCGGAATGTATATCGAGCGAGGAATGTATAAGGTGAAAAAGGCAATCCAGAATTTCTTTCGTGAACTGCTGGAGATGCTTTTTCAGGCTGCGTCGCTCACAATCGACACAATCCGCACTTTCTTCCTGATAGTGCTGGCGATACTGGGGCCGATTTCATTTGCCCTCTCCGTGTGGGACGGTTTTCAGTCAACATTGACACAGTGGATCTGCCGCTACATTCAGACCTATCTGTGGCTGCCGGTGGCTGACCTGTTTTCGACAATCCTTGCGAAAATACAGGTGCTGATGTTGCAGAATGATATTTCGGAACTGACAAACAACCCGAATATCGACCTCGACGGAAGCAACGCCGCATATACGGTATTCATGATCATCGGAATTATCGGTTATTTCACAATCCCCACCGTGGCAGGCTGGATTATTCAGGCCGGTGGCGCAGGTAATTATAACCGTGCTGTCAACAATACCGCCATGCAGGTAGGCTCAGGAGCGGCAAGCGTCGGAGGCGCGGTTGCCGGAAATGTCGCCGGGCGCGCTGGTAAACTATTAAAGTAGAATTATGGAGTTTAGGTCATTAAAGAATATCGAGACATCTTTCCGTCAGATACGCCTGTTCGGTATCGTCTTTGTGGCGATGTGTGCCGTGGTTGTGTCGGTGGCTTTGATTATGGTTTTCAATTTCGCTGAAAAGCAGCGTGAAAAAATCTATGTCCTTGACAACGGCAAGAGCCTGATGCTTGCCTTGTCGCAGGACATGAGCCAGAACCGTCCGGCAGAAGCCCGTGAACACGTGCGCCGCTTCCATGAACTGTTCTTCAACCTTTCGCCCGACAAGTCGGCAATCGAGCATAACATCAACCGCGCTCTGATTCTCAGCGATAAATCGGCTTACAATTATTACACCGATTTCTCGGAGAAAGGCTACTACAACCGCATCATAGCGGGGAATATCAATCAGTTTGTGCAGGTTGACAGCGTGGTGTGCGATTTCAACAATTACCCGTACACCGCCACTACCTACGCCAAACAGATGATTATCCGTGAGTCGAATGTGACACAGCGCACTCTGGTGACCACCTGCCGCCTCTCAAACGTGTCGCGTTCCGACGACAATCCCAACGGATTTATTATTGAAGGTTTCAACATCCTTGAGAACAAGGATATAATCACCACCAAACGATAATGAGTATGATTTCAGGTTTTCGTGCCGCGAGAGACACCGTATATAATAAGGTGTGGCACACCCCCAAGGGGAAACTCTCGGCCCGGCTGCGGAGGGTCTGCGATGACCTGCCGCACGGCAAACGGGTGACGGTCGTAGGCATAATGCTGACCGTGTTTGTCCTGATTGCCTTCTTCGTGTTCGGTCACGCCTGTTACCGCATAGGGAGGGGTCAGGCACTGCGCCGGATTGAGGTGCGGCACATCCAGCCGCTGGATCTGCCTGTCCACAAAGTTGAACCCTTAACTACGACTGTATATGACAATGCAGGAATGGAAAGCGAGGATTAACGGTTTCTTCCAGCCGAAGTCGCAGGCTGAACGCCAGAAGATGATGAAATACCTCGTGGTCATGCCGGCGGCGATACTCTGCGGTGTGGTGATTCTCTGGCTGTTGTATTCCAGTCTGAATAAGTCAGAAGAAACACGGGGAAACGCCTTCAACACCGAGATCCCTGCCGGAGAAAGCGACGGTATCAAGTCGAAGGCGGAGGAGTATGAGGCGGCGGAGGTCGCAAGGGAGCATGAGTCGCGGCAGGTGGAGATTGCAACTCTCGACACTCTTTCCAATGCCACGGATACAGTGACACGTCAGACCGCTGTCGAGACATCGGCGCAGGCGTATCAGGAGGTGCAGGCTTCTCTCAATGATTTCTATATCCCGGAGAACACTCAGACGCAGGAAGTCGCAGAGTTGCAGGCACGGATTGACGAACTGGAGGCGCAGAACGCTATGGCACAGCAACAGGCGGCACAACCTGATGAAATGGAGCTGATGGAACGCTCGTATCAGTTGGCGGCACAGTATATGGGCAACGGAGGCAATTATGCGCCGCCACAACCCGCCGAAGAAAAGGGCAAACGGGATGTGCAGCCGGTGGCGCAGGTCAATAGAAATGTGGTATCCACGCTCGGTCAGACATCAACCGTCAGGGGCTTCAATACCTCGGTGGGTACAATGAGGGCGACTGCCAAGAATACCATCGCCGCAGTGGTGGCAGGTAATCAGAGCGTTGTTGACGGCGAGAGTGTCAGGCTGAGAACCTCCGAACCGATGTGGGTCGGCAACCGACTGATACCGCGTAACACCACCGTTGTCGGCTCTGCAAGGGTGCAGGGCGAAAGACTGGAAATAGAGATTTCCTCCATAGAGTGCGAAGGCTCAATCTACGATGTTGAGTTGCAGGTATATGACTCCGACGGACAGGAGGGTATCAATATCCCGCAGTCAATGGAGAGTGACGCGCTGCACGAGATAGGTGCCAATATGGGCAGTACGATGGGAAGCTCTATAAACATTTCCACAAATACCGGGGCGCAGATTGCCTCCGATGTGGGCAGAGGTCTGATAAACGGTGTCAGCCAGTATCTCACCAAGAAACTGCGAACCGTCAAAGTCCACCTCAAAGCAGGCTACCGTGTGATGCTCCACCAGCCGGAAGATATATGATTATTCACCATTAAATCCACAATTCAATGAATTACAAACTCTTTTTACTTTCGCTTATTGCCGTTATAGCAATGGCTACTACGGCTTTTGCCGGAACAAAATCGGTTAAAAATACCGATAATAACGTGCCGTCTGGCACGGAACAGGTTGCCACTCAGATAGCAGAACACGACATCAATGTGTACGGCGGCAACTACACCGACGGCGACAAGTTTGACGGTCTGACCCGCAAGGTCGGCTTCGACCGGATGATACCGCCTCACGCTCTCGAAGTCTGCTACGAAAAGACTACGCACATCATATTTCCCTCGGAAATAGTCTATTGCGACTTGGGTAACGAAAACCTTGTCGCCGGATTAGCCGACGGTGCGAAGAATGTGCTGCGTGTCAAATCAGCCTTCAAATCTTTCAAGCAAGAAACAAACCTGTCGGTAATCACCGAGGACGGATCATATTATTCATTCAACGTAAAATTCGCCAAAGAGCCGCTGTTGCTCAATATCGAGATGACCGACTTTCTCCATGACGGCGAGACAGTGAACCGTCCCAACAATGCGCAGGAAATCTACCTCGAAAAGTTAGGTAGCGAGTCACCTATGCTTGTCAAGCTGATTATGAAAAGCATCTACAAGCAGAATAAGCGCGAAATCAAGCATATAGGCTCAAAGCGTTTCGGGGTGCAGTTTCTCCTGAAATCAATCTATGCCAACAACGGGCTTCTCTATTTCCACACCGAACTGAAAAACACCTCCAACATTCCTTTCGATGTCGATTATGTCAGCTTCAAGATTGTGGATAAGAAGGTTATCAAGCGGACTGCTATGCAGGAGCAGGTACTTGAACCGCTCCGCGCCCAGAACTATGTGACGGTGGTACACGGCAAATCCTCCGAAAGAACTGTCTTTGCTCTGGAGAAATTCACCATTCCCGATGACAAGCAGCTTGTCATCGAAATCGCCGAAAAGGAAGGCGGCAGACACCAGTCTTTCGTGGTCGAGAACGAGGATATTGTGAGAGCCAACGTAATTGATGAACTTTCAATCCAATAAGCCTTATGAAGAAGATTCTTGCAATCTTCGCTGTGGCAATGTTTTCCCTCTGCGGAGGGAAGGCATTTGCCCAGCGATGCCTCCCCGGAATGTCTGCGGTAGAAATCAAGGCTGATATGGCAGATGGATTTTATATCGGCAACTCCCGTAACTGCGGTTATTCTCTCGGAGTGTTCTATTCAGTTTATAAGGGTAGTGCCAATACTTGGAGCTTCGGCGGCGAGTATCTCCAGATCTACAAGCCATACGGCGTGAAAGGTCGTATTCCGGTGGCGCAGTTTACAGGCGAGGTCGGCTACAATCTCCATCTGCTGAGTGACTACTCGCAAACCTTACACCTCTACGGCGTCCTATCGGCTATCGGTGGTTACGAAACAGTGAATTGGGGAAAGTCGGTTTTATCCGATGGTTCTACGCTCCATGACGGCGATAACTTCATCTATGGCGGTGCGCTCACGCTCTCTGCGGATTTCTACCTGTCAGACAAAATCGCCCTGACCGCAAATGTCAAGGAACGATTCACCTTCGGTAGCGATGTGCAGATATTCCATATGCAATATGGTGTTGGTGTCAAATTCATAATCGAGTAATGGCTATGAGATACACTGAAAAAGACATCCGCAATATTCCTCTCACGGAATTTATGGCGGCTCTCGGCGAGAAGCCTGTCAAGTCCTTCGAGGATATGAAACTGTATTATGCCCCGCAACGCGATGACCCTGAACCGATGCTGGTTGTCAATACCTCCACCAACAAATGGTATGACCACGCCACAGACCAGACCGGCGACATAATCGACCTTGCCGCCCTCAAAATGAATCCGACGCCATATATGAACCCAAGAGACTTCATTTTGAAATATATGAACGAGTATGAGCAGGGCAAGGAACTTTCGGCAACGGCGCATCGCCCGCAACAGCCGACTATTATCAACCTCGACATAAAGAAGGTGAAACTTACCGACTTTATGAAGGCTCTCGGTCAGGAACACCCTGTGGCTGCCGACGGCAGTCTGCGGATTTACAAAGCTCCATACGATGCCAATCCGGGCCCGACAATGGTAATCAACACTGAGACAAACCTCTGGCGAGATACAAAGTCCGGCGCATATGGTGGAATCTATGACCTCGCGTATGAGCTGACAGGCTCGTGCAATATGTCGGAACTGAACAGGTATATAGCGGCTCAGATGTCAGCAATCCGTAATGTTGAAGTCAGACAGGAGCCGGAAGTGTCAAAGCCTAAACGGGGTATGCGCCTATGAACATGGATGACATTAAGCAGATTTCGCTTGTCGATTTCCTGCACCACCTCGGCTATGAGCCGACGGGGCGCGACAGCAAAGGTCTGTGGTTCCATGCCCCGTACCGCAACGAGAGAAAACCCTCGTTTCATGTCAATCCGCGCAAAGGCTTATGGTATGACTTCGGCACAGGTGAAGGCGGCGACATCTCCACTCTCGCCGGAGAACTGTCAGGCAGATCCGAATTTGTTGAGCAGGCAAGATATATCGCTGAAACAATGAATATGCCTGTCGCGATGCCCTACAAGCCACAATATTTTGCCGAAGAACCGACATTCGAGAATGTCACTGTGTCCCGGCTGGACTCCCCGGCACTCTTGCGCTATCTCGTTGACAGAGGCATACCTGATGATATTGCCCGACGATACTGCGTACAAGTTGATTACACCCTTCACGGCAAACGCTACTATGCCATCGGATTTGAGAACAACGCTCTCGGATTTGAACTGAGAAACGCTTTTTTCAAAGGGAGTTACCCACCCAAGAGCATCACACATATATCCGGTAATAACCCGCGTTGCAATGTGTTCGAGGGCTTCATCGACTTCCTTTCGGCGGAACGTCTCGGACTCAACGAGGGCAACGATTCGGTAGTGCTGAACTCAGTGGCTAACATCGGGAAGTCTATCCCTATACTCGCCGGGTATCCTCTGATTCTTTGCTATCTCGACAACGATGAAGCCGGACGCAATGCCATCGCCAGACTTCAACGTGAATTCGGCAACAAGGTCATGGATAAATCGGCACTCTATCCCAATCACAAGGACTTGAACGACTATCTGACGTCGCTCAATCCTAAAATTTCCACTAAACCCAAATTCAAATTATGACTACAAATTTCTTTTCCCGTATCGGCGAAATCCGCCTTACCAAGACCCGCCTTTTCGGGTTCCTGATTGCAGTATGTGCAATCGCAGTGTCACTCACATCATGCTCCGACGACCTCGATGTGCAGCAGTCCTATCCATTCACTGTGGAGGTGATGCCTTACGCTGACAAAATTGCCAAAGGGCAGACCGTCGAACTGCGCTTCGAGATAAAGCCGGAAGGCAACTATGTCAACACCCTCTATACAATCCGCTACTTCCAGTATGACGGAGAAGGTTCGCTCAGACTCGTTGACGGTCCGGTGCTGGTCAACAACGACCGTGTACTTCTGGAAAGCAAGACCTTCCGTCTGAACTACACTGCCAAAAGTGACGAAGCCCACAAATTCCTCGTGGTCGTGGAGGACGTATGTTGTCCATTACATAAATCTTCTAATGTGGCGATGACATTTATGTTTGCATCACCTGATAAGTAATTAAGGATATGTGCATTAACTTTAATCATAACAACATAATTTTAGGGTTAAGAAAATAGTCATATTTTATATCAGACATTTTTTAATTCTACAATATGTTTAATTTACTATTCACAA
>Ga0209064_1002059_pt1 | contig 24998 bp, 24 predicted proteins | sample Inofromicrocosms_FD_187498 | JGI IMG/M metagenome (GOLD analysis project Ga0209064, IMG submission 187498) | Mouse cecum microbial communities from Vienna, Austria - Inoculum for glucosamine and mucus D2O microcosms (SPAdes) (version 2) | ecosystem: Host-associated > Mammals > Digestive system >... | reverse complement strand
CGTAACGTGTAACGCAGTTTTAATGCCGTCCGTTTACGGGGTGGACATAGTATTACCTTAGTCCACCCCGTAACACTGTAACACTTTTCGGGTAAAAATGGCGATATGCGGGCGGCGACAGCCGCCCCGTGTGTCAATAAGTTACTATTACCTTATTGACACTGCGTCGCGCGTCGCAACATTTTAGGGCTTTACACGCTAATATTACCTTATTGGCACTAAGGAACACGGAACAAAAAAGTAAGCCCGCTGTGGGTGGGTTTGGGTTGGGTTATCCAAAATATAAGGAGTATCAAATATGGAAAAGACAATACCGCTGGGAATAACGATTATCTATTTTAACGACCAAAGCAAAAACATTTACGCAAAACTGCCGCCCGATAAAGAGCAAGCAAAAAGGCTGTCGAAGCGTATCTATAAGGACGCTATGACAGCCATTGCAAGCCGTAAACAATCACATCAAACTAAAATGTAGGTAAACGTTACTATTCTATTACTTTTTAGCTATTGCTAAATGGGTTCCGCACTTCTTACAAGATATACCATATACATTTGGCATAATTGTGCGTCCGCTATAAAATTCTTGCGTTCCTCTTTCGACAACACCAAACGTCATAGGTATTTGTAATCCATATTCATATAAACAATTTAAGCAAAAACATATTTCATTTCCCTCTGTATCTTTTACATCATCAAGTGTATAAAATCCATTTTTCACTTTTGCTTTCTTCTTTATATCAGCAATATCTTCTAAACTTTTAAGTTTCTCTTTTAATTCATTGTTTTTTTCTAATAATTCCAAATGGTCTATATAAAGTTCTTTCAAAACACCTGTAAGTTCAACATTTTGCATAACCTCTGGTAAAGCTAATGCTTTTCTAAACATTTCAATTTTTGACATAATTCTATTTCTCCTTTTAAAAGATTTATTTCAAGTGTAAGTTTTAGATAAAGACAATTACACAAATATTATAGTAAAAATTGATAAAAAAGTCAAACAAGCAAAAAGGCTGTCAAAGCGTATTTATAAGGACGCTTTGACAGCCCTTGCAAGCGAACGGGCAAGCCGCGAGGGGTTAGCCCCTTGCGACTAACTGTTTGCCGTATAACGGGTAGTCCGACAACGGCAATTCCACCACGCAATAAAACTCACGCCGATTTACTTTGAATATTTGGGTGTGCGTTTTTGCGCCTTTCAGTTCCACCAAGCAAGTACAAATACGCACCCGCAAAGGGTGCGTATTTGTACTGTTTTGCGGACATAACGTCGAGGCTTGTGCCCCGTCGTACCGAAGCCCGAAAGGGCATTAGTTCACAATAAATTTTAGCTTATTTCAAATATTTTGCTATTTACTATATTTTTTATTGGTAAAAAATTGTAGCCTGTTTAAGTAATTTTTAAGATATGTGTGTTTTAAAAGTAGAGCCTAATGAATTGTTTAAGCTCGATTATTAAAATTGTCGGATAATGCCGACAATTTTTTATTATTCATAAAACAAATATTTAAATAAAAAATTGAGTATTGACAAAACTAAGGTTAGCCCTTATAATAGATATATAAGGTGTTTTTACAATGGAAGTTTTTGAAATTATATCCGAATATTTTGATTTGGTAGTAAACTACCTAATTCTTGCCGTCGAGCTTGTCGGTATAGTCGTTTTGATATACGCGATAGTTTCGGCGGTAATCGGACTTATAAAACGCAGGGAGCATACTCGGCTTAAACTTGCCGAGGGTATCGCGCTTGCGCTTGAGTTCAAAATGGGCGGAGAGCTTTTGAGAACGGTAATAGTAAGGGAATGGAACGAGCTTTTGATACTCGGCGCAATTATATTGCTTCGCGCCGCGTTGACATTCCTCATTCAGTGGGAAATAAAAATAGAGCGTAAAAACGGAAATTTGTCCGACTCGCAGTTGAAAGATATAAAAACTCCGCTGACTAACGATTTACCCAAAACCAAAGACGACAAAAAGAACTCCGACAAGTAAACGGAGTTCTTTTTTGAATTTGACATTTTAATTAAAATTGCATATAATAAATAGGTATTATGAAAATCTGTATATTCGGTGCGGCAAGTTCGCACATTGACAAAATTTATATAGAAAGGGTGGAAGCTCTGTCCGAACAGCTTGCAAAGCGCGGTCACTCGCTTGTTTTCGGCGCCGGCGCTACGGGGCTTATGGGCGCGGCTGCGCGCGGTTTTAAGCGCGGAGGCGGCTTTGTTCACGGCGTAATTCCCGATTTTTTCAGGGAAGAAAAGGTCGAACTCATTTACGACGGTTGCGATAAAATTACCTATACCGACACTATGTCGGCGCGTAAAAAGGTAATGGAGGATGAGTGCGACGCATTCATAATAACTCCCGGCGGTATAGGAACGTTCGAGGAGTTTTTCGAGGTGCTTACTTTAAAACAGTTGGGCAGGCACAACAAGGCAATTGTCATTTACAACCTTGAAAACTACTACGACAACCTTGAAAAATTTATGGAAGAAGTTACCGAGCGCAAATTTATCACTTTTAAGTGTTATGAAATGTACTCGTATTTTGACGACGCGGAAAAACTGATTGAGTATCTTGAAAACTACAAGCCGACGGAAACGCCCTGGCAAAAGTTGAAAATAGGTGACTGATGATAAGCGTTAACTTTGTTTGTTTGGGCAATATCTGCCGCTCGCCGATGGGGGAACTTATTTTTAAAAAGCTTGTAGAGGAGGAGGGGCTGGCTTTGAGCTTTGAAATAACCTCTTGCGGCACTTCCTCATACGAGGTTGGAAATTGCATTTATCCGCCGGCACAGCGCGTTTTAAAAAGTCACGGCGTTTGCGGCTCGCATACGGCTCGGCAGATACAAAAGCGGGATATTGTAAATTGCGACTACATACTTTGTATGGATTCAAATAACCTTTTGGACGTGTTGAGGCTTGCAGGCAGCGAGTACGGCGGCAAGGTGTACAAGCTGTTGTCTTTTACGGGTGAAGCACGCGACGTTGCCGACCCTTGGTACACGGGTGATTTCGAGAGAGCGTATGCGGATATCTATAACGGTTGCCGCGCTTTTTTGCAGTTCTTGTTGACGCAGCACGGTGCCGAGCTCGACTATGACAGGCGGCATTAATTTAATAAAAATACAACCGCGACAGATTTATTCCGTCGCGGTTGTTCGATTTTAATTTAATTATTTACGCTTTGTGCATCGCCGTTTTACCTGCGCGCGACTTTTCTGCCATTGGGGCTGCAGCGCGCCTATCCTTGCCGTAGAAGAAGAGCGCCACAGTGCCGGGACCGACGTGCGTGCCCGTGCAAAGGTCGTAGTATTCTATTATTATATCCTTAGCGCCGCGTTCTTTAAGCATTGCCGCAAGCTCGTTTGCGTCGTCCTCGCAGTCCGCATGGCATATTGCAATAAGCGACTCGGGATTTTCGACGTTGGCGGAAAACTCGTTTGCAAGCGCCAAAAGCGCCTTCTTTCTGCCGCGTTCCTTGCTGAAAAATGTCAGTTTTGCCGGCGTCGCGCCGTCCGCCCTTAAAATTGGCTTTATGTTGAGTATGGTTCCCGCAATAGCGAGAGTGGTTGAAATTCTGCCGCCCTTTCTGAGATATTTGAGGTCGGCAACGGTAGCGTAACTGTTGAATTTGTAAGAGTTGAGTTCAAGCCATTTTACGCACGCTTCGATGCTCTCCCCCATATCCCTTAAATCGGCAACTTTTAAAGCCTGCAAGCCCGAACCCATTGAAGCGTTAGCCGTATCTATTACATAGACCTTGCAATCGGGGAACTGCTTTTCAAGTTCTTTTTGAGCGTTGACAGCCTGATTGTACGTTCCGCTAATGCCCGACGAAATGGTAAAAATCATTACGTCGCGTCCGGCTTGGAGCGAGGGGGTAACGTAATCCATAACGCGCGCCATACCTATAAGCGAAGTTTTTATGTCGGCGCCCTGTCTTAAATCTTCATAATATTTTTTTGCCGTCTGTACAAACGCGGTATCCTTTTCGTAGCACAGTCTTTCTTCTCCGTTGACCGTGCAGGAATAGGGTATTACGCCTATGTTGTGTTTTTTAATCAATTCATCGGGAATGTTTGTGCCCGAGTCAACAAATATATCGAATGTATTCATTTGTCCACCTCAATATTTATTTTATCAGACCGTATCGGTTACAGCCTACATTTACATTATTACACAAAAAAAATTAATTACAACCTAATTATAGGCTTAAACGCTCTACGCTTTAAAAATCGCGCTATACCGATAAATTTCGTAACTCTACCGCAAAAATTTCATGCTCTACTCACAGTAGAGTTGATTATTTGCTTGAATTTTCAATTAAAATATGGTAAAATACGGGTATGGATGATATAAAGACAACAATCTCGAAAAACATAACCGAACTGCGTATGCAGGCGCATTTAACGCAGTTGCAGCTTGCGGAGATGTTAAACTATTCGGACAAAGCCGTTTCCAAGTGGGAGCGGGGGGAGGCCATTCCCGATATAAGGGTACTTATTCGCATTGCCGAAATTTTCGGCGTTACTTTGGACGATATAGTCAAAAACAAGAACGTTGCTCCCAGCATATTGCCCAAAAAGAAGCTGGGCGGCAAGCGCGTTTTCATTGTCGCGCTTTCGTCGGTGTTTGTGTGGTTTATTGCCACGGGGCTGTTTGGCTTGTTCTTCTTTATTCCTGCCACCGCGCCATACGCATATCTTACGTTTGTCGTTGCACCGCTCGCTATGTCCATAGTGTTGATTGTATTTTCGGCTATGTGGGGCAACAGGCTGACTAACGCCGTGGCAAGCTCGCTAATTTTGTGGTCTTGCGTGGTTATTTTCCACGTCTTTGTGGTTACTTTTTCAGACTTTCTTAAAATAGAATTTTTATATATAGTTGCTGCTGTTTTTGAACTTTTGATAATAATGTGGTTTACTTACAGGTGGTATGCCGCCAAAAAAGATAAAAAACACAGGCAAGAAACTGACGGGAGTGAAGAAAAATGAATTTGAAAGAACTTGCAAAAAGGCTTATACCCGACGAAAATCTTTTGGAACCCGAAGAGTATGAAAGCATATATCCTCAAAGGGAATTGCCCAAGGGCGCGCAAGTAACGCGCCTTGCCCCTTCCCCCACGGGATTTATTCATCTCGGAAACCTTTATTCCGCGCTTGCGGACGAGAGATGCGCACATACTACGGGGGGGATCTTCTATCTTCGCATAGAGGACACCGACGAAAAGCGCAAGGTAGAGGGCGCGGTAGAGAGCGTTATCCGCTCGTTAAAGTACTTCGGCATAAAGTTTGACGAGGGCGCGGAAATAGAAAGCCCTTTAAACAAATACGGCCCCTACTATCAGCGCGCTCGCGCTCAAATTTACCGCAGCTTTGTTAAAAGGCTTATAGAGCAGGGGCTTGCTTACCCTTGTTTCTGCACCGCGGAAGAGCTGGACGAAGTGCGTGAAAAACAGACGCAAAGCAAGGAAACTACGGGATATTACGGGGTGTATGCAAAATGTCGCAACCTTTCCGAACAGGAAATATATAAAAATCTCGACGAGAAAAAGCCCTTTGTAATACGCCTTAAATCCTCGGGCAATATCGAAAATAAGATAACCTTCCGCGACGCGATAAAGGGAGATATAACGGTAACCGAAAACGATCAGGATGTAGTAATTTTAAAGTCGGACGGCATTCCTACCTATCACTTTGCACATGCAATTGACGACCATTTTATGCGCACTACGCTCGTCATACGCGGAGAGGAGTGGCTTTCCAGCCTGCCTATCCATATCGAGCTGCACAAGGTGCTGGGTTTTAAGCAGCCGACGTACGCGCATACCTGTTCGCTTATGAAGATGGACGGGGAAACGAAGAGAAAGCTTTCAAAGCGCAAAGACCCCGAACTATCCCTCGACTATTACCGTAAAGCAGGATATTTTCCCTTGGCGGTAGTCAAGTATCTTATGACGGTGTTGAACTCCAATTTCGAGGAGTGGACGCTCAAAAATCCCGACGGGGATTACAGAGATTTCAAGTTCAAAATAGATAAAATGGGCAAGAGCGGCGCGCTTTTCGACCTTGACAAGCTCAACGACGTTTCCAAAACGGAGATATCCAAACTTTCCCCCGAGGCTTGCTATGACTTTTTAAAGGAATGGGTCGACGAGTTCGGTGCGGACGCGGACAGAACGCATTTTAAAGACCGCGAATATATTTTAAAGATACTAAATTTAATAATGGGCACGGGCGGCAAAAAGCGCAGGAAGGACATCGAACGCGCCGAGCAGGGCGTGAGGCTGCTTGATTATTTCTTTGACGACACCTTCGAGCCCGAGTACGATTACAGGTTCGACGGACAGACAGTTACGGCTGTGTTGGACGGCTTTGCAAAGGTTTACGACCCTGCCGACGATAACCCGACGTGGTTTTCTAAATTGAAAGAGGTTGCAAAGGCAGTAGGCTTTGCCGCCGAAATGAGCGAGTATAAAGCTAACCCCACGGCATTTAAAGGCAGTGTTTCGGACGCGGCGGAAATTTTGAGAATTGCCGTTGTCGGAAGTCCCAATTCCCCCGATCTCTGTACGATTATGGGTATTTTGGGCAAAGAGCGCGCGCTTAAACGCCTTACCGACGCTAAAAAAGCTATTTAAAGGAAGTTTGCTATGTTGCAATTGATTGATATTAAAAAAGATTATCCCATTGCGGGCGGAGTAGTTCACGCCCTTAACGGCGTTAGTATAAAATTCCGCAAAAACGAGTTTGTGTCAATACTCGGCGCTTCGGGTTGCGGCAAGACCACGCTTTTGAACATAATAGGCGGACTTGACAACTACACTTCGGGAGATTTGATTATCGAGGGTAAGTCCACAAAGCAGTATAAGGACGGTGATTGGGACACATACCGCAATCATTCGATAGGCTTTATATTTCAAAGCTATCACTTGATACCTCACCAGACAATACTTCAAAACGTAGAACTTGCGCTTATAATTTCGGGCGTCGACAAGGAAGAGCGCAGAAGGCGCGCCATAGAGGCGCTTGAAAAGGTGGGTTTGGGTGACAAAATAAACAACCGCCCCAACCAACTGTCCGGCGGACAGGCGCAGAGGGTTGCAATTGCCCGCGCGCTTATAAACGACCCCGAAATAGTGCTTGCCGACGAGCCAACGGGCGCGCTCGACTCCAAGACGAGCGTTCAGATAATGGAGCTTTTAAAGGAAATTTCCAAAGACAGGCTCGTAATAATGGTAACGCACAACCCCGAACTTGCCGAACAGTATTCAACGCGTATAATAAGACTTTTGGACGGAGCCGTTATAGACGACACAATGCCTTACGACGGAGAAGATATTCAAGAGCAGTCTGCCGTTGAAGAAACGCAAGAGGACGAAGCAAAGACAAACAAGGGAAAAAAGAAAAAGACCTCTATGTCCATAGGTATGGCTACGTCGCTGTCGCTTAAAAACCTGCTTTCAAAAGGTAAGCGCACGGCTATGGTGTCGGTTGCCGGCAGTATTGGCATTATAGGCGTGTCAATGGTGCTTGCAATTTCTTCGGGCGTGCAGGGCTATATTGCCACAATGGAGGACGACTTGCTTTCGGGCTACCCCCTCGCAGTTACGCAAACCGCTATAGATTTTGCTGCGCTGATGGACTTTGCCAACTCTGCCAACGTCAAGGTGGAAGTCGATAGGCTTGACGACAAGGTATATGTCGATTCACTGTTGGAAACGCTTATGGACTTTTCGGGTTCGATGACTACCAACAACATAACGCCGGAATATTTCAGTTTTGTCGAGGCTATGCCGAGGGAATATTACAATGCGTTAAAGCTTGGCTACGAGTTCAATATGTCCAACTACATATATACCGATTTTTCGGTAGACGGTACTGCGGAACACACGCAAAACGTTTCGGTAACGGCAATACGTGCAAAGTACACCTCCGTTCTCGAAACGCAGGAAGCCTATTCTCAGTACGCTTCGATGATAACCACGCTCGACTCTTTCGACGAAATTCCCGATAACTACTCGTATATCCTCTCGCAATACGACATAATCGCAAGCGATTTGGATAAGACGGAGAAGTTTACCGAGGAGGAGTTAAAGAACATATTCGAAAGCAAAGACAGCCTTATAATGGTTGTCAACGACAACGGATTTTCCGATTTGAACTTCGGTCAGTACGGATATATGACGGAAGACGAGTTTTTGAATTTCGCTTATAAAGCCGCAGGAGAGGAGTACGACCAATCTGTAATCGATAAGTTTAACGGTAAAGTCGAAAACGGCAGCTACGTCGACGGGCTTGAAGGTACTCCGTTCTCGTTCTTCATAGGAGAGGACGCACATTCCTTTAAATGGTATCCCAACGACACGGTTTTCGTCGAGGGCGGCGACGAGATATTTACAATCGATTATCAGGGCAGACCCATACCCATGACGGCCGCGTATAAATATCTTGCAAACTCGGCTAAATTTGCCTCCGACAGGGACGCAAGTTGCGACGTGGATTTGAAAGTAAAAGTTATATTGCAAAAGAAAGAAAACATTTCATACGGCTGTCTGCAATCGGGACTGTACTACACCAACGCTTTGACTAAACATACGCTTGAAAACGGTTTGGGCAGCAATATCGCAAAATATATAAACGGTCTTGAAGTCGAGGAAGGCGCGGAAAAGGAACTGAGTTGGCTGCCGTTCAAGTACGATTATTCGTATTACGTTGACGGACAATTGCAGACGGTGGAAAACTCGGTCAGCTACATTTTCCGAAACCCCTCGAAATTCGGTATGATCGGCGGCGGAAATCAAACGGACTTGTTGAAGGTAAACGCCTCTATGGTTGCGGGCGACAGCCTGCCTTCGGGTTTTTACATTTATCCCGTCAACTTTGAAAGTAAAGATTTGGTCACAAGCTATCTCGACAGGTGGAACGAAGTTGCCGAACGCGAGGGCGGCGGAGAACTTGTGTTTACCGATAAGGACGGCAACGAGGTAAAAGTCGCGCTTAACGAATCGGACAAAATTCAATATACGGACGCCGTAGGGCTTATAATTACAATGGTAAATACCATGATTGAAATGGTAACTATCGCGCTTGTTGCGTTTACCGCGCTCTCGCTTGTCGTATCTACCGTAATGGTCGGAATTATAACTTACGTTTCGGTAGTCGAAAGAATAAAGGAGATAGGCATTTTGCGCGCAGTCGGTGCAAGGAAAAAGGACATAAAGCGGCTGTTCAATGCCGAAACCTTCTTAATAGGTCTTGCAGCCGGACTTGTCGGCATAGCGGTAACGTATATAATTTCGTTAATTTTGAATTTGATTATAGGCTCGCTGTTCGGTATATTTACGATTGCCGCCCTGCCGTGGTACTCGGCAATTATAATGGTTGTAATAAGCGTTGTGCTTACGCTCATTTCGGGATTAATTCCTGCCTCGGCAGCTGCGAAAAAGGACCCCGTGGTGGCTTTGAGAACCGAATAAAAAAGTAAGCGCTAATGCGCGCATGAAATATTAGGAGGTTATTATGAACATCTGGCACGATATCAGTAAAGAGAGAATTACCGAAAACCAATTCGAGTCCCTGATAGAGATACCGAAGGGCTGTAAAGCCAAGTACGAGCTTGATAAGGAAACGGGGCTTTTGCGCCTTGACAGAATGCTGTACACTTCTACGGTGTACCCGTCTAACTACGGCTTTATTCCCAGAACGCTTGCCGACGACGGTGACCCGTTGGACGTGCTTGTGCTTTGCGAGGGTGCAATTTATCCTATGACGCTTGTGACGTGCAGACCCATCGGCGTAATTAAAATGGTGGACAGCGGCGATTTGGACGAAAAAATTATAGCTGTAGCGGTCAACGACCCCAACTATAAACATATCTACGACATAAAGGAATTGCCCAAACACGTCTATGAAGAGATGATGCATTTCTTTGAAGTTTATAAAATGCTCGAACATAAGACGACGACCGTAAAGGAAATTTGTCACATGTACGAAGCTATAGAAATTGTCAGAAAATGTATGAAAAACTACGACGAGAGGTTCCCAGACGGACAAGCGTAAAAATATTTAAACTTTTTTGTTTTTTAAGTAATATTTTATCGATAAAACATTGACATAGATTTTTGGGTGTGTTAGAATATAGGCAACAAAAACAAAGAGGTATTAAAAATGAAGAAACTTGCTAAAACATTAGCTTTATGCGCAGTAGCTGCAACATTGTCCGTCGGTGCTGTTGCTTTTGCCGGTTGCGATAACGGAGAAAATGACAAAAAGGAAAGCACCGGTGCGTCATACGCAATGGTTCACACTGCCGGAAAATACATCGGCTATTCGACGGTTACTTTAAAGGGTGACGAAATAAAGGACGTTACTTTGACTGAAGTATGTTTGCCCGACCACGTTACTTATACTGTCGGCGAGGGTAACGACGCAGTTAAAACGAAATATGCAAAAGTAACTTACGGCAACGTAACTATGCTTTGGGATGCAGAAGCAAGCGCTTACAAAGTAGGCGACAAGGTTGTAAAGGAATACTTTGCTTCCGAAGAAAATTGCAGGCTCTATTACGAAGCTGCAATCGGCAACAAAATTTCCGCTTATGAAACAGTAGACGGCGAGGCAAAGACTAACGTTATGACTAAGGCTACCCTTTCCAAGGAAGAAAACGGTTATTGGAATACCGCTAAAGGTTCCAAGCTTGAAGCTGTTGACGGTTCTTGGTGGAAAGCAAACCGCGATGCAACTGTTAAATATGTAAAGGAACACGGCGTAGCTAACCTTTTGAAACTTGAAAGAAATTCCGATAACTATTGGATGGACGGAGATGTTTCTACAGGTGCAACCTGGTCTGATATGAGTTCTGCAAACGGTGCTACAAGTTCGGGTGCAACGACTTATGCTCAGCTTATTACCGACGCTTATAACTATGCAAAGGGCGTAGTTGTAGAAGGCGAGTATCACTATGAAAACATTTATAATAAAGAAGCTCCTCATTACGGTATCAAAGTAAGAGTAACCGTTAAGGACAACAAAATTCTTAAAGTTGAAAGAGTAGCAAGCAACTACGTCGAAGTTTCGGCTGCAGGCGGAAAGTGGACTGCAGAAAACATTGCTAACTGGCACAACAATCTCTCCGATTTGTTGGCAAAATACGAGGGCAAGACTGTTGACGCCGTTAAGGCTTTGACGGGCACCATTCAGGGCATTGACAAAGCTGAAAAAAATGAGCTTTCCGATTCCAACTTGGTTATTACGGGCGCAACTCAGGGCTGCGTAAGAGTTCTTAAAGCAGTTCAGAACGCACTTGGAAATCTTTAATTTTTAAATTTGATACACCCACCTGTGCAGGTGGGTGTTTTTATTTGCTTTTATTTTGATAAAAATATATAATATAGCTATGAATAAAAAAATTAAGTCGGCGTGTGCCGTTGTTTCTGTCATAGCCGCACTTTCGGCAGCACTTTCTACGGGCTGTAAGCCCGACGGTGTGGAAATAAAGTTGCGTTCACCGTACTTCTTTTCAATGGGTACCGACGCTTTTTGCAACCTGCCCAAGGACGTTACGGAAAGCCGAGTTGAGGACTGCAACGACCTTCTAAACGAAATCGAAGGTCTTTTGTTGGAGTTGGATTATTCTTTGAACACAACAAACTCCAACTCGTACGTCTACAAATTCAATGCGGCTGGGGCGGGCTCGATTGTAGAGCTTGATAAGGCGGCGTACGAGGTGTTTGCGCTTGCGAAAAGCATGTACGAGCTGACGGACGGATACTACAATCCGTCGGTCTATTACAGCGTACAAGCCTACGGTTTCGGCGGCGCGCCCTCTCATCCCACAACTGCGGACGAGTTGCCGTCGGACGAGATCATAGAAAAATACAAGGCTCTGTCCTGTTTCGGTGAAGTGCGGCTGTTTGAAGAGGAAGGCAAGTATTATGCCGCAAAACCCGAAGTCAGCGTACAAATAGACGGCGTTGAATACGCTATGAAGGTCGATATGGGCGGCATAGGCAAGGGCTACGCCGTTGATTTGGTGAACGAACTTTTAGAAGAATATGATATGGAATACGGCTATTTCGTTTTCGGCGGCAGCAGTATTGCGTTTAAAAAATTCAAGGGCAACGATGCGGGGGACTATACTCTCGGTCTTTCAAACCCTCGCGGTTCGGGAAACGTTTTGTCGACTTCCGTACAAAATTTATGCACGTCCACCAGCGGCGATAACGTTCAATATTATATGATAGACGACGTGAGGTATTCGCACGTTATGGATCCGTTTACATGCAAGCCGATACAGACGGGCGTAATGAGCGCGCTCATCGTAGGAGGTAGCGCGGCGGAGAACGACGCTCTGTCGACTTCAATTATGGCTATGGGCAAGGAGCGCGCGGTTGAGTTTATAAACGAAAAACTGTCCGAAAGAAAAGTTGTATTTTTGTATGACAGCGGAGAGGGATATCAAATTGTAACCAACCTTGCCGAGGGGAATTATAAGCTGCTTTCCGAAGACTACACTGTCATTAGCGAAGTAAAAGACGGAAAAATAGTTTTGGGGAACTGATGTCGTTAAAAAAGGTAAGGCAGACAAAAGCCGACAAGGGCTTTAAAATATGGGACTTGATTGTCTACGGCGCGATAATAGCGCTTGCCGTTGTGCTGTTTATAATAGTGTTTACAACGCGCGACACAAGTCCGCTATCAGGCATAAGAATTTATTCCAAGGGTGCGGCGGTGTTCGAATACAGTTTTGAAAGCGGCAAGTATCAAAAGCTGTCCGAGGCGGCAGACCTCGAAATTTCCGACGAGGGAGATAAGCTTATAATCAAAATATCTTGCAGCGAGGGATATAACGTTGTCGAGCTTGGTAAAAGCGGCTACGTCAAAGTCACGGACGCGGATTGCGCAAACAAAGATTGCGTGCATATGCACGATATAGTGGACAATAGCAGCGCGATTTACTGCACTCCGCACGGACTTAGAATTGTGCCCTACGAGTTTGAGGACGACGGAATAATAATAATGTAATTAATTAAAAAACCTTCCACCGCAAAGCGCGGTGGAAGGTTTTTTATTTTTGGGTTATTCTGAAACTGTCTTGTTGTCGGAAGTTTGGGTTGCTTCGGGCGTTTCCTCTGCAACTACCTTTCTCGAAACAATTGTGTGACGGGGGCAAGCAGCAACGCAGGTAAGGCAGCCCGTGCACTTGGAATAGTCTATGTGGGGCAGGTTGTCTACCATTGTAATGGCGCCGTGGGGGCAGCTCTTTGCGCACTTGCCGCAAGTTATGCAGCCGACTTTGCAGGCGCTCATAACCTCTTTTGCTTCCTTTATACTGCACTTAGACGAGCAAGCTACATATACGGGAGCGGACGAGGGGATGCGCTCTATAATGTTTTTGGGGCAAGCGGTTATGCACGCGCCGCACGAAATACATCTGTCGGGGTCGACCTTTGCAAGCCTTTTTGTAACTTCAATCGCATTTTCGGGGCAAACCGCTTTGCAGTCGCCGCAACCTAGACAAGCGTACGAGCAAGCCTTGTTTCCGCCTAAGAGCGCGTTGTTTGCCGCGCAGGTGGGGTTGCCCTTATATTCAAACCTGTCGTTGCAATTTTCCGCGCCGCCGTTACACTTTACAACGGCAACGGTGGGCTCTTCGTCGGTGAGCTCTATGCCCAAAAGCTTTGCAATTTCCGCTTTCTTTTCGGGTGAGGTCACGTGGCAGTCAGCAAGGTTTGCGCTGCCGTCGGCAAGCTTGGATGCAAAGCCGCTGCAACCCGAACAGCCGCAGCCACCACAGTTGGCTCCTGCCAAGTTTTCGCAAATTTTGGTTATTTTTTCGTCGATATCGACCTTGAATACCTTGCCAATCAAAAGTATCAGCGCGCCTATTACAAGTGCAGAGCCGGCAAATATTCCGGCTACAATGCCTACCGTAATCCAGGTTTGGTTTGTAATTTCAAGTAAATACATTCTTATTTCCTCCTTAAATATACGAGAACACCGTAAACGCCATACATATAAAGCAAGCTGTTACCATAGCAATGGGGAAGCCTGTTATGGCTTTGGGAGTCTTGTAATAGTTAAGTTTTTCGCGCATACCGCTCATTATAAGCATAACAAGCGTAAATCCAAGCCCTGCGAACAGCGAGTACAAAGCCGCCCAGCCAATGTTCATGGCCACGCCCTCTCCGAGTATAGAGGTCATATCACCTATTACAAGTTCGGCAACGCCGAGTACTGCGCAGTTGGTGGTAATGAGGGGAAGATATACGCCCATAGCGTTGTAGAGCGAGGGTGAAATTTTGCGGATTACAACTTCAAGCATCTGTACAAGCGAAGCTATTATAAATATGAAGAATATAATCTCCAAAAAGTCGATTCCGAGCGGAACCATTACATAGGTGTAAATGGGATAGGTCACAAGCGTTGCAAGCACCATAACCACAGTCACCGCAACACCCATACCGAGTGCGCTCGAACTCTTTTTCGAAACGCCGAGGAAAGGGCAAATTCCGTAAGTTTTGACGGTAATAAAGTTGTTTGTAAGTACCGCCGCAAGCACGATAGCAATAAATGTAGCCATAGTTTACGCAGCCTCCTTCAAGAGATTTTCACGCGAAAGTTTGTTGACTTTTACGCGTTTAGCACGCTCGATTGCGTCGATTATATACACAAACACCGCAATGCAGATGCCGTACACGAGGAACGCGCCGGCAGGCGTTGCAAGCATGCTCATTTTAAATTCCATAATCTTGAAACCGAACAGCGAGCCGTTGCCGAAGAATTCGCAAATGATACCCATAACCGTGATAGCCGCGGTAAAGCCCAAGCCGTTTGCAAGTCCGTCAACCGTCGATTCAAGCACGGTATGCTTATTTGCAAAAGCTTCCGCTCTGCCGAGAATTATGCAGTTTACAACTATGAGTGCAAGGAAACCGCCAAGGCTCTCGTAGAGGTCGGGAACAAACTTTTCAAGGAACATTCTCGCAAACGTAACCAAAGTTGCAATAATTACTATATAGCAGGGAATGCGTACTTCGTTGGGTATAATTTTGCGAAGCAACGAAATCAAAATGTTGCTGAGTGTAAGAATTACCAAAACCGTAAGTCCCATTCCAAGCGACGAAAATGCCGAAGAAATGAGTCCCAGCGTGGGGCAGGTGCCGAGCACCAACATAAACGTCGGGTTTTGATAGATAAGTCCGTCTAACGTAATTTTCTTGTACTTATTCATTATTCATTTCCTCCGTTAGCTTGTGCAAGATAACTGTCGTAGTTGGCAATTGCAAACGCCGCCGCGTACATACACAAATAGTTACTTCTCGTTGCGCCAGTCGAAATATCGGCATTGCCCGAGTAGTCACCTATATAAGCCATATCGTCTCCGCAGATACCCGTAAAGTAAGCAAGGTCTTTTCCGACAAGCGACTTGACGTTGAACATATCCGAATCATAGCCTTCGGTTGAGCCGTTCTTAGTGATAGCTATATCCGTAATAGTCTTATCCGCGCCTACTTTAATTTCAAGTTTGAACGAAACGGTGGGGGAGAATGCTTTTGTCGTAACCGAGTAGGTAACAACGCCGTCCGCTGCCTGTGCCGTGGTGTCGTCGAGGTTTATATATTCCGTATAGACTTTGAGGTTGGAAATATAGTCGTAGTTGGCAATTGCAAACGCCGCCGCGTACATACACAAATAGTTACTTCTCGTTGCGCCAGTCGAAATATCGGCATTGCCCGAGTAGTCACCTATATAAGCCATATCGTCTCCGCAGATACCCGTAAAATAAGCAAGGTCTTTTCCGACAAGCGACTTGACGTTGAACATATCCGTTTCATAGCCTTCGGTTGAGCCGTTCTTAGTGATAGCTATATCCGTAATAGTCTTATCTGCGCCTACTTTAATTTCAAGCTTGAAGGGATCGGCGGGAGCGCAAGGTTTTGTTGTGACGGTGTAAGTTATAACTCCGTCCGCCTTAGTCCAGCTTGTCTGTTCCATATTGATAAATTCATGGAATGCAAAGTCTTCCCAAGGGTCGTCCTCTTTGATATCTTCTCCGCTGAGGAAAGCGTTCATGAACGTTATCGCACCGTTTACCGCGTTGGATATGCCGCGCATTGTGTACGACGCGCCCGTGTTCACATACATAGAACCGTTCGAGCCGTTCTCGTCATAGCCGTATTCATATACGATATCGTTTTTGAAATCCTGACCGAATTTATCGAATACGGACGAGCTTATTTGATTTAAGAATGATTCTCCGGGATTGTCCGCAATGGGAACTTTTACGTTTCCGACTCCGCCTACCGACTTGCCGTCCGAATTGGGCATAATTACTACCCAGCACAAAACGTTTCCGCCGTAACCGTTCTTGCCCGAAACGTTTAAAATGTAGTTTCCGTCGTCCTCAACCTTATAAACGTTATTTATAACCGCGTTTGAAAGGTTAGTGTTCTTCTTGGAAATATCCTGTTCGGTCGTAGTTACCTGTTTGCCGTAAATTCCGCTCAAAACGCGCTGGAATTTTTCTTCGTCGGTAACTTCCAAAAGTCCGTGCATAATAGTAAGGAAAATTCCGCTTACAAGCAATACGCACAGCAGCGTCACAAGGCATTTAAACGCCGTGCTCTTGAAAAAATCTTTAGCCGTCATTTATTTGCCCTCCTTTTGCACTTTTTCTCTCTTGAAGCCGAAGGGCTTTCTTATTAAAAATTTGTCGAAGTAGGGTATGAACAGGTTCATAAGCAAAATTACGAACGAAGCAACTTCGATGTGAGTATAGTATCTCAATAGCGCAAGCACGATAGCCGAAACTATCAAATACACAATCTGTCCTATTACGCCCTTGGGAGAGGTGACATAGTCGGTGAACATAAACACCGCCGCAAACAGCACGCCGCCCGAAAGTATGTTGGGCAGGAACAGAGCAATGTCGAGGGTGTATGTTTCATAGAAGAAGCCGCCCATAAGCCAAGCCGTAAGTCCGAATACTGCGGTAAACAGCAGGGGCTGCCACCATTTAATTACGTTTCTTACGCAAAGATAAATGTATCCGACGATAATGGCAAGCTTGCAGGTTTCACCTATGCAGCCCTTTACGCCCGTGCCGAGGAACAAATCGAGTATGTGCAGGTTGCTTGTGGGCTCGCCTTTCGAAGGCAAAAGCCCTGCAAGGTTGGTTGCGCTAGAAGATACGAACGACGACTCGACGTCCATCAACGCCCCGAAGTTGGGCGCGGTGTAGGCGGTGGAAGCCGCTATAGCCGCAAAGCACAAAAATGCGAAAACTCTGCCCGTAGCCGCGGGATTAACAAGGTTTTTGCCCGTGCCGCCGAAAAACATTTTTACTACGGCAATTGCAAATATGCTGCCTATAATTACAACGTACCAAGCCGTAGCCGGCGGAAGTATAAGCGCAAGAATAAGTCCCGTAACTATGCTTGTCAAATCAAACTGTTTCCACCAGCGCAGACATACCGCTTTTGCGTCCCTGCACTTGTTGGAAAAGCCCTTGTTTGCAATAAAGAAATAAACGAACTCGCTAGCCACGCAGCTTGCTACCGCCACAAGCTCTAACATAAGCGCCTGCCAGCCGAAGTAAACCAAACCGCAAATTGCGCAGGGAAAAAGCGCTATTACAACGTCGAGCATTATGCTCTTTGTCGTCTGTTTGGTTTTGACGTGGGGAGGAGTGGAAATTACGATACTGTTGTCCATTATTTTCTCTCCTGGTTTAATTTTCTAAGTTCGGCTTTAGTCTTTCTTATAGCCTGAATAAGGGGGCGCCTTGCAGGGCATATATACTCGCACGCGCCGCACTCTATACATGCCGAAACGTTTCCGTATTTAGCCGCTGCCTCAAAGTCACCTTCTGCCGAATAGAAAGCCGTGTTCATAGGCATAAGGTGCATGGGGCACACGTCCGCGCACTTGCCGCAGTTGAGACAGGGGGTGGGTTCGTCCGCCGAAGCTTCCTTTGCCGTCAGCAGCAAAATACCCGAAGTCGTCTTGTGGGTATAGGTGTCGTAGTTTGCGATTGCCGTTCCCGTCATAGGTCCGCCGAGCACGGCTTTTTTAAGCGCCTCCGACTCTCCGCCGCAATATTCTACTATATCCTTGACGCTTGTACCAACCCTTACCCAAAGGTTCTTTGGCTGAGCAATTGCCTTGCCCGAAACGGTAATCACGCGCTCATACAGCGGCTTGCCGAGCTCGACAGCCTCGCATACCGAATACGCCGTGGCAACGTTCTGAACGATTACTCCGCTGTCGGCAGGCAATTTGCCGAGTCCAACGCGTCTGCCCGTGGTAACGTAGATAAGCTGTTTTTCTCCGCCCATAGGGTACTGTTTTTTAAGTATTACGACCTTTATATCCTCGTAAGGCTCAAACTTTGCAATTGCGTCGGGCTTGTTTGCTTCGATGCCTATAATGATGCTGTTAACGCCTATCGCTTTTGCAATAAGTCTTGCGCCGCGCACAATTTCATCCGTCTTTTCAAGCATAAGCCTGTGATCGCAAGTGAGGTATGGTTCGCACTCCGCGCCGTTTAAAATAAGCGTGTCAACGGGCGTTCTGGGCGCAACCTTTACCGCCGTGGGGAAGCCTGCGCCGCCAAGCCCGACAATGCCGCAGTCGAAAATTCTCGTCTTAATTTCCTCTGCCGTCGGGTTGTCGAGAGGAGGGAAGCGGAACGCGCCGCCCTCTGCTTCTGTCGTAGCACCGTCCGGGCTGTTGCGGCTGATAACTATATAAGTTTCCCTGTTGCCGCCGGCTCCGACGCCCTCTTTGATGTCCGTAACCGTACCCGAAACGCTTGCAAACACGTTCGACGAAATTGCGCCGTCGGCTTTTGCAATAATTTCTCCCTCTTTGACCGCTTGTCCCTTTTCGACTATGACCGTCGAAGGCTTACCCAGCGATTGCGAGGTGGAAACAGTCACTACTTCGGGCAAAGGCATAAATTCAAGGCTTGCCGAGCTTGACAGCTCTTTTGCACCTTTCGGATGAATGCCGCCGAAGTAAAGTTTACCTTTTACTGCTTTCAAAATAACCTCCAATTTTTAAGTTTTATATTTAATTACTAAACGCTTTAAGCTTGCTTTTGCCCGCCTGCCGCGTTATGATAACGTAATTTGGCTGTCAGTATGTTTTAAATTCTTTTTTCTTTCGTGAATGATTTTTGCAAACAGATTTAGCGGCAATCCGCGGAATATAAGCAGCGTTACGCCGCCGACTATCGCGCCCGAAAGTATGCCGAGCAGAACGAGATAGGGCATATAACCGAAGATAAGCGCGGTGCCGGATACAAATACGAACACAATGTTCTGCGTAATGTTGTGGGCTACCGCAGCCGCAATGGAAATAGACATAATCGAAATTGCAGGGTATAGCGTGTACAAAAATACGCTGGATACCGCCATTGAAACAACGCCGCCCGTCAAACTGTACAGCACCATTGAAATATTGCCTGCGAATACCGCGCCGAGAAAGGTGCGGATTACTACGACCGCGAACGCTTCCAAAGGTGAATACATAATCAAAGCCACAAGTGAAAATATATTTGCAAGCCCCATTCTTGCGCCGGGAAGAATTGTAGGAAACAAATTTTCGATTAAAAACATAATCAAACTCAGTCCCGTAAGCATTGCGAGAACGGCTATTTTTTTTGCTGCGTTTTTTCCTGCGTTCATAGTGTATATTATACACTATATTATATAAATAGTAAATAGAAAAGCTCGAAATTTTTCATTTTACCTCAATGTTTTTTCAAATTTCCGTCACATATAATTCTTGACAACCGCCTGCCGTTAAGCTATAATATCCAAAAAGATGTAAAAGGAGTATTTTATGGATTTGAAATATACGCGCAAGAACGTCTATAAGCAAGCAGACGGCAAAGAGCTTGAAAAAATTTATCAATTTGCCGAGGGGTATAAAAGCTTTCTCGACTCGTCGAAAACCGAGCGCGACGCGGCTATAACCGCTAAAAAACTTGCCGAACAAAACGGTTTTAAACCCTTTTCTTTTTCAGAAAAGCTTAAAGCCGGCGACAAGCGCTATTTTATAAACAGGCACAAAAACGTATTTTTGATAAGCGTGGGTAAAGAGGACATTGCAAAGGACGGCGTAAGAATTATGGTTGCGCACGTCGACTCTCCCCGTCTTGATTTAAAGCCCAATCCCATGTACGAGGACTCGGGACTTTGTTATTTCAAAACGCATTATTACGGCGGTATCAAAAAATATCAGTGGACGGCAATGCCGCTTGCTCTGCACGGCGTAGTTATGCTTCGCGGCGGAGAAAGAAGGGAAATTTGCGTGGGAGAGGACGACGGCGACCCTATATTCTGCATAACGGACATTTTGCCCCACCTCGGCGCGGAACAGAGCGCAAAGCCTCTTGCAAAAGCTATCGACGGAGAGAGTCTTAACGCAGTTATCGGCGCGCTTCCCTCGGTTGACGAAGAAGAGGAAAAGGAGTGCGTAAAGAGCGCTATTTTGAAGCTTTTAAATAAAAAATACGGCTTTACAGAGGTCGATTTGCAGTGTTCGGAACTCTGCTTTGTTCCCGCCGGCAAGGCTCGCGACGTGGGTTTCGACGGTGCGCTGATCTCGTCTTACGGACACGACGACAAGGTGTGCGCATATCCCGAAATGAAGGCTATTTTCGACTACGATTCTCCGCACACGGTAGTTGCCGTGTTTGCCGATAAAGAGGAAGTGGGCAGCGACGGCACAACGGGTATGCAGTCAAAGGTTATTTCGGACGTCATAGAAACTATCGCAAACTCCTTCGGCGCAAACCCCATCGAAGTTAGGTATAATTCAAAGTGCATTTCCGCCGACGTTACCGCAGGTTACGACCCTGCTTTTGCCTCGGCTTTCGAAAAGAGAAACACAACCTTTATCAACTGCGGCGCGGCTGTATCCAAATATACGGGCGCAAGGGGTAAAAGCTCTACAAACGACGCCGACGCCGAATATATGGGCTGGCTTCGCGATATATTCGAGGATAACGGCGTAATCTGGCAGACGGGAGAACTCGGCGCAGTGGATATAGGCGGAGGCGGCACGGTTGCTAAGTTTATTGCAAACCTCGGCATCGACACCGTGGACGTCGGAGTGCCCGTGCTGTCTATGCACGCGCCCTACGAGTTGATTTCCAAAGCTGACGTATATTCTCTCTATAAGGCCTGCCTTGCGTTTATAAAATAATATCTCGATATAATTACAATAAAAAAATTCCGCCGTCGGCGGAATTTTTTTATTATTACTTTTTAGCTCTGGGAATAAAACTGTAAACGTCAGTTAGCTTTTGCCTTACAAACCACTTATATTTATTTGCGCCGGATTCAAACAGAACGTAAACTCTGTTATTTGTTACGCAAAGTCCCTCTGACATCGAAGGAATGGAGTAGTTGTTCAATAAAAATGTTTTGTCAATATAGTAGACGTACAAACTTCCGCTGTCCTTGTACTGCGCTCCGCCCTTAGTGGGAACGCCCTCGTAGGGGAAGCCGCCGTATGAAACTTCTTTATCCTCGCCCTCTTTGTCCTTAACCGTGTAGGTAAGTTCGCGGTACAGCTTTCTGTTTTCCGACTTGCAAATTCTCTCCCAATCATAGTATAAAAGGTGCGAGTTGCTAAGTCCCCAGCTCTGTGAAAGCACCAATCCCGTCTTGCCCGTGCGCGCAAGACCCTGAATTTCGTCCGTTATTGAGTATATTGCCTGCACTTTGGGAACGTAATTTTCGGCGTCGACGTTGTCCGAGTTTATCATCGTAAGCCCGTATTTGTTGGTGGAGGAGGTGGAAATATTGTACTCGTGTACAAAAGCTCTGTTTTCATCTCCGTTCAACGTTGTAAGGTGGTGCAGCTTGTCCGTTTCGTAATCCTTCGGGCGGTAGAACTCCCCGATATAGAATCTGTCGGAGGAAGAGCGGTTTGCCGAATTTCCGTCCTCGTCGTAGAAGAAGCAGAACGCCGCGTTGAGGTTTGCGTTAAAAGCCGCGGTAAAGGTAAGCTCTCCGTTGCTCTGTGCAAGCGCTATTATATCTCTCGCTATGTTGTTTTTCTCGGACGACGAGCCGTCGCGCTGGGCGCAGTAGACCATTCTTCCCGAAACCATCCAGAAAGTATAACCGTTTGTAGCTATGCCGCCGCAGTGTCCGCTGTAAACTTCCGTTTCCGTGCTGTACTGTGCGACGGGTGTGCGCATGGTAACGTACCCGACGTATCCCGTTTCCTTGCCGACAACGTAAATGCGCGAAGGCTCGTCTTTGAAATATGCGCTTATAAAATAGTATTCCTGAATTTTTTCTTCGGTAACGTATCCTTCGTCGGGGTTTTCGGGGTCTACAAGCTCGTCCGTATCAACAAGGTACGTCGTCCTGTAATTTGCCATACCCTGCGGACATGCTCCGTCTTTAAGTCCGGGAATTTCGAACTCCGCACGGAAGGATTCGAACCCTTCATAATTTGCCGTAGTCTTGTAACTGTCCCCCCAGAACCAAATCATCAAAAAAATGATTAATGCAAGAACGACAGTCAAAATAGTGGTTAAACTAATAAATAATTTCTTATGTTTCATTTTTTAAGCCTTTTTAATAATAACTGCGACTATAATAGTATTAATATTGTAGCAAATGCGCCGCAAAAATGCAAATAATAAACATAGACTTTTGCCAAAATCCTTGCAAAGACTGTAAGAAGTTTTTGCCAGAGCGCACAAAAGGCTGTTTTTTGTACTGTTGACATTTTTGTCGAAATTTGTTACAATAGTCTTATCAAAATATTTGGAGAGAAATATGAGTGTATTATTATGCGACTCGAATTGTGAACTTTGGCATACTCGCGTTAAAGAATTGAATGTGGATTTTATACCTATGCCCTACTGTTACAACGGCGTTGAATACGAATACGATTTGGGTGAAAATACCGACTTCGACAAGTTTTACTCGGCCGTAAGAGGCGGTGCCGTGCCAAAGACCATGGCGTTAAATCCGGAAAATTATATCGAAATTTTATCAAAGTATTTCGAAAAGGGGGAGGACGTGCTTTACATAAGCTTTTCCCACGCTATGAGCGGCACGTTTAATCATCTTGACACAGCTTTAAAAGAGTTGAAGCAAAAATACCCCGAAAGAAAGTGTACCGTCTTTAACACAAATTCAATCTCGCTCGGCACAGGTCTGCACGTCGAGGCAGCTGCGGCGCTAAAAGCGGAGGGCGCTACCGACGAACAGATTGTCGAATTTTTAAACGGCTTTACCGACCGCGTTGCCGTATATTTCGTTGTTGACAGCTTAATGCACTTGAAGCGCGGCGGCAGGCTTTCGGGCGCTTCCGCAGTTGCGGGCACACTTTTAAGCTTAAAGCCTATGCTCACCTTCAACGCAGAGGGCGGACTGAGCGTATATTCAAAAATAATAGGTCGAAAACGCGCAATCAAATCACTTGCCGAAAAAGTTGTTTCCGAGCTTACGGGCACGGAATACAACGTCTATGTAGTCGACGCCGACTGCAAGAAGGAGGGGGACGAGCTTGCCGCGGAGATAAAGGCAAAGCGCCCCGACGCAAAAGTAGTCAGGCAGATAGTGGGCCCCGTTATAGGCTCGCACGGCGGCCCCGGCACGCTGGGAGTTCTTTTCGTTGCGGATAAAAGACCCGTTCCTCTGGTAAAATAAAAATGATTACAGTCAAGCAAATTACCGCTAAAAGTGATAAGAAAAAGTTTTTTAAATTCCACATAGACATATACGGCAAAAATCCGCACGCCGCACCAAACCTTTACGCCGACGAGTTTGCCGAGTTCGACCCGGAAGTAAACGATGCGTTCCGCTTTGCCGACTGTAAAATGTTTTTGGCTTATAGGGGTAAAAAAATTGTCGGCAGGGTTGCCGCAATCTGGCACAGGGGCGCAAACGAAAAGTTCGGTTACAGTCAGCTCAGGTTTACGCGATTTGACGTAATCGACGACTTCGAAGTGACAAAGGCGCTGTTTGCCGAGCTTATAAAGTGGGCAAAAGAACTTAATATGACTGAAATCGTAGGGCCGATAAGCTTTTCCGACTTAAACGAGGAGGGCATGCTTATAGACGGGTTTGACAAGGATTCCACATATATAGAAATTTATAATCACCCGTACTATGTCGAGCATATGCAAAGGCTCGGCGCATACAAAGTCGTCGATTGGAACAGCTATGTGATAAAAGTTCCCGAAAAGCATGACGAAAGGCTGCAAAGGCTTGCCGACAGAATAATCGAAAGAAACGGGTATGCCATAGTCGACGTCAAATATCTTTTAAAGCATGACAAAACCAAGCTCGACGGCTACATAATGCAGTGCCTGGACGTGCTTGACGAGGCGTTTGCGGGTCTTTACGGCACAAGTCCGTTAAACGAAAAACAAAAGCGACGCGAAATGGCTACAATTTATCAAGTGCTCGTTCCCGAACTTGCGACGGTAGTTTTAAAGGACGACAGAGTTATTGCCTACGGGTTTATGATGCCGTCTATGAAAACAGTTTTGCAAAAGGCAAGGGGAAACTTGGTGCCGTTCGGAATAATTCCCTACATAAAGGCAATGAAAAATATCGAAGTTGCCGATATGATGAGCATAGGCGTTACCAAAGACCACAACAACAAGGGCGCCGTTGCGTTGATAATGAATGAAAGCTTAAAGGGGCTTATTAAGCTGAAGGTTAAGTATCTCGAAACGGGTCCCGAGCTTGAAACCAACCAAAACGTGCAAAATCTTTGGAAAAATTACGAGTGTCAGCTTGTAAAACGCCGCCGTTGCTGGGGTTTGAAAGTTTAATAAAATAAAAAAATCACGCCGTTACCGTAATTCCCACAGGGAATTTAATAAAACGCAAATAAAAAGGTTTAGGCATAGCGTTAAGCTGTGCCTTTTCTGTACTTTTTTTCGTGGACGAATTAGGCTACTCGTAGCCTAGTGAGATATAGATATGTTTTATATAGCACGC
>Ga0209064_1002056_pt1 | contig 25047 bp, 19 predicted proteins | sample Inofromicrocosms_FD_187498 | JGI IMG/M metagenome (GOLD analysis project Ga0209064, IMG submission 187498) | Mouse cecum microbial communities from Vienna, Austria - Inoculum for glucosamine and mucus D2O microcosms (SPAdes) (version 2) | ecosystem: Host-associated > Mammals > Digestive system >... | reverse complement strand
CAATGCAAAAATCAAAGCTTTTAGAACTCAGTTCCGCGGAGTAGGTGACATCAGATTCTTCATGTTCAGACTGGCAACACTATACTCTTGACATCTTCCTCGCCCACCGGGAAAATCCGCTGACCCAGGATATGATGGAAAATTTATTTGCTAAAAGTTTATTAAATCCACCAACTAAAAACGGCTAAATATCGCATAACATTTCATATAATGAACAAATTTACCATCTTTGCATCATTAAAAGATAGATTTAGAATAACAAAAGCTATCTGAGTAAGAAATTTACTTTTTGATTTTATCAATTAATGTGTCAAATACTTGGGTATATGCATATGCCGGATTGAAGATGATGCCAGGTCGCAAAAGCATGGTTGTGTCGCCAAGAAATTCCGGATCCTGCATCTTATCCTCCATATTGATAACGAACTGTCTTTTGGTAGGTGGTTGAGAAACACTGAAATCCATATATCGGTAATAGCATCTCAAAATTTCCTCTGCATTGACCTCCGAATGAGCCAATGCTGTTGCAAGATCAAACAAGTCGCGTCCCTTGCGTCGTTGATATAGTGCACGTAACTTCGTGCCGAGAAGTTCGTTAAGTCTATAAGTAGTAATCTCGCAATCCCCTGTATACCATGAATTGCTTACGCTAAAAGGAATCTTCACAAGGCCCAATTCGTTGAAATGCTCAAAACAGTTGATTTCTATTTTTAAGCGGATAGGCACTACCGGAGGAATCTCTGATTCCAATCTGAAAAGCATAGTATTGTTGTATCGCTTTTGCTTCGTCACTCTATCGGGCAACCAATCGAGAACCTCCCCAAGACGAAACATAATTGGTTTTATAGGGCCTGAATTTATTTGCACAAGATCAATATCCTCGCTATATCTCGGCTGAGGAGAAAGATAGAGTTTATGAAGTGCCGTCCCTCCGCGAAATGCGAGTTGCGAGGCGAGAAACTCATCACTGAAAATATCGACCAAAGCATGTGATATTATCAAATCTTGCTCGACCATAGCCTTGTCCTGCCACGGCAAAAACTCATTCCATTCATCTATTGCATTGCGGTTTATCATATCTCGTCTGGCTCAATTTCTGTATTAATATATAATTTCCATTTTTCACTTATTGCAGATTTTTTTTTATCGTGCTTCGTGCTAAGCCAACAATATCTGAAATGATTGCTATATAATTTCAATTCATTATATATTATGTCCGCCTGCCCCCTCTCTTCAAGAATTTCATCCACAATGTAGCCGAGCCTTTGGACAGTAGCTACCGTTGTAAAATTAAACAGTGTATCATGTGCTCCTCGGAAATTCGTATTTTCCAATAGTTCTGACAATACGGTAGCAGCTCGCGACAATCCTCCTATATGTTGCTCAAACTGAACGAGGTCAATAGCCGTCAGCTCAGCATTGGAATATTTAACACAAGAGGTTTCCGTATTTTTAGTAAGAAGGAACTTTTCGGGTATTTCTGTACGGTAAAACCATATCAACATATTATTTCTATCGCTCGACCGTGAATAACGAGGATAAGTTGTCATAATAGAAAACTGTTGCGGACGCTGATGAGCTGCGCCCCAAAAAGCCGCCGCACTAAGGAGCCCTACATAATAGAGCTTCCCGATATACGACATGAGTTGATCTACATAATATGACGGTGGAACAAGACCCTGCAGCGCATACTGAGGAGGAATAATGCAGTAAAATCCTCGTGCCACGAGCGCAAGACGCTTGCTCCGAACATACCGGCTCAAAGAATTAAGTAACGGCTGCTCTGACATGTCTGCAAAAGCTGCTGTTACATCCGAAAAAGAAAAACAAGGTTTGCCTGTTATCTCTCGGTGTCTAATCCATTCTGAAAGTTTCATCTTCGCTCTTTTTATTGCAAAGATAATCAAAATATTATTATTTCCGCATTAAAAATAGCCACAAATTTGGATTATATTTACACCTTTCAACGATTATGTCGGTTTGCGCGATACCTTATAGGATTAATCATCGCTCTCATTATCTTCTGCCCTCTCTATTTCGGTATTTGAAAGCGTCATTACTATTCAATCTCTCAGCAACTAATTGCAAAATAGGCTGTGCCGGAATTTCCGACACAGCCCATCTTATAAAGCTAATTCATGTAATAATCAATCCATAATCATTACTTAACCTTATTGCGCTTATCCCATGACGGATGAGCGGGGTCCTCGGCCACAAGAGCCTCCGAAAGGTCAATCCCCAATGCTTCGGAAAGCATTCGGCCATATTCGGGATCGGCATTATGGCAAGCACGCACATGACGCTGCTTTATAAATAGAGGTATTCCCTCCATCTGAGTAGCCGTGTTTCGACAAGTAGCTTGCTTGTCCTCGGCACTCATCAACCGCCACAATTTGCCGGGCTGGGTATAGTAATCCTCGTCATACTCCCGCTCATCATAGTTATAGACCTCGCCATGCAAATCCATGGGCGGCTCTTTCCTTGACGGAGTATCCTGCCATTCGCCGAAGCTGTTTGGCTCGTAGGATAATGTGGCTCCGTAATTGTCGTCGGTGCGCATTTTTCCGTCACGATGGAATGAATGGAACGGACATCTCGGACGGTTTACGGGAATAAGGTTGTGGTTGACCCCAAGTCGATAGCGTTGCGCATCACCGTAGGAAAACAGACGCCCTTGGAGCATCTTATCAGGTGAAAATCCTATTCCATCTACAATATTGGCAGGATTGAACGCCGCCTGCTCTATTTCAGCAAAGAAATTTTCGGGATTGCGGTTAAGTTCAAGAATTCCCACATCACGTAACGGGAAATCCTTATGATACCACACCTTTGTCAAGTCAAACGGATTAATGTGATACTTCTTTGCCTCATCCTCGGTCATCAACTGAATCTGAAGCATCCAGCGAGGAAAATCACCACGCTCTATCGCCTCAAACAAATCGCGCTGATGCGACTCGCGGTCTTTGGCTATTATGGCCTCGGCTTCCTTATCGGTAAGATTCTTTATACCCTGAAGCGTGATAAAATGAAACTTCACCCATGTGCGCTTATTGTCCTTATTGATGAAGCTGTAAGTGTGACTTCCAAATCCGTGCATATTGCGGAAAGATGCAGGAATGCCCCGAGGCGACATTGAAATGGTGATTTGGTGCAATGCTTCAGGAAGCAATGTCCAGAAATCCCAGTTTGCAGTGGGATTGCGCATGCCGGTGCGGGGATCTCGTTTTATGGCATGATTGAGATCGGGAAATTTCAACGGGTCACGCAGAAAAAACACCGGAGTGTTATTACCCACAAGATCCCAATTGCCTTGGTCGGTGTAAAACTTCATTGCAAAACCGCGTATGTCGCGCTCGGCATCGGCTGCACCACGCTCCCCTGCTACGGTGGAGAATCTCACCAAACATGGAGTCTTTTTACCGACCTCTGAAAATATTGAAGCTCGGGTAAATTCGGTGATGTCATTGGTTACCGTAAATGTGCCGAAAGCACCTGACCCTTTGGCGTGCATTCGCCTTTCAGGGATTACCTCACGGTCAAAATGAGCAATTTTTTCAAGATACCACGGATCTTGAATTGTCATAGGTCCCGGGCGGCCGGCAGTTTGAACATTCTGGTTGTCGGCGATTGGGCGCCCGTTTTCAGAGGTAAGTCTTTTCTTATCCATACAATCATAATGAAATTAACAGTGAATCAATTCGAGTTTTGAAACACTCAAATATCTTAAAAAGTTTTCCACCGAATCTATACATGCCATTAAGTTGACATCAATTTTTAATGAACAATAAAAAAATTTATCAGTATCAGAAAAAAGTCCACACCGCAAATTTGCTCCATAAAATGTCAACCATCACCGGTCTTGACCTCCTTAATCAGCCCGTCAATTTGTGAAAATTTATTAAATCGAACTGCGCTGTTGCAAAATTGCAATGCCGATTTGTTAAATTGGCAGGACTTTTCATTTAACAACTAAAGATGATACTTAACATTGTATTCCTGATTGCAGGATTGGCGTTCATATTGGTTGGAGCCAACATGTTGACCGATGGAGCTTCAAGCATCGCAAAGAGGTGGGGCTTATCAGAGCTTGTCATAGGATTGACCGTGGTTGCCTTCGGCACATCGGCGCCCGAACTTGTCATCAGCATCGTATCGGCCATTAACGGCAGTGCCGAGCTGGCTATAGGCAACGTTGTCGGAAGCAACATCTTCAATGTCCTTGCCATAATTGGCATAACGGCGATATTCGCCCCTATAAAGATTGAACGAAGCATAATGACCAAGGACATTCCACTCGTGCTCCTGTCGGCTTTAGTGCTTCTGGCAATGGGCAACGCTCCGCTTCTCGACGGCGCATCCAGTCGCATATTAAGCCGTGTCGACGGAATAGTTCTACTGCTGTTTTTCACCATATTCCTGCGACACACATTTTCATCGGCAAAGTCAGCCACACCGGCTGAATCACAAGAGATAGAAAGATTCAAGACTAAGGATATGCCGTTATGGAAATCGATATTGTGGGTAGCAATAGGCCTGGCCGGACTGATTATCGGCGGCGACCAGTTTGTCAACGGGGCATCGGGAATCGCATCGGGACTCGGCGTGAGCGATGCCATAATAGGCTTGACGATAGTAGCCGCCGGCACATCACTCCCCGAACTCGCCACATCGATAACTGCAGCTGTAAAAGGTAAGCCCGGCATAGCTCTCGGCAATGTGATAGGAAGCAACATCTTCAACATCTTACTTGTGCTTGGATGCAGCGCAACAATTCGTCCCCTCCCGTTTGGAGGAATAGGCAATTTCGATCTGCTCGTCCTCACCGGAGCCTGCCTGTTGTTCTGGATATTCGGATGGTTTTTCAAGCAGCGCACAATCACCCGTGCCGAAGGAATCATACTCGCGACATGCTATATGGCCTACGTTGCATATCTTGTGGCCAATGCCTGATCAGGCACCTGCATCACGTGCACCCCGCATAAAAACCTACAATGTGCAATAACTTTTTTTATGAATTTGGTTGCACTATTATTTTGATTGAGTAACTTTGTGATGTGTTAAAATTATAATATCGATTTATGAATGTCAACATCGAAGAACTGATTACCATCAACTACGAGCTGGAAGGGCTTCTGTATTTGGCTATGCATCGAGGCGACGACACGCCCAAGGAAGTGTGGTCGCTGATTTCCGATAAAATCAAGTCACTCAACGAAGGCATATCGCCTGCTGTCGAGAATGACGATGTTGACACTGATGATACGCCCGGCAATGCGATCATCAGCTGTAATGACGAAGCTGATGTCACAGTCTATGAACAACCTGAAATAGAAGAGCCCGAAATCAAAGAAGAGCCCGAAATTCAGGAATCGACGACAGAAGAGGAAGAGCCTGAAGCTGAGGAACAACCTGAAATCAGCCTGACCGAAAATCAGGAAAAAGAACTCAAAGAAGATACCGCTGAAAGCAATCAGCCACAACTTACAATAATAGGCGAATCAGCCGAAGAGTTTGCCGAACCTGAGGCTCCATGTCAGGATATTGAACAAGTACCGGCAACGGAGCCTGAACCGATTGCCGAACCGATTCCGGAAACTACAGTCGAGATTGAAACTGTAGAGCCGGAACCCGAAGAAGAGGAGGAAGAACCGGAACAAGGAAAAGAGCCTGAACTCGAAGAGATGCAGGAAGAGCCCGAGGAAGAGGAAATAGTGATGCCTCAGGATGACACGACCGACACCGATGACGAAGAGCCTATACGCCTTGACGAAAAGCTTGCACGTGAAAATTCGCGCAATCTGCGCAAGGCATTCTCTTTGAACGACATGTTCCGATTCCGTCGCGAACTGTTTGGCAACAGTGCCACCGAAATGACCGATACGCTTAATCTCGTCGAGGCCATGTCGTCGCTCTCGGAAGCCAACGACTACTTCTATAACGACCTTGAATGGGACGCATCCAATCCCGAAGTCCAGGATTTCATGGATATAATAGCCAAACACTTTTCAGGCCGATGAGCGGTAAACTTTACATCGTACCTACTCCGGTAGGCAATCTTGGCGACATGGCTCCGCGAGCAATCGCCACCTTGAAATCGTGCGACCTTGTACTGTGTGAGGACACCCGTACAAGCGGCATCCTGCTCAAGCACTTCGACATAACCACCCCCACCGCAAGCCACCACAAGTTCAACGAGCACACATCGGTCGAACCTGTCGTAAACCGGTTGAAAGGGGGCGAGAACATAGCCCTCATAAGCGATGCGGGCACTCCGGGCATATCAGATCCCGGATTCATGCTCGTGCGTGAATGTCGTCGCAACGACATCGAAGTCGAAACTTTGCCCGGCCCCACCGCACTTATTCCGGCACTCGTAAATTCAGGGCTTCCATGTGACCGATTCGTATTTGAGGGATTCTTGCCGCAAAAGAAAGGACGCGCTACGCGCATAGCCGAGATTGCCGAAGAAACTCGCACTATAATATTCTATGAGTCACCGTTGCGCCTCGTGAAGACCCTGCAACAACTTGCCCAAGCCTGCGGCAACGACCGCGAGGCTTCAGTGTCACGCGAGATATCCAAAATTCATGACACCACCGTTACCGGAACATTACAACAGCTCATCGAGCACTTCACGATGAACATTCCGCGCGGTGAAATCGTTATTGTGTTGAGCGGAAAGAGGGAAAAAAACGCTCGTCAACCCCATCGCAATAAGTATCGCGATAACGATGACTTAAACGATGCCTGACATAAAAAACTTATATAAACATCATTTTATACGATTATGAAGAAAATAGTTTCAATTATTGCCGCAGGTCTTGTGTGCCTCACAGCTTGCGATGGAGGGAAACTGAAAGAGGCTCAGGCCCAAAACGCCCAGCTTGACGATTCATTACATGTTGCTCTCGCCAACCAGGACAGTCTGTTCTCCCTTTTGAACGACATTACCGATGGCATGAACCAGATTAAGGATCTTGAGAAGATTCTCACAACTACCAATGTAGGTGCCGAATCACAATCGCGTAAAGATCAGATACGCAACGACATCGTCGCCATACAGCAGGCTCTCAAGGAGCGTCGCGAACGCCTTGACGACCTTGAGCAGAAATTGAAATCATCACAGGGCTACAGCAGCACCCTGAAGAAGACTGTCGACAATCTTAAGGCTGAAATAGCCAGTCAGGAAACGACAATCTCGACACTGCGCAACGACCTTGCAGCCGCAAAGATACAGATTGCCGACCTTGGCACAAAGGTGGATTCATTGAGCACCACTGTAGCCACTGTAACCGAGGAGAAGGAAAAAGCTCAGGAAGAGAGCGTAAACCTTACCAACGAGCTTAACTCTTGCTACTATGCAATAGGTACCAAGGGCGAATTGAAGGATGCCCGCATTATCGAAACCGGATTCCTGCGCAAGACCAAGTTGCTCCAGGCCGACTTCCAGCAGAGCTACTTCACTCAGAGCGACAAGCGCACTCTCACTACAATCCCCACTCACTCCAAGAAAGCAAAGATTCTGACCAACATGCCGGCCGACTCATATACAATCGAGGACTATGACGGCTTGAAGACAATCAAGGTCACCAATCCTGAAAAATTCTGGAGTCTTTCCAACTATCTCGTAATCCAAGTAGACTAAAGTTTAATACTTCCCGATAAATGGGTCCGCCATGCCTGCAACCGTACAGGCATGGCGGACTTTTCATTTCATAAAACCGTTTTAACAGCCATTGAATGCGTTGAATGTAAATGTTTTTTTGTAATTTTGCAGTCTATTAATCTCTATTTTACACCAATGGGTATATTCAGTTTCTTTTCTAAGGAAAAAAAGGAGACTCTTGACAAAGGGCTTGAACGCACCAAGCAAGGCGTATTCTCGAAAATCGCACGCGCAATTGCCGGCAAGTCAAAGATTGACGATGAAATACTCGACAATCTCGAAGAGGTATTCATAACTTCGGATGTCGGAGTCGAAACAACACTCAAAATCATAGACCGCATAGAGCATCGAGTTTCTCGCGATAAATATGTCAATTCATCAGAGTTGAACAATCTGCTATGTGAAGAAATCACCGAACTTCTCGCCGAAAACAATAACGACTCCGCCCTTGAGGACTTCACTGTTCCGCAGGATCACAAACCACATGTAATAATGGTGGTGGGTGTCAACGGCGTAGGCAAAACAACCACCATAGGCAAGCTTGCCTATCAATTCAAGAAAGCCGGCAACAAAGTCATGCTCGGTGCCGCCGACACATTCCGAGCCGCCGCAGTGGAACAGCTCGACATCTGGGGCGAACGCGCCGGTGTTCCGGTAATAAAGCAGAAACTCGGAGCCGACCCTGCATCAGTGGCATTCGACACTCTCCAATCGGCCAAGGCCAACGACATCGATGTAGTGATAATCGACACCGCCGGACGACTTCACAACAAGAAGGGTCTTATGGACGAGCTCACAAAAATCAAGAACGTGATGCAGAAAGTCGTTCCCGACGCACCCCACGAAGTGTTGCTCGTGCTTGACGGCTCTACGGGACAGAATGCATTTGAGCAGGCCAAGCAGTTTGTAGCCGCTACCAAAGTCAATGAACTCGCCATAACCAAGCTCGACGGCACAGCCAAGGGCGGCGTAGTCATAGGCATAAGCGACCAGTTCCGCATTCCGGTAAAATACATCGGACTCGGCGAAGGCATCGACGACCTGCAGGTGTTCCACAAGAAAGAATTTGTACAATCATTATTCGGCAACAATTAATATAGATGGCTCGCAAGAAAGTCGATGTCATAACACTTGGCTGTTCAAAGAACCTGGTCGACAGTGAACGGCTCATGAGCATGTTTGACCGTGCCGGATTTGAAGCAAGGCACGAGCCTGAAAATCTCGGAGGCGACATTGTTGTCGTGAATACCTGCGGATTCATAGGCGATGCCAAGGAGGAGTCGGTCAACACTATCCTCGAGCAGGTCGAGGCCAAGAAAGAGGGACGCATCAAGTCACTCTATGTGATGGGATGCCTGTCGCAACGTTATCACAATGAGCTTGTAGCTGAAATACCCGAAGTTGACGGTTGGTACGGTAAGTTCAACTGGCCCGAACTGGTTAATACTCTCACTAACAAGTTCCCGGCAACATCATCCTACGACCGCGTCATAACCACCCCTTCCCACTTCGCCTACGTGAAGATAGCCGAGGGATGCAACCGCTTCTGTTCATTCTGTGCGATTCCGCTCATCACAGGGCGATTCAAGTCACGCCCCATCGAGGAAATACTCGATGAAGTGTCGGCACTTGTAAAGCGCGGTGTCCATGAATTCAACATAATAGCTCAGGACTTGTCGAGCTACGGTCTTGACCTGTATAACGAGATGCGGCTTCCGCAGCTCATCGACCGCATGGCCTCGATAGAGGGTGTGGAGTGGATAAGGCTACACTACGCCTACCCCGCTCAGTTCCCCATGGAGATACTCGATGTCATGGCCCGTCACGACAATGTGTGCAAATACCTCGACATAGCACTTCAGCACATATCTGACAAGGTTCTAAAAAACATGCGCCGTCACATAACCGGCGACGAAACGAAAGCCCTGCTCGACGAGATACGCCGAAAGGTGCCCGGCATACACATACGCACAACACTGATGGTAGGTTTCCCCGGCGAAGGCGAGGAAGAGTTCAGTCAGCTTAAGGAATTTGTGCGCCAACAACGATTTGAGCGCATGGGTGCCTTTGCCTATTGCGAGGAGGAGGACACATTCGGTGCCAAGAATTTCGAGGACTCAATACCTGAAGAGGTCAAGCAGTCACGCCTGAATGAGCTTATGGCGATTCAGGAAGAGATTGCCCTTGAAAGCAACCAATCAAAAATAGGAAAAAGATTGCGCGTAATCATCGACAAGGAAGAGGATGACTACTATGTGGGTCGCACCCAATGGGATTCTCCCGAAGTGGACCCTGAAGTCCTTGTCAAAAAGACCGAAAAGCTCGAAAAAGGACACTTCTACGATGTCGACATTATCGATGCACTGCCCTACGAGCTGATTGCTCAACCATCCTTACAATAAAAAATGTTGTTGTCAACTTCTATTTCAAGAGCGGCATCTCTATGCATTGAAAAGCGACTGCCGTTTGCAATATACATGATGCCGGGAAGCGATCATGTCATATTCCTGGCCGGGGATGAGTCGACGCAGTGCAACAGCGACGTTGACCATGGATTCTTCATTTCGGAATTCAACACAAGTGGACGGCGCATCATGATAGCTCCACGATACACTGCCGAGCAGATAATAGAAAACGCCGACACCATTGCTACGCGTGACAGTGCAGCCGTAAAACCGGTAGACTGCAGTACACCGCGTGACGAATATGACAACGCGTTGAACAAGGTTGTCAACGGACTCAAGCTTCGCGGAGGCAAAACGGTAATATCACGCGTGATATGCGGCGACGCAGCCGATATCGACTGGCTTTCAGCAACCGAGAAATATTTCACCTGCTTTCCCTCGACATTCCGTTACCTCTATTACACCGCAGCGACAGGCGCATGGCTCGGAGCATCGCCCGAACTGCTGCTCGAATGTGACAACGCAGGCAATCTCAGCACCATGTCGCTTGCCGGAACCCGCATGAAATCATCGGATGCCGCATGGGATGACAAAAACCGCGAAGAGCACGACTATGTGACACGATACATAGTCGACAAGCTGTTGTCGCTCGGCATAAACGCGGCAGTCGGTTGCGCCGAGAATGTGAGTTACGGAGCCATCGAGCATCTTTGTCACCGCATTACGGCCCGATATGCCGGAAATCCATTTATCGTGGCCGATATGCTCAGCCCCACCCCGGCCTTGGCCGGCACTCCGCTTGACAAGGCGTTGAATGACATAACGCTCAACGAGCGACATCCACGCCGATGCTACGGAGGCTATGTAGGAGTGACCGACAGTGAGGGCACCCACATATTTGTCAACCTTCGATGTGTACACTTCGATGAGGCACGCTATTGCATATATGCCGGCGGAGGCATAACGGCCAAATCGGAATCGGCAACCGAATGGGATGAAACATCGGCAAAATCCCAAGTGCTCCTCAATGCAATCAATCAGTCACGGTCATGAGCAAAAACAGCAAAGGAAGTCCGTTTTTAATACTGTTCACCGCCGTGGCCATCGTCGCCGCTGTGTCGCTGCTCCCGCTTAACAAAATAAGCCGTGGATTGCTGCGTGACTTCAATCTCGCAGGCGACATAATGCACATAACCGAAAAATCGGATCTTGATGCCGAGAAAGTCGAAACACAGCAAATCGACCCGGAGCTAATAGCCGCAATGGAGGAGATTGATGTTGAGCAAACCGCTCAGGCCGATGAGTATGCTATTGAAAAGAGCGACACTATTACACGGCAGTCAGAGTCAGAGCCTGAGCAGCCGAAATCGGAGAACGTCCAACCCGAAAAATCGCCTGTGACATCGGAAGCTGTCGAGCCACCTGTGCCGATTGATCCTCACGACGGGGAGATAATCGTAATGGAGGACTATTCACCCGACGGCAACGGACTGAAACGCTTTAAAAGCGCACTTGCGCAAGCCGGCAACCGGGTTGTACGCATAGCCTTTCTCGGCGACTCATACATCGAAGGTGACATATTCACACAGGATGTGCGCGAAAAGCTGCAGGACCAATACGGCGGATGCGGAGTTGGATATGTCAACATGTACTCGGAATTTCCCGGATTCCGACGCTCAATAACGCAAAGCGGCAGCGGATGGGAAGTGTACAACGTGAGCATGAAGGGACACAACAAAGCCTACATATCGATAACCCAACAGTACTCAATGCCGGTAAGCGAAAAAGCTACCGCAACCTATAAGGGTGCCAAGCGCCTGAAGCACACCGACAGTTGGGAAAAATCGCGCTTCATATACATATCGCCCGATGCAGCAACCATAAACACCCGCCAGGACAACGGCGAATGGACCTCCCACAGCTCATCAGCATCATCCGAAGCACAATGCATCGAAGTCACCGGTCCCATGAAATCATTTTCGGTATCAACCGGCAACATGTCACTTGCCGGAATAGGAGTGTGGCTCGACGGCAACAACGGCATCTCGGTTGACTGCATGTCGTCGCGAGGATTTTCAGGCGTCACCTTGTCGCGAGTAAGCAGTAGCCTGTCACAATCGATGCGCCGTTACATCGACTACGACCTGATTGTAATCGAATACGGAATCAACGCCATGTCGGAAGCCCAGACCGACTACTCGGCCTACTCCAAACTAATGATCAAATCAATAGGACACATAAAGGAGTGCTATCCAAATGCCGACATAATCATAATGGGCGTGGGCGACAGAGGGTCAAAACGAGGCACCGACATAATAACGATGCCCACTACCTACAACATGATCGCCGCTCAACGTGATGTAGCGCGACACTTGGGATGCGTGTTCTGGGACACCCGTGAGGCTATGGGCGGTGAAAATGCGATAGTGACATGGGCCAACGCCAATCCGCCGAAAGCCAATAAAGACTACATCCACCTAACCCATATCGGCGGACGCAAACTTGCCGAAGAATTCTTAAAATCGCTGAACAATGCCATCAATAAATAAGCTATACCCTATACTCCTGACATTCATCATGCTAAGCGTGCCGCGACTCGCCATGTCGCAGTATGAAAACAATGATGACAAGAACATACGCGAAAATCCCGAGATAACGCAAATCGACTCCATCGACTGCGACATAGAAATACCGGCCTACATCAACCGCAATAAGAATTACATAATCACAAACGGTGCCGACTGGAGCCGATTCAGCCGCAGAACCGTAGCCCCCGACACGACCGTAAGCATCGTACACATAGGCGACTCACACATTCAGGCCGACTTTGCAACCGGTCATGCACGTGACATGCTGCAACAGCTGTACGGCAACCCCGGTCGAGGCCTCATCACGCCTCTCAAAATGGCAGGCACCAACGAGCCTCGCGACTATGCCATAACATCACAGTCACGCTGGTTGTCCTCAAAACTGCTTAAAAAGCCCTGGTCGTCACCTATGGGATTCACGGGAGTTTCGATAACGCCAAAGAGCAAAAAGTGTGACCTCACCATAGCCACGCTTACAAAAAACGAGCCCGAAAAGCCGTTTAACAATGTCAAGATACTACACTCGGGCAAGCTTGAGATAAGCCGCGCTTCGGTAGCCGGACAACCCATAGAGTGTGACATAGAATACGGCGACGGAAGCGCCACAATAAACATATCCCGCGAGGTAACCGAAATAACGGTAGAGATGACCAAAGAGAATTATCTGTCGATATTCGGCATCGTTCTCGCCAACACCAAAAGCGAAGGAGTCTACTACCACACAATAGGTAACAACGGGGCAACTTACAGCACATATAACGCAGTCGAGGGAATGGGTGCCGATGTGGCACGACTGGATCCCGACCTCGTAATAATAAGCCTCGGAGCCAACGAAGCGTTCGGAAAACTGTCGATAAACAACATAACCGACAACATTGACCTGCTGGTTAACGACATACGACTACACAACAAAGATGCAACGATTCTGCTTGTCACGCCAATGGAGTGCCAGCGAAGCCGAATCATACGCACCAAGAAAGGCCGTCGACGCTCACGCAACTACAGCGTCAACGCCAACATACTTCCGATAAGGAATGCCATACTCGAATACGGCCGCAAGCATAACATATCGGTTTACGACTGGTATGACATAGCCGGAGGCCAGGGCGCATCTGGAAAATGGGTAAAGGACAAACTGATGGGCAGCGACCGCATCCACAACACCCGCGAAGGCTACAGGCTTCAGGGACAGTTGCTATATGAGGCTATAAACGACGCCATAATCAACAATGCAAAGCTATGAATGATTTCTTCAGCGACTTCAAATTTGTACTGCCCGACCTTGACGATGTCAGGGAGTTCCTTGGCAAATGCCTGGACAAATTTGCGCAGTGGTTTGACTTCGACCGCATAGAATCGGTACTCCGATACGACAGCAACAATCCGCTCCTGTTCAACACCGGCTTGTTTCTGTTGCTGTTCACGGCATTCCTTCTGCTGTATAGGTTACTGCGTTTCTCCCCTACTCTCAAGAAGATATTCGTAATCCTCTTCTCACTCTACTTCTATTACAAGTCAAGTGCCGAGTGCTGCTTCATACTGCTTGGCGTGTGTGTAAGCGACTATGTGCTCGGACTCATACTCGGAAACTCACATCGCAAATCGGTGCGTACAGGCATAGTGGCGCTTAATGTCGTAATCAATGTAGGAATGCTTGTCTACTTCAAGTATTTCAATCTGCTCTACAGCACCATAGCCAATTTTTCAAGTCGTGACTTCGATGCGCTCGACATAATACTTCCTGCCGGAATATCGTTTTTTACATTCCGCTCCATCAGCTACATTGTCGACATATATCGCGGCGACATGAAGCCGGCCACCAATTTCCTGAACTACGTGTTTTTCCTCACCTTCTTTCCGCCAATACTTGCCGGCCCTGTTGTAAGAGCACGTGACATGATGGATCAGATAGAAGAGAGTCCCGTAGCTACACGACGCATGGTGAGTGCAGGACTTTTCATGATAATGGCGGGTCTGATAAAGAAAGTGATTGTAGCCGACTATATAAGCGGCAACTTTGTCGACCGAGTATTTGACAATCCGTCAATGTACTCGGGCTTTGAAAACCTGATGGGCATCTACGGCTTCACGATACAGCTCTATTGCGACTTCTCGGGTTACTCCGACATGGCTATAGGAATCGCGCTCCTGCTCGGCTACAAGCTAAAGATGAACTTCGATGCGCCGTTCAAGTCACAAAGCCCTACGGAGTATTGGCGCCGGTGGCACATATCGCTCTCTTCATGGCTGCGCGACTACCTCTACATTCCTATGGGAGGCAACCGGTGCTCCAAGGCGCGTGCTCACATGAATGTGTTCAACACTATGCTGATAGGCGGCTTGTGGCATGGCGCATCGTGGATGTACGTTATATGGGGTGCATGGAACGGCGGATTGCTCGTGGCGCATAAAATGATACGCAGCGTCACGCCCCGCGTAAAGGAGGAGAATCGTCGCAAATGGTGGCGAGTCGCCACCAATGTGTTCATAACATTCAACCTCATAGCCGTGGGCATGATGTTTTTCAGGGCCCGTTCCCTTGAGCAGGTCGGCGACATGGTGCATCAGATAGTCTACAACTTCCACCTGTCGGTAGCGCCGCAATTTCTCGAAGGTTACATACTGATAGTGCTTGCAATGGCACTCGGTTACTTCATGCACTTCTCACCTAAAAAGTGGAGCGAGCAGCTTGAAGAGAAATATCACGCACAGAGCGGTCTTGTGCAGGCCGTAGTGCTTGCATTGGTGCTGTTGCTTATAATCCAGGTACGACAAAGCGACATAGTGCCGTTCATCTACCTGCAATACTGATTCAGCCCTTCCACTCCACCACGCAATCGGGTGTGGAACGAGCGACATCGACAAGACGCTGATTGGATGAGCCCCGGAAACGGAGTGAGATGTCACGCAGCGACTCGACGAATGGGCCGTCGACAAGAACATCGATGCATGCGAGCAACTCCTTATACTCGGAACGAGAGGCTACATATTCATAACTGTAACCCGTGTAGCACCATATAGTGCGGCCGTCGGCCTTCAGCAGGCGTGCCAACTCGACCATCTCGTTAATAGGCTGCATCAACGGGTCACCTCCCGAGAATGTTACATTAAAGTCACAATCATCAATAATCTCCTTGATACGGATAACCGACATAGCCTCACCCCCTTCAAAATCCCAAGACTGCGGATTGTGACAGCCCGGGCAGTGGTGATTGCAGCCGGCAAAATAAACAGAGGTGCGGAGCCCCGGTCCGTCGACCGAAGTTCCGCCCACTATATCTATTACACGTAGTGACATTGCAGTCTATTTGTGTACTATGCGATCGTTAAGTTCAGCCAGTTTGGCATTGTTCCAGCGGTCGGTCGTTCCCACGAGATAACCGGTTATGCGCTGCAGCTTGTCAATGTCATGACTGCCGCATTTAGGACATTCGTCAAGGTTCTCCTGCGCATCCTCATATCCGCATGCCATGCATCGGTTGCGATTGTGATTCACCGATCCGTAACCGATGTTATACTTGTCCATCAGGTCGACAATGTCGCTTATCGCCTCGGGATTGTGAGTTGCGTCACCGTCAATTTCCACATAGAATATGTGACCTCCGCGAGTCAACTCATGATACGGCGCCTCAACCTTCGCTTTGTGACGCGGCGAACAGTGATAGTAGACAGGCACATGGTTGGAGTTGGTGTAATAAATCTTGTCGGTTATGCCCGGCAACACGCCGAAACTCTTGCGGTCAACCTTGGTAAACTTACCCGACAGACCCTCGGCGGGAGTGGCAAGAACCGAGAAGTTGTGCTGATACTTCTCAGAGAATTCATTGGCACGGCTACGCATGTGCGACACAATGCGCAATCCAAGAGCCTGCGCCTCCTCGCTTTCACCGTGATGCTTGCCCACAAGAGCGACAAGACACTCGGCAAGACCGATGAATCCGATGCCGAGGGTACCCTGATTGATAACCGACTCTATGGTGTCGTTGGGCTTCAGGTTCTCACTTCCGTTCCACAGGCGTGACATCAGCAACGGGAACTGCTTGGCAAGAGCCGTCTTCTGGAAGTCATAACGGTCACACAGCTGACGAGCAGCGATTTCAAGAACCTCATCGAGCTTTGAGAAGAAACGATGTATACGCTCCTCTTTGTCGACGATGTTCATGCACTCAATGGCTATGCGTACTATATTAATTGTGGAGAAACTCAAGTTACCTCGACCAATCGATGTCTTCTCGCCGAAACGATTTTCAAAAACTCGTGTGCGACAACCCATCGTGGCCACTTCATAACGGTAACGGTGAGGATCGTTTATATCCCACTTTTCATGATGATTGAAAGTGGCGTCGAGATTCACGAAATTGGGGAAGAAACGACGAGCGGTAACCTTACAAGCAAGCTTGTAGAGATCGTAATTACGATCCTCGGGCAGATAACTTACACCGCGCTTCTTCTTCCATATCTGTATGGGGAAAATCGCAGTTGCACCGTTACCCACTCCCTCGTAGGTGGAGTTGAGCAATTCACGGATTATGCAGCGACCTTCGGCCGATGTGTCGGTACCGTAGTTTATCGAACTGAACACCACCTGATTTCCGCCACGCGAATGAATTGTGTTCATGTTGTGGATAAACGCCTCCATTGCCTGATGCACACGGCCCACAGTTTTGTTTATTGCATGCTGCTTGGCACGCTCCTCGCCCTTAAGCCCGTCAAGCGGACGCTTGAGGTAGTCGTCGATGGGAGCTTCGTAAAGCGATGAATAGTCCTCGCCGGTGAGCGACTCGACATTCTTCACCTCCTCGACATAGGATGAGCGCACAAACGGAGCCAGATAGAAATCAAAGGCCGGAATGGCCTGTCCGCCGTGCATCTCGTTTTGTGCCGTTTCAAGCGAAATACAACCAATGATACTTGCAGTTTCGATGCGCTTGGCCGGACGCGATTCACCATGTCCGGCAGTGAAGCCATGCTCCAGAATGTTGTCAAGAGGATGCTGCACACAGGTAAGACTCTTGGTGGGATAGTAGTCCTTGTCATGGATGTGAAGGTATCCGTTACGCACAGCCTCACGTGCTTCATGCGACAAGAGATAGTCGTCAACAAAAGGCTTGGTGGTTTCGCTTGCAAACTTCATCATCATGCCTGCAGGCGAATCGGTGTTCATGTTGGCGTTCTCGCGAGTTATGTCGTTGCTCTTTGCCTCGATAATCTCCAGAAACATATCCCGTGTCTTGGCACGACGCGCAATGTTTCGTTGGTCACGATAAGCGATATATCGCTTGGCCACCTCCTTGCGGGGGCTCTTCATCAGTTCAAGCTCAACCTTGTCCTGAATCTCCTCCACGGTCATTCGCTCGTTACCGGTCATGCTTATGCGGTCAGTGATCTTATGAATCAAAGCCTCGTCTTCACCCATTTCGGTTTGAAGCATCGCTTTACGGATTGCGGCCTTGATTTTTTCATCATTATAGCCGACTACGCGCCCGTCACGCTTAACTACGGTTTGTATCATTTGATGTATTTTTAATGGATTATCGGTATTTATATACGAGCATTCGACGACACGAGAAAAACGCCTTGTGCTTTCGCATTGCAAATCTACACAGATATTATTTATCGTGCAATATTTATATCAAATATTTTCAACAAAAATTCCATTTTGGAAAACTTTTTGGCTTTCATAAAATTATAAAGCTTTAAAAATTAATATATTACAAAATATTTTGGAAAACTTTACAGCACAAAAAGTTATCAACAGTTGAAATATTGGATTTTTAACCGACAACTCGCCACCAACACATTCAATCAAACATTTATTCGGTTGTTGTCCCCTTCCAAGACACTCACATGCGGCAAAATCAAATAAGAGCCGGCTCTAAAATTCTTACTATGCTAACGTGAAAATCCCATGATTTTTATCTAAATTTGCAAAAACACTACAACATGCTATATCCTCTTATATATATTTTCACAGGACTGGCAGCCGGCATTGTAATAGCCCTGCTGACAAGCAAGTCCAAGATCGACACATTAAATTCATCACTGCGCTCAATGGAAGCGCGACTTGATGAGGCATCACGACGCGAGCGTCACCTGCAGGACGAGAACCGGCGCCTGTCGCAACTGTCATCGGAACTCAACGCCAAATCGAGCGCCCTTTCAAAAGAGATAGAGATGCTGCGACAACAGAAAGCACATGACGAGGAGGCGCGCACAAAACAATATAACGAACAGTTGCGCCTGATGCAGGAGCAGGTCAAAAGCGCGACACAGGAGATGCTCAACCTGCGCTCAAAAGAGCTGCACGAATCCAACGCCCGACAGATGGACTCCATAATCACCCCGCTGAAGGAGAATATCAAGGAGATGAAAACCGCCATGGACCAGTCACGCGACACCCACACCCGCACAACGGCCTCGCTGCGTCAAGCAATCGAGGACATCATGAAACGCACCGCTTCGATAGGCGACGAAGCCGACAAGCTGGCACGGGCACTGCGTCATGAGAACAAGACTCAAGGCAACTGGGGCGAAATTGTGCTCGGCGAGTTGCTTGAAAGCCAAGGGCTGAAAAAGGGCATCCACTACGATGTCCAGTCGACATTGCGCGACAAAAACGGCAAACCCATACTTAACGAGCGCACCGACAAGCGCATGATTCCCGATGTGGTGCTGCACTACCCCGACGGCAAAGATGCAATAATCGACTCAAAGGCATCGCTGTCGGCATTCATCGACTATAACGCCGCCGAAGACGACAATGAGCGTGCCGCCGCCCTGAAACGGCACACGATAAGCATCAGAAATCACGTTAAGGAGCTTGTGGCGAAGGACTACAAGCGTTACATCGTGCATCCCCGCCAATCGCTCGACTATGTAATAATGTTTGTTCCAAACGAGTCGGCACTGCAGCTCGCACTATACAACGACTCGTCGCTATGGCGCGACGCCCTGCGCGAAGGAGTGTTCATAACCGGCGAACAGAACCTCACGGCCGCACTGCGCATAATACATCTGGCATGGACCCAGGAGGTACAGGCACAGAGCCAGCGAAAGGTGTTTGAGGAAGCGACAACCATGGTGGAACGCGTGGGCGAATTCTGCAAGGCCCTTGAAGCCGTGGGCGAACGCATCGACAAGGCAAATGAAGCTTACGAATACGCCATGAAGAAACTTCAAGGCCGAATGAGCATACTCGGCCCGGCACGACGCCTTAAAGAGATGGGATTCAAAGATAAAGACAAATTCCCCATTCCCGACCTGCCGGAGATTCCGACCGACACAGACGACAACATAAGTTAATTAACATTACGATTTAGTAACAAAATATACACAAACCTGTCAAAAGCATCATAAACAGCCCTCTTTACAAGCTAATCTTTTCATTTTAGTGCTTTTAATCAACTTTTTGCAGATTAAATGTCACAAAATTTGAAATGCAGATTCAAAAATAATTACTATCTTTGCATCCGAAAAAACAATTAAATCTACAATATGGATAAAGCGCCGGTAAACGTTGACCTGCTGTTTGAAACAAGTTGGGAGGTTTGCAATAAGATTGGAGGCATTTACACAGTGCTCTCTACCAAAGCCAAAACGCTACAAAAGTTCTATAAAGACAAGACAATATTCATAGGCCCGGATGTATGGAATGATGAAAATCCATCACCCTATTTTGTTCCATCACGTACATTATTAAAGGATTGGAAAGCTCAGGCACAGTTTCCCGAGGGAGTCAGTGTGCGAGTTGGCCGTTGGGACATTCCCGGCCGCCCCATTGTCGTGCTGGTAAAATTTGACGGAATGTATGCCGTAAAGGATTCATTCTACGGCCGCATGTGGGACCTTTATAAGGTAGATTCACTTCATGCCTACGGCGATTACGATGAAGCTTGTGCATTTTCCCATGCCGCAGGCATCGTCATCGAAAGCATCTGCCAATTTACAGGCATAGCCGACAAGAAAGTAATAGCTCATTTCGACGAATGGACCACCGGAATGGGACTTCTCTACATAAAGGACAAGATGCCCGAAGTTGGCACTATATTCACAACTCATGCCACCTGCATAGGCCGCAGCATCTGCGGCAACGGCAAGCCGCTCTACGACTATCTGCGCGGCTACAACGGCGACCAGATGGCGTCGGAGCTGAACATGCAGTCAAAACATTCACTGGAAAAGGCGGCAGCCCTTCAGGCCGACTGCTTCACAACAGTGAGTGACATAACCGCCATCGAGTGCGAGCAGCTTCTTGAGCGCCGTCCGTTGGTAACACCCAACGGATTTGAGCAAAACTTTGTTCCGACTAAAGGCAAATTCGTTCCGTCGCGCGAAGCCACACGCAAGACGCTTCTCAACGTAGCGTCATCGCTTCTCGGCTACAAGATGCCCGACGACACATTCATCATCGCCACATCGGGACGCTGCGAATACCACAACAAAGGCATCGACCTCTATCTCGATTCAATAGCACGACTTCGCGAAAACAAGCTTAGCCGCACTGTGCTTGCATTTGTCATGGTGCCCGCATGGGCCAAGGAGGCGCGCCCCGAGCTACAGGCCGCACTCACCGCAAAGCGCAAGAGTCCGATAGGCGATTCAGTGTTGACCCATACGCTCAACAACCCCGACCAAGATCCCATTAACTGCCGCATAAGAGGCATCGGTTTTGCCAACGCCAAGGCCGACAACGTAAAGGTGATATATGTACCTTGCTATCTCAACGGCTCCGACGGAATATTTGACAAGACCTACTATGACCTGCTCATAGGCATGGACGCTACAGTGTTCCCGTCCTACTATGAGCCCTGGGGTTACACTCCGCTCGAAAGCATTGCATTCGGCGTGCCCACTATAACCACAACGCTGTCGGGATTCGGCCAATGGATTCTGTCGACCGAAGACGCCACCTTCAGCGAATGCGGCGTCAACGTAGTGGCCCGCGGCGACTTCAACTACAACGAGGTAGCCGACCGCATAGCCAAGTCGCTTGAATATCTCATCAACTCCAATCCGGCAAGTCTTGCCATGATAAGCTCAAGAGCCATGAACACGGCATCGCTTGCGGCATGGAGCTACTTCATCGAATATTATGTAAAAGCCTTTGAAGTCGCACTCAATGCGGCAGCTCAACGCATAGGCAAATAACAATAATAAATAAGAACTTTAATTTTTCACATAAGAACAATATGAAATTACAAGTAAGCAACACTAATGCACCCGTATGGCGTGACATTATGGTGAAATCAGACCTACCCTCCAAGCTCAAACCGCTTGAAGTAATGTCGCGTAACCTGTGGTGGGTATGGAACAGCGAAGGAAAGTCGCTCTTCCGTGACCTTGACCATGACCTTTGGCGTGCAACAGGCGAAAATCCGGTAATGCTTCTCCAGAAGCTTGGATTTGAGCACCTACAGGAAATCATCAAGGATGAGGATATGATGTCGCGCATCGAGAAAGTATATGCCGACTTCAAAGCCTATATGAAAGAGCCGATGCGCAAGGATGTTCCCTCGGTAGCATACTTCTCAATGGAGTACGGATTGTGCAACGCACTGAAGATTTACTCGGGAGGTCTTGGCGTACTTGCCGGTGACTACATTAAGGAGGCATCGGACAGCCGCGTCGACATGACTGCGGTAGGTTTCCTCTATCGTTACGGTTATTTCACCCAGACACTTTCAGTAGACGGTCAGCAGATAGCCAACTATGAGGCCCAGAACTTCAACCAGCTCCCCATCGAGCAGGTCGTTGACGAAAACGGTAATCCCGTAATACTTGAGGTGCCCTATCCCGGCCGCGTAATCTACTCTCACATCTGGAAGGTGAACGTAGGTCGCATGAACCTCTACCTGATGGATACCGACTTCGACATGAACAGCGAGTTTGACCGTCAGATCACCCACCAGCTCTATGGCGGCGACTGGGAAAACCGCATCAAGCAGGAGTATATGCTCGGTATCGGCGGTATACTCATGCTGAAGAAGCTCGGCATCAAAACCGACCTCTACCACTGCAACGAAGGCCATGCCGCACTGCTCAACCTTCAGCGTCTTGTCGACTATGTTCAGGAGGACAAGCTCGACTTCAACGTTGCCCTTGAAATCGTACGCGCATCAAGCCTCTATACAGTACACACCCCCGTTCCCGCAGGACACGACTACTTCGACGAAGGCCTCTTCGGCAAGTATATGGGTGAATTCCCCGCAAAACTCGGAATCAGCTGGGCCGACCTCATGAACATGGGTCGCGAAAATCCCAACTCGGACGAGCGCTTCTCAATGAGTGTATTCGCACTCAACACCTGCCAGGAAGCAAACGGCGTAAGCTGGCTCCACGGCGAAGTGTCAAAGAAGATGTTTGCCGGTATCTGGAAGGGTTACAGCTGGGAAGAGTCACACGTAGGTTATGTAACCAACGGCGTACACATGCCCACATGGGCCGCTTCGGAATGGAAGGCTCTCTACGAGGATACATTCGGAAAGGACTTCTTCCAGCATCAGAGCGACACCAAGTTCTGGGAAAAGATATACACAGTATCGGATGAGGACATCTGGAACCTGCGCATGACGATGAAGAACAAATTCATCAACTTCGTTCGTCGTGACTTCCGTGAAAAGTGGCTTAAGAACCAGGGCGATCCCTCGCGCATCATGTCGATTGTCGACAAGATCAATCCCAATGCGCTCATCATCGGTTTTGCCCGTCGATTTGCTACCTACAAGCGTGCTCACCTTCTGTTCTCCGACCTTGACCGTCTGTCGGCCATCGTAAACAATCCCCAGTTCCCCGTTCAGTTCATCTTCTCGGGTAAGGCACACCCCGCCGATGGCGCAGGTCAGGGCCTCATCAAGCGCATCATGGAGATTTCACGCATGCCTCAGTTCCTCGGAAAGATCATCTTCCTTGAAAACTACGACATGATAGTTGCCAAGCGCCTCGTATCGGGCGTCGACATTTGGTTGAACACCCCCACCCGTCCTCTTGAGGCATCGGGTACATCAGGCGAAAAGGCCGAGATGAACGGTGTGCTTAACTTCTCGGTACTTGACGGATGGTGGTATGAGGGTTACAAGTTCTGCAAGCAGGCAGGATGGGCTCTCACCGAAAAGCGTACATTTACCGACCAGTCACAGCAGGACAAGCTTGATGCAGCAACAATCTACTCTATGCTTGAGAACGAAATCGTTCCCCTTTACTTCGCAAAGAACTCCAAGGGATATTCTCCCGAGTGGATTCAGTACATCAAGAACTCAATTGCCAAGATAGCTCCCCACTTCACAATGAAGCGCATGATCGACGACTACATCGATCGCTTCTACGACAAGGAGGCCAAGCGTTCAAAGAAGCTTGTAGCCCACGACTATGCAGTAGCAAAGGAAATCGTAGAGTGGAAAGAGAAGGTAGCTGCCGCTTGGGACGGTGTATCGGTAGTGTCAATCAACGAAACAATCGATCACAACTCCCCCAAGACAGGAGAGGCTTACTCTACTGAAATCAAGCTCGACACCAACGGCCTTGGCACAAGCCTCGCCATCGAGCAGGTTGTTTACAAGGTAGAGGACGGCATTGAGAAGATGGTAGGCACCGAGCCGTTCAAGGTTGTAGGCCACGACGGAAACATCGTGACTTATGAGCTCAAGAACAAGCTTCGTGAAGCCGGAGTGTTCCGCTATGCATTCCGCATCTACCCCACCAACGCGCTTCTGCCTCATCGTCAGGACTTCGCTTATGTGCGCTGGATCTAATCCTCCGGCCACATTCTACAATAAAAAACTGTACCGAAAATTCGGTACAGTTTTTTTATTGTCCAAGCATTTATTAGTATATTTGCTCGTTATCACCATTTAAATGAAAAATTTTATACTATCATTCATTATTGCATTGTCATGGAACATATCAATGGCAATTACTCCGACACGATATTTCATAGGTAAGACCGAAGTCCCTGAAAGTTTATGGATGTCAACTCCTGACAGTCTAAAATATAGCACCCTAAAAATAGAGTATGACAGCCTGACCGTCATAGAAACAGACCTTCCGATGACTCATTATCTTGATTCGATAAATGGTGGTTACATCATAAAGAAACGATCGGAAGAGGAAATAAGCGCAATAGAAAAAACGTTAGGCATATCATTAAAAATCACACGACAAATGTAACTGTCGTTTCAATAAATGATAAAGCTCCACAAATCAATCTTGCAAAATACGCTGACAACTCTGTTATTACCGACTTTATAGTTCCCGGGAATTGCTATCTATTAACGCGAGTTCGGGATAAGTAATAGTATAAAAAAGTAGAATCGGCAGCTTGAAAAAGTTGCCGATTCTTTTGGCAATATCACTGATATTTAGTAATTTAGAGGGGTCAAACAATAAATACAAT
>Ga0209064_1002050_pt1 | contig 25110 bp, 7 predicted proteins | sample Inofromicrocosms_FD_187498 | JGI IMG/M metagenome (GOLD analysis project Ga0209064, IMG submission 187498) | Mouse cecum microbial communities from Vienna, Austria - Inoculum for glucosamine and mucus D2O microcosms (SPAdes) (version 2) | ecosystem: Host-associated > Mammals > Digestive system >... | reverse complement strand
ACAACAGCGAGCTTCGCGCGGTCATCGAGCAGCAACAGCAGATGATCGAACAGATGATGAACAATCAGCAGCAGTTGCAGGCTTTGCCCCCGCCCGACAGCGGCGCGGAGGAACGAATCCGCGAGCTTGAAGAGCGTATGCTCGAACAGCAGCGGCTTGCGGACGAGCGGCTTGCCGAGCAGCAGCGCATTGCCAACGAGCGCATGGAACAGATGTTTGTCAACCTTTCCAACCAGCATCCCCAGCAGGCTGCGCCCGCGAACGACGGGATCCGCGAATTGCAGGAGCAGCTTGCCGAGCAGCAGCGCATTGCCGACGAACGGCTTGCTCAGCAGCAGCGGCTTGCGGACGAGCGCATGGCGCAGATGATGGAGCAGATGGCGGCGATCGCCCAGAGCGCGCCCGCCTCGCAGACGGTGGTGCAGACGGACGACGGCTTGCGCGATATTCTGGAGAAGCACGGCGAAATACTCAACGATTTGATGAGCAAGGAAAACGTGAACAACACGGTGGTCATCAATAAGGAAGGGCGCGAGATCGACGACGAGAGCAAGGTGCGCCTGACGCTGAAAGAGGCGTACGAAAAGCTGACCGACCCGTTGAAGAGGGTGTTCGACGCAACGGGCGAGTACGTGATGAAAAATCAGGAAGTCGTGGCAAGTGAAGGGAAGTTTGCGATCACGTATAAGTACCGCGGAAAGCAGTATCTGAAACTGAGCATCAAGCGCGGGTATCCTACGATCTCGTATTCGACGGAGGGCGAGCAGCTTCGGAATCTGAAAAAGAAAGCCGCCGAAGAAGAGGGCGTAAAGGTGCGCTTCAAGATGAGCGAGTTGCAGATATTCGACGATTCGACGTTGGAAGTTGCCAAGGGCGTGATCGATTTGCGCCGCGAGCAGATCGACAAAGACATCGAGCTGATGAAGAAAAAGAAGTAAAAAAGTCAGTTGAAAAGCCGAGAGGAAGCTCTCGGCTTTTTTCGTTAACTTTTATTGTGTACTATTTTGTTTTCGGTGGAATTTTTTTGATTTTTTTGGTAAAAAAACGTCATTCGATTGCCATTTCAGGAAAAAACAGGCGTAAAAAAGTGTGAATTTATACAAAATTTCGACGAAGTTTTTAAAAAACGTTGACAGAACGCTTTGCTTAGAGTTAAAATATAGGAGTATAAATAGACGGGGAAAGCAACGCGCCGACCTCACGGGCTTCTTCACATTCGTTCGGAATGACAGAGGGACACAGGATCGGGATTCTTCACGTTCGTTCGGAATGACGGAGGACGGAAAATCAACAAACAAATTGCATTGGAGGCAACGACAATGAAAAAAGTAAAAACAAACGGAAAATTTTGGACGGCAATCGGATTGTCGGTAGCCATGCTCTGCGGAGCGATTTTCGCAGGGGGGGGGTATGTTTTAACGCATAACAGCATTCAAAAAACCACCTCTTCCGCTACCGCCGGCTACGATCAATTGATAGACGGTACTTCGTATTATTTTACCGATCTTACCAAAGTGCAGAGTTTTCACGACGGGACGGGCGAAACGGATATGTCGAGTCAGGCGGTGAGTTCAAATCAAACTCACGGCAGTATTAACAATCCGTTTGTGATCAACACGACGGATCAATGGAATGCGTTTGCACAGGATACGTCAAATCTTACGGATGCCAATAAGGTTTTTTTCCTTGCTTCCGATCTGGATTTCAGCGGTAAAACGTTTATTCCCGTAAAGTCGTTGTTTAACGGCAAGTTTTACGGGAACGGCAGAACGCTGAAAAACGTTTCATGTAATTTCTCCAACGTCGCGAGCGGCGACGTGAGTGGTTGTAGCGGCGTGTTTTTAGGTATTGGCGTAAATGCCGTTATTGCCGATTTTAATGTTGATGACTTTAATTTTATAAACACATCCAGTTTTTATGGCGGCGGAATATGCGGTAAGTCGCTGGGCGGCTCTGTTTTAAATTGCCATACAAAAGGAAGTATGGTACAAGGCGCTTCCAGCGGTTACAAAAGCGGCATCATGGGCTGTTGTGACGTCAGTGGAACAACAGAAAAAGACGTTTATATATACCGCTGTTCTACCAAAGTAGAGATAGGCGGCGTATACGTGGCGGGCGGACTCCTTTCTTCTTATAACGGCAAAGTCAAAACGCATATATTAGACTGCCTTTCTATTATAAAAACGACGGCGACGAGCGTTACGTATAGCGGCGGCGCAGTCGGTTATGCAGAGCTTTCAAACAGTTCTAATCCAACTAATCATGTGATGGAGAATATTGTCTGCTACACCGACAGCACGCACAGTAGCACGGCTTCCGACGGTTCGCTCTTCGGCGGCTGGTGCTATGGGCCTATGAAAATGACCATTAAAAATACCTATTCCAGCGCCAGCGTAACTTACCGCTCTTCAAAGTATAATCTGTGTCCTATCGGTCAATGGAGCAGCTCTGCCGGTCGAGTTGGTTTTGATAGCGTTGTAAATGCGCACGCTTACGTCGGCGGGACTGCATATCCTCAAATAAGCGTCGATCTATTAAAGTCCCAAAATAAAGAAAATTTAGTAGACAGATATGACGGCAGCAGCGGGAAGACGCAAGCGGATTTATATGCCGCCGCGGCAACCGACAGCAATTTCTCCGACAAAATCTGGGGCAATAAGTCCGTGATCAACGAAACGTATATGACGGATACGAACTTAACGTCTGCGAACGGTTATTCCATCGAGAACTCGCCCGTTCGCAATCCGCTTGTCGTACGGGTGCAATATCTTGATCACAGAACGAGCGGGGACGAAATCATCGTAAAAGACCCCTCTATTTTGGAGGACGCGGACGAATATTGGGACGTGCTTGTACCGGGCGATGAGTTGGTCGACTTGGATAATTATTCCTATGACAATTATTCCCCCGCCGCCAATCACAAATTTCTCGGGTGGACTACGGATAAAACGGGCAAGCAAGAGCCGTTCATGTCGGCAAAAGGTTTGGTGGGCGAAATAAAACTTTATGCGGTTTGGGGCGTGGAAGCCGGCACTGCAACCGCGAGCATCGCGAAAGAGGGCAGTTTTACCGACGGAGAGAACGGCGCGGAATTCGTCTACGGCAAAGGGAGCATTAAGTTGATATCCCAATTGTCGGTAGCCAATATGAACGACGCGAAGTGTACGTTGCAGTGGAAGAAGGACGGGACGGATATTTCCAGCGCCACGGGCGAGACGTTTAGCGGCGCAAAAAACGTCAGAGATAGCGGAAAATACAAATTTACGTGCAAATTCCAAAGCGCAAGCCAACCGCTATGGCGCGGCGAGGTGGAATCGGGCGAAGTACAGGTAACCATTGCGCCTGCGCCGTTGAAGTTGGAAAGCATTGGATTTAAGGACGGTCAGAAGCCTTATAGCGGCACACCGTACGAAGAAATCACACCCGAGCCCATTATTACGAACGAAGACGGATCCGAAATTGTGGCGGGAGAGTCGGTATGGAAACCGGCGATGTATGAAATCAACAGCAAAGACTACTCCGTTGTAGACGAAAACGGGTACGAAACGAAGACGATCACGTTTAAACCTGCGGCAAAATACGGCGGGAACTACGGCGAACAGGTAGACTTTACTAATTTCAGGTTTAAGATCGAGTATTTGACGATGACCTTTAAAGTAGGTACGTTAAATATCGACTTAACAACCGAAATAGAATACGGACAGATATATTCGTATTTAAAGATGGCGAATATGTTTGACGCTGCGTTGTCGAAATATCTTACGAGTCAGGGGCAGACGGACCTCGGCGGATATACTCCCTATTTACAGTTATTCGACGGTACTACGCCGACGGAAGCAGAATTGAGTATATCGGAGTACAGAGCAAGAGGAACGCAGACGGCAATCAATAAGCCGAAGACGTCTTTGGAAATGAGGATCACGCTGCAAAGAGACAGCTATACCGTTCATTACGATACCAATGGCGGAACGGGTAACTATGCGGACGTAACGGAAATCAGCTACGGCAGACATTTGGAGGAACCGAGCCCTAAGCCGACGAACAGCGGACAGATGTTTTTAGGTTGGTTTGTAGATACGATAGACGAAAACGGCAATAAGCAAACGAAGAAATGGGACTTTAACGAAGACCGCGTAACCGGAAATATGACGTTATACGCCGATTGGTTGGTGGCGGATACGCTTATAAAGATTGAGGTAACGCAAAAGAAAGATTTAACGGCGTTAGATGCATTAAAGAGCGGCGATCTGGAAATCAGAGCATATCTCAGCGGCACTGCGGCGGACGGCACGCTTCTGGAAGAGACTGCGTTGATAGACTTTGCCGATTTGCAAATCGAATACCTTACGTCTGCGGCGCACAAAGAGTTGCACATCAAGAAGGATGACAGCGGTAAGATTATTGATACGCCCGTAAAGGTTACGTATAGCGTAGTGCTTGGCGGAAGGACTCAAACGAAAGAAAAGGAGATCGGGTTGATTGTAAAACAAAAGGAGATCAATTCGAGCCACGTAAAGTTTGAGGACGATTCCAAAGTATACGACGGTACCGGCAAGCAGATAACGTTGCTTACCGGAAATATTGCCAATAACGAGATAAGAGGTTATAAACTTACCTATTACGATGAAAGCGGTATGGAGATGGCGCCCGACGTTTATCCCATTGAAATGGGGAGCTATCCCGTAGTGTTGACATTGATAGGAAGGACTGCCGATTATAAGGATAAGAATTTAAACGCTGTATTGCATATCATAGCGGCAAAGACGAAAGTTACGGTGGATTGGGGAAACAGAACCTTTATGTATAACGCAAAGGTACAATATCCCGTACCGACTTTCTACGTGGACGGGGTAGAAGTTCCTATAGAGTTTCGCTATACGGAAGGAACGGACAAAAAAGCGGTAGGCAACAACTATAACGTAACAATCGAAATTGTCAGCGCAGGGTACGAATTTGCTAAACCGTTAGACATGACAACGACTTTCGAAATTGTGGTGGCGGAGTTGGATGCGCCCACCATGAAGGGAGCTATCGTTTATACGGGCGAAGAGATCAAGCTTTACGATCCGAATAATCCGGATGCCTGTTACTTATTGGGATTCGACCCCGATATCATGAAAATTACCGTGAATCCTTCCTTGATCAGAGATGCGGGCAATTATACGGCAATTATAGAGTTGACGGATAAGACGAATTGCAAATGGAAGTCGCAAAAGGGCACCGAGACCGTGAAGTTCGAAGTGGAAAAAGCCCACCTTACGGCATTATGGGACGGGTACGAGCACGTTGCGGACGGAAGCGAATATTATCCCAGAGTAAGCGGTTTCGTAGGGTTGGCGGATAACGATTCGGGCGCGGTGGATTACGTCAACGACATCTTGTACACGGGAGATATCGGACAAAGCGCAGTAGGAGACTACAAGATAATTGCAAGCTTCAACGGAAACGACGCCTGGAAGAAGAACTATATCTTCGACGGAGAAACGGAATGCACCTTTGTTATCGTTCCGCAAGCAGGTATGGAGATCCTCAGCGTGGAATGGACGAGTGAAAACTACGTCTATAACGGGGAAGTGCAACAACCTACTTACAGGGTGTTGGATAAAGACGGCAACGAAGTAGACGCAAGCGTTTTAAGCCAGTTGGATATCAGGATCCCCAGCTCCAAATACAACGGTGAGTTCAAGGCGGAGATTGCAGCCAAAGACGGAAACGGAAAGTATTTTGTAAAAGGCGGTATCTGCACATATCGGATCATCAAGAACAGCGCAGGCGAAGGCGACGATCCTGCCGCAAGCGTTGTTCCCGATCCCGAACCCGATAACCCGCCTTCCAAGCCGGACGACGGCACTACCGACGATAACAAGCCGAGCGACGGCTTCACGCTACCCAAGGATATGCCCTGGTGGCAGTTGGGGCTCGGGCTGGTTTCGATCGTTCTCATTATCGTGTTTACTTCCAAGGGCGCCAAATACGGCAGCGAGCGCAAGAAGTGCGTGAAGGAAGCGAAAAAATTGCGCATGGCGTCTGTTGCAACGCCTGCGGCGCTTCTTGTATTCCTCATGGCGAACAATATCTGGACGATCGTGGCTTGCGCGCTCGCGGGGCTTGCCGTTCTGTCGCTGGTTTATATGATTATTCAGAAGCGCCGCTTCGTCAAGGCGGAGGCGGGGCTCGAATCGGCTCAGATCGAGTATAAAAGATCGGAAAAGGATCAGCAGGAGGAGGAACGCCGCAGACGGGACGAAGAGTTCAAGATGATGATGGCAAGCATGATGAATCCCAATATGCAGGCGCAGGGCGGTTACGTCGGCGGCGACATCAAGGAAATCGTGGGCGACGTAGTGGCTTCGCTGATGCCCGCAATGCAACAGACGATGCAGGCGCTTCCCGCACCCGACAACAGCGAGCTTCGCGCGGTCATCGAGCAGCAACAGCAGATGATCGAACAGATGATGAACAATCAGGCAATGCAGGCTTTGCCCCTTCCCGACAGCGGCGCGGAGGAGCGGATACGCGAAATGGAACTTCGCATGGCGGAGCAACAGCGCCTTGCAGACGAGCGGCTTGCCGAACAGCTTGCGCAGCAGCAGGCGATGATGGCGGAGCAGCAACGGCTCGCGGATGAACGCCACGCCGAACAGCTTGCGCAGCAGCAGGAAATGATGGCTCAGCAGCAGCGGCTTGCAGACGAACGCATGGCGCAGATGATGGAGCAGGTAGCGGCGACGATGAGTCAGAATGTGCCCCAACCGCAGACGGTGGTGCAGACGGACGACGGCTTGCGCGAAATTCTCGAAAAGCACGGTGAAATGCTCAACGACTTGATGGGCAAGGAAAACGTGAACAATACCGTAGTGATTAACAAGGAAGGTCGCGGCGCCGATGACGAGGAACGCGTGCGTCTGACTCTGAAAGAGGCGTACGAAAAGCTGACCGATCCGTTGAAAAAGGTGTTCGACGCAGCGCGCGACTATATCGTGCTTAATCAGGAAGTCGTGGCGAGCGAGGGTAAATTCGCAATTACGTACAAGTACCGCGGGAAGCAGTATCTTAAACTCAACATTAAGCGCGGGTATCCCACGATCTCGTATTCGACGGAAGGCGAGCAGCTTCGGAATCTGAAAAAGAAAGCCGCCGAAGAAGAGGGCGTAAAGGTGCGCTTTAAGATGAGCGAGCTGCAGATATTCGACGATTCGACGTTGGAAGTCGCCAAGGGCGTGATCGATTTGCGCCGCGAGCAGATCGACAAAGACATCGAATTTATGAAGAAAAAGAAGTAAAGAAGAACGCAGAAGGAGTCGGGAGTTTTCTCTCGGCTCTTTTTTCGTGCCGTCCGTCCTTCCGAGTCCATTGCGTGAGAAGAATCCTGTAAACGAAGTCCGACGACCGTCGGGCTTCTCTGCGCCTCTGACAAATTTAAATTCCGATTAAAATAAATTGTTTTACAATGCGTTGCCGCCGTATGATCCACAGTACAATGCGGCGTTTCCCGTCGTAAATTTCCATGGGTCAAAAGAGCTGTATTATATATTTGTCTTATTTTCCAAACGTGATTTAGGGGAAAAATGAAATATATTTATAAGTACAGCTTATACATGGTATTAGTAAATCAAATAGATGAAGTTAAGTTATTTATTTGACATGAAAATATAATAATGATAAAATAAATCAATAATGTAAAATCGTACACGCAAAATGTGCGAAAAACGGAGGTAGAGAGTATGAGAAAGCGGAAAAAGCTCGCAATAGCGGTGGTATCGGCTTTATCGGCGGCAACGCTGGCGGTGGGCGTGGCGTGTACGACGAAGAAGACGTCGGACGGCAGCGAGTACGGCGTGTACTACTACGAGTGGGACGGGGAGGAATATCTCGTAACGCTGAGCGAAGGGGAGAAGTTTACGTTTTACGTAGACGGAACGAACCGCGCGGGGACGTATACGCTGGATGAAGGGAAGCTTACGCTGAAATTCGGGAAGAAGGAAGAGCTCGAAGCGGAGATGAAGGCGGACGTACTCACTTTGAACTACAACAACTCCGAGATGCGATTTTTAAAGCGCACTGCGTATCGGGTGGAGTTTGAAGAGAACGGTGGGAGCGAGATAGCGTCGGTGCGAGTGATCAACGGCAAAACGCTCGCGCGTCCGGAAGAGAGCGTGAAGGACGGATATACGTTTATCGGCTGGTATGCGGATGCGGAGTACACGAAGCCGTTCATCTTCGGATCGGATATCATCACGGGGGACACGACGCTGTACGCGTACTGGGTGCAGAACACGGGCGCGGCGGAGTACGTGGTGAACTTTGATTTGAACTACGAAAATGCGGAAAGCGTGGCAAGCAGGACGACGGTCGGCGGAAAGTTGTACGAAATGCCCGAGGCGGAGCGTGAAGGCTACGAATTCAAGGGCTGGTGGGTGAGCCAATATAACGATGCGGAGAAGCTGTCGTACCTTTACACGGGCGGAGTGCTCACGGAGGACACGACGCTGTACGCGGTGTGGAAGGAGGCGGGGAGCCGGAAGCTGGACGCGCCGGTAGTAAGGATCGAGCCGAACAGGATCGTGTGGGACGGCGTGAGCGGAGCGACGGGATACCGGGTGGTAGTAACGGACGCGAGCGGGAAGGAGCTGTTGAACACGAGCGGAAGCCTGTCGGTCAACTTCGAGTTCGGGAAGCAGGCGGCAGGGGATTACGTCGTGCGGGTAACGGCGATAGCGTCGGCAAGCGCGAACAATGCGGAGAGCGAGATCTATTATAAGAATAAGGCGTTGAGCAAGGTGTCGGGCTACTCAGTGGTCGAGGGGACGACGCTGTTGTACGGCGCAGTGGAGAAGGCGGAGCACTATATCATCACGGTGGAGTGCGGGAATGCGCACCACAAGCATAGCGAATTCGACAACGGAACGGCGACGAGCTATAACTTTGCGAACTGTACGCCGAAGGCGGACGGAAGGATAAAGTTTACGGTCGTAGCTACGGCGGAAGGCTACGCTACGGGGGAAGCGAGCAGCTACGAGTACAGCAAGGTATTGCAAAAAATCGAGCGGCTGTATACGGACAGCGCAACGGATACGGTGAGCTGGGACGGCGTGGCGGCAGCAGTGCGGTATATCGTAGTGGTGAACGGAAAGAGGATCGACGTAGGAACGAAGACGAGCTACAGTCTTGCGGAGTACGACGCGGGAGAGATCGAGGTAAGCGTGTATCCAGAAACGGAGGGATATATCTCGCCGGAAGCAACGAGCGTGAAGTACGAAAAGACGAGCGTGGCGAAGCCAACGGAACTGAAGATCGTAGGCGAAATTCTGACGTGGAAGGCGGTGTCGGGAGCGACATACGAAGTGCGGGTGAACGACGCGAATGGTGTGAGCGCGGACAGGAACGAGTTTGATTTGAGCGCGTACAACCTGACGCAGGACAGAGACCACGTGATCGCGGTACGCGCGATCAAGGGAAGCAACGTGTCGTCGTGGACGGAGATCACCGTACGGAGCAACGCGATGAGCGAGAGGCTGAGATACGCCGGAGGGAAGGTGAGCTGGACGCTTGCGATCGGAGCGACGGAGTACGAAGTGTCTGTGAACGGGAGAGTGCAGACGAAAGTAACGGACGGAAGCAGCGAAGCGGAAGTGCGGTTAGAGCGAGCGGGAACGAACGTGATCGGCGTGAGATACACGGACGGAGCGAACGTCTCGGTGGAAGCGAGTATCGAGGTATACGCGCACAGGGTGTACTATTACAGCAACGGCGGAGCGGGCAGCGAAGAGCAGTACAAGGCGGTAGGAGATCCGATGACGCCGCCAGAAGTAACGAAAGCGGGATACGACTTCGAAGGCTGGTACAACGTACCCGGAGGAGCGGACAGCAACGGAAAGAAGTATGAGGACGACACGTTCCGCGGAACGGGAGAGATCGTACTGTACGCGTACTATACGCCGAAGACGTACAAGGCGGCGTTGAACGCGGAGGGCGGAATACTGGATGCGACGAGCGCGGAGGTGGTATACCACACGAGCGACTTTAAATTTGCGGTGCCGACGGCGTCGAGCGCGACGGATGCGTTCGACGGGTGGTATACGCAGCAGGGGGGACAAGGAATCCGCCTGACGGACGCGGAAGGAAAGGGCGTGGCGCGCTGGGATATGGCGCGGGACGCGGAAATCTACGCGAACTGGATCAACGACGTATTCGAGTTTCTGCCGTTGGCGGACGGAACGTATTCGGTGAAGAAGGGAACGAATATCGGCTCGTTGACGAGCATAACGATCCCCGAAACGTACAACGGAAAGCCTGTAACCGTCGTGGAAGGTTATGCGTTCGAGTCCTGCAAGAGTCTGATCCATATCGCGATTCCCGATACGGTTAAGATTATCGAAACGAACACGGCGTTCAGCAAGTGCACCGCGCTGCAAACGGTGGATATTTACAAAGTAGACGGTAATACCCAACGGACGTATTGGTCCGAGGGGGGGGTTATCTTTGCCTATAACGACGTTACGGCGGCGACGGAGATTTCGTACGTGCCGGCGGCGATGACGGGCGATTTCGTCATTCCGGACGGCGTTACGACGATCCCCATGAAGGCGTTTTCGGGCACGAAAATCACCTCGGTAACCATTCCCACGAGCGTTACGAGCATTGAAATGAACGCTTTCTATAATTGCAGGAATCTGTCGTCGGTAGAATTTACGGCGGGCGGCACGGGCGAATTGACGATTTCGGAGAAAGCGTTTAATTCCTGTATTGCGCTTACGAGCATTACGCTTCCTGCGCGCACGGGAAAATTCGAAACGAACACCTTCGACAGTTGTACTTCGCTGAAAGCCATTCATGTAGAGGCGGGCAATCAGTATTATTCGTCCGTAGACGGAATGCTTTGTTCGGCAGACGGGTCTGTACTCATCTATGCGCCCGCAGGCACGAGCGGCAGAATTACCGTTCCCGTAGGCGTTACGGCAATCGGCGACGGTGCGTTCTATAACAACATGAAACTGACGCAGGTAAATATCCCCGGTTATGTAACTTCGATCGGAGCAAGTGCGTTCTTCAACAATGCAAGCTTGAGGTCGATTGTATTCCAAGGCAACGCCGTAGAAGACTTGACGATCGGCGCATCGGCTTTTTCGGGGTGCCTGTCTTTGCGCACGGTTACGTTCGAGGAGACCTGCCGCGTTGCCGAAATCGGCGAAAAAGCGTTTTATATGTGTAGCGGATTCAGGGATCTGTCGTTCCCTGCAAGCCTGCATACGGTGAAAAACAATGCGTTCGAAGGTTGCACTTCGCTCAGAACGATTATATTTGCGGGCGGAGATTCCGAACTGACGTTCGGGTCGGGCGTGTTTAACCTGTGCGACGCGTTGACAAGCGTACGGCTTTCGAAAAATGTAAAAGCATTTAATTTAGGCGTTTTCTCGGGCTGTACATATCTGGACACGATCACCGTAGACCCCGAAAATTCCAATTTTTCGGATGATAACGGTATTCTCTACAATCGCGACAGAACGGAATTATTGTTCTATCCCAGAGTACGTTCGAAAGATATCGTCTTTGCCGATAAGATCGAGGTTATCGGTAACGGCATCTTCGAGGGGTACGAAGAGGTTACGAGCGTTACGATTCCCGCGAGCGTAACGAAAATCGGAGAAAACGCGTTTAAAGGCTGCAAGTTTTTAGCGACGTTGAACTTCGAGGCGGGCTCGAAGCTGGAAATTATCGGCGATTCCGCATTTGCAAGCACAGGCTTAACTTACGGTGCGGCGCTGGAAAATCGGGAGCTTGCAATTCCGGCAAGCGTAAAGAAAATCGGCGATTCGGCGTTTGCCATGGGCTCTACCAACAAACTCAACGGAACGCTTAGTTTCGGCGACGGCAGCGTGTTGGAGGAGATCGGAGAAAAGGCGTTTTATTACTGTAATTTCACGGGCACGATTACCGTTCCTGCAACCGTAAAGAAGCTTGGAACTTCCGCGTTCAGCGGGTGTAAAAGCGTAGAGCACGTTGTGTTTGCCGAGGGTAGCTACATGACGGGCGAGGATTGGGGAACGCAGGTATTCTCGCGTTGCGAGAATTTGCTTGATATCGTTTTACCCCAAGGGATGACGGTTTTGAAGCAGGCTACCTTCAGCGGCAACTACAAAATGGCGGCGCCGAAGCTGCCCGATACGCTGATAACGATTGGCGATACGGTATTCAGTCAAGTGGGCGGTTTCACGGAATTTACGGTGCCGGCGAGCGTAAAGACGATTGGTAAAAGCGCGTTTGCCGGAGGCGGAACCGCAGCGGTCGCATCTCACCTTAAAGTGATGCGCTTCGAAGAAGGCTCTTTGTTGGAATCCATCGGCAGTCTTGCGTTTTCTCATTGTGTTGAATTTACGACAATTAATCTTGGGGCTAATGTCAAGAGCATTGCGTCGGATGCGTTTAGGAGTACGGCATTCACGTCGTTTACGGTTGCCGAAGAGAATCAAACTTTTAAAACTATTGACAATATTCTGTACAGTAAGGACGGAAAGAAACTGATTTTCGCTCCTACGACGATTCAGAACGTTATTATTCCGGGGGAAGTTACCGAAATTGCAGATTATGCATTCGGCTCCCTTGGAACAGGAGCGGTTTCACCTAAGACCACGCAATTGCGCACCGTTACCTTTGAGGCGGGTACGGAGAACTTAAAAATCGGCGCGGTAGGAACCAATTCGTACGCATTCCAGAATTGTACTTATCTCGAAACGATTACGATTCCCGCGCGTACGGTTTCTATCGGAAGAAATGCGTTTGTCGGGTGTACGGGGTTAACATCCGTCCTGTTCGAAGGCGTAAAGACGGCGGCAAGCGGCGAGGCGACGACGGCGGAAGGGGACGAAGGTGCGGAAGCAACGGCGGAGCCCTCCCGTTTAACAACGATCGATAACTTGGCATTTTCCAAATGTACCGCGCTTTCCTCGTTCGTCATTCCCAAGAGCGTTACGAAAATCGGCGACAAAATTTTCTCCGGTTGCACCGGCTTGAAGTCGGTCGTATTCGAGGAGGGAACGGCTATCAAGGATATCGGCATAGGATTTGCAAATATTACAAAGGTATCGTCGGCGAAAGCGGCGATCGTACTTACGGTTCCGAATACAGTCGAGAAGTTAGCGAGCGGCGCGTTCCAGAGCTCCTCGAACATCAAAGAGGTTATTTTTGAAAGCGACTGTAAAATTACGGCGATTCCGACCTTGGCATTCTGCGATTCGGGTATTACGAAAATCCATATTCCGAAGAGCGTTCAGGCAATCGAAGGGCCGAAAGCATTCGGTACGTGTAAGCAGCTGACGGAGATTACGTTCGAAGAAAACAGCGCGTTACAGTCTATCGGCACTACGGCTTTCGTGAATTGTACGGAACTTTTGAGTGTAACGGGAATTCCGAACAGTGTAAAAACGATAATATCCTCGTCTTTTATGGGCTGTGCGAAATTACAGACGGTTACGTTCGAAAGCTACACGGAAAGCAAGCTGGAATCCTTGGGCGACAGCGCGTTCTCCGGTGCGTTTAAAACAGGTACAAATCCCGTCGAGTTAAAGCTTCCCGTCGGGTTAAAACAACTCGGCAAAGAGGTCTTTAAATCGGCGGTAAAGTTAAAATCGGTGGATTTCGGCGCCAATAAATTGCTGAAAGAGTTTGGTGGGAGCGCCTTTGACGGTTGCACCAATTTGGAAAAAATCGTATTTCCGAAGTCGTTTACGGGCTTCTCGGGGACGAACTGTTTCAGAGGCTGCACGAAGTTTACGACGGCAGAGGTTTCGGAAAGCTTAAGCGCGGAAGCGGGCATTACCGTTACGGATAACGTTATTTACCGCGACGGTTTGCTGGTGCTCTATCCGTTAGGCAAAGCCGACGCATCGTTTACGATTCCCGCAAACGTTACGGCAATCGGACACAGCGCGTTCTTCGGCGCGATCAACCTCACTTCGCTTACAATTCCCTCCGCTGTGGAAACGATCGGCGACTATGCGTTTGCATATTGTACGGGAATCAAGTCGGTAACCTTTGCCGACGGGGATTCGGCGCTTACGATTGGCGAACGGGCGTTCTATTACTGCACAGGTATCAATACGGCAATCAGCTTCCCGAGCCGTGTTTCCGCTATTAAGAAGGAAGCCTTTGCGGGAGGAAGCAAAGCTGCGGAGCAAATGCACGTTCCGTCGGTAACGTTTAAAGAAAATTGCAGGTTAACGACGCTGGCAAACGCTTTATTTAACAATAACGTAGATTTGGCGGCGGTCAACAACGTCCCTAAGGGTGTAACGGCAATCGAAGCAAACGCGTTCGCTAACTGCGAAAAGCTTCAAACCTTTACCTTTGAAGACGGAAGCTTATTGGATTCGATTGCGGGTTCGGCATTCAGCGGTGCGTTTAAGACTTGCGAGGCAGAAGCGTCGATTGCGCTTCCCGCATCGCTGACTTCGCTCGGCGACAGCGTGTTTAAGGGCGCGACGAAGCTTACGAGCGTTTCTTTTGGGAAGAACAGTCGCCTGACGCAATTGGGCAAAACGGTATTTGAGAACAGCGGCATTAAAGAAATCGTAATTCCGAGCAACGTCGGGAATATGGGAATATCTACGTTTTTAAATTGCGCCTCTCTGGAATCGGTAACGTTCGAGGACGGAAGCGCTTTGACTGCCATCGGAAATCAGACGTTTAAAAATTGCGGAAACTTGGTTTCGATCGATTTTGGAGAGGACAGTAAGATTGAAACGTTCGGAACCGACGTGTTCTACGATTGCGTCAAATTGAAAGAAGTCCGTTTACCGGAAAGCGTTACGGCGCTCGGGAATAAAGTTTTTATGAACTGCAGCGAGCTCACAAAGGTCGATATTTTCGACAAGCTCGTTACGATTGGGGACGATGCGTTTAAGGGTTGCGGAAAGCTTTCGGAAATTTCCCTGCCGGCATCGCTTGAAGCGTTGGGTGCAAACGTGTTTATGGGATGCGACTCGTTAACTTCTTTCCATATCTCGGATGCGTGTATGGAATACGTTATGGTGGACGGAATACTCTACAATGCCGACTTGTCGGTGATGGTGTATCTGCCTCTCGGTATTTCGGGCGAAATTACCATTCCCGATTCGGTCATGGAAATTACCGACGGCGCCTTTTCGGGCACTGCGGTTACAAAGGTAACTATGCCCTACACTGTTATGAAGGTCGGAGCATCGCTCTTTCAGGATTGCAAAGAGTTGACGGAGGTCGTGTTGCACAGCCGTATTCAGTCTATCGACGCCAACGCGTTTAAGGGCTGTGAAAAATTGCAGTCGATTACCATTCCGGGGTCGGTTTCGATGATCGATGCAAGCGCCTTCGAGGACTGCACGAGTCTGAGGGAGGTTATTTTCGAAGAGGGCAGGGAGGTAATGCGGTTCGGAAACGCTGCGTTCAAGAATTGCGTTTCTCTCGAATCGATCGAAATTCCCGCACGCGTCAGGTCGAGCAGCTACAAATACGGAATCGGCGAGAGCTGCTTCGAAGGGTGCGAAAAGCTCGCTACCGTCGAATTCGAAGCAGACGAGCAGGAATGGTTCTCGGGCGTCTTGCCGCTCGGAGCGTCTGCGTTCAAGGGCTGCGTTGCGCTCACGGAAATTACGCTGCCTAAGCAGGTGCAAGATTACATCGCTACCGCCCAACCCTATCTCAACGCAGTCGGTAACAGCTGTTTCGAAGGTTGTACAAAGCTTCAATCGGTTACCTTCCTTGCGGCAGAACAGGGAATCGCTGTCAGCTTCGGTACCAACGCATTTAAAGGATGCGAAAAGCTGGCGCAGCTGAATTTCTCGGAGAAAGCCAAAGAATTCGGCGCAAATGCTTTCGACGGGTGTACCTCGCTTGCGCAAATTACGCTTCCCGCAACGGTTACGACGTTGGGCGCAAACGTGTTCAGCGGGTGGACGGCGACGCAAACCGTTACCATGAGCATTGCGGAAAGTGCGGTTCCGAGCACTTGGGATGTGAATTGGCGTACGGGCTGCGAAGCGAATATCGTTTGGGCTACGGCGTAATCAAGCGGAACGCGTAAAAAACGAATTAAGCGGGATATCTTCGGATATCCCGTTTTTCCGTAGAGGAATGCGGGGTTTCGCAGGCTTCAAGCAAGATATTTCTGTTTGAATAAGATCCGAAAACCTTATGGAATAGAAAAACACAGCCGAAGGAATATTTTCGGCTGCGTTTTTTGGTGTTGCGACGGGTTTTTCACTCGGAATTACAAATGAATTAAAAACCTTTGCTACTTTTAGGAACAACAAGCCTACTCCGTATTTGGCGGCGAAAAATGAACGCCTTGATAAAAAACAAATACTTTGGGCGTTCTTCGTTTTGCGGTCGGTTGTCGCGCGGACTGATTTGCGGGTCGGCTGATTTTTCTACTTGTTTAATAGGTCGTTGTAAAGAGGACAGATATTGAGGAGTGTAATTTATGAAAAAAAGTACGAAGGGCGTTAGTATTATCAGCCGTGAAGCGGCGGAAGAAAGACGCCAATTTTATATGAAGAAAAAAGAGTATTGGGAAAAGTTTGAACAAAAAGCAGGACTTCCACCCCAGCCAACAAAATATGCAACGCGCATTAAATACTACTCGCGTTTTTGCGTTGCTTGTACACCAATTTCAAAAATCGATTAATAAGTTCAATATGAAGACATCGTTTTTTGTTTCTCCGAGCATTTGGGAAAAGTGGTTAATAGGGCGCAAAGCAAAAGAAAGCGGTATTGAAATCTTAAAGAAGATGGGCGTGCTTATTTCTTATCGTTATAATCGCAAGAAAAAAATGTCTATCGAAGAACCTCGATTTGTTATTATGTATCAGTTTAATCTGCAAAAAGTAAAATGGTTGTATGACTGTGTTAGAATGGTTGCTATACGTGATGAGGCTAAACAGGTTGACCGTTATGAGGAAAAAACAAATGATTATAGTTATGACGACATCATGGACGACCTTGAAATAAGTGGAGAAAGAGGCGAGGATGAAAATTTATTGTAGTTTGTACCTCTTGACATAGAAGTGAGAAAAATCTCTTAATCTTGAAGCAAAAGGGAGTAGCCGTTTGTTCGGCTACTCCCTTGGGTTTTAGGTCGCCTGTGCCCATTTTTTTCGACACACCGCGTTACAGTTTGTCCTCATTACATATATAGTTCGTAACGTTATTCTTTGTTCCTTTCTTTCTCATAAAAAATATGCACCTCCATTAGTTTGTCAAACTTTTGGGGTGCATTTCAAATACCGAAGACGGCTTTTTTATGGACAATTTTACTGTTTTTAAATGATTATATTGACAAGAAAAAGCTCTGTTATTAAACTATTTTTGTGGTTAAAAACAAACATTTTACGATAATTAATTACATTTAAATCGTAAACGTGAAAATTAAAATCAAACAATCGAAACTATGATCGAACAACGAAAACGGGAGATTTTTTTATGAACAATGCAAGGAAAGTCGCATTAACGAAGTACGGAGTCGAATTAAACGGAACATACGAAGTGCTTTTATGCGGCTCTCTCTTTTATTTCCGTCTGCCCAGAGCGGTGTGGAAGGATCGCATCGAAAAGTTAAAACGCGCGGGGTATAACTGCGTAGATGTATATTTTCCCTGGAACTATCATGAGCGCGAGGATGGTTCGTTCGATTTTACGGGCGAGCGCGACGTGCGCTGTTTTCTCGAAGAGTTAAAAGCGGCGGGTATTTACGTGATCGCGCGCCCCGGCCCTTATATCTGTTCGGAGTGGAACGGCGGGGCGCTTCCCGCGCGCCTGCTCGAATCGGGAAAACCGATCCGTTGCGACGATCCCGCTTTCCTTGCCGAAACCCAAAAGTGGTATCGGGCGGTTTTAAAAGAGATCGCGCCGTTTACCTATCCGTGCGGGGGGAGCGTAATTCTTTTGCAAATCGAGAACGAGCTGGACTTTTTCGATTGTCCCGCCCCCGAGGCATACATAGGCAAGCTCTATGAAATCGCACGCGAAACGATAGGCGATATCCCCGCGTTCTGCTGTGCGGGTCAGTTCGACGTGACGCGCGCGGGCGGATTTGCAAACGGTCTCAACGCCACGCTCAACTGCTATCCCGACAGCTTCGACGCCGCGTTCGATAAGGAGTTACACGCCTACGGGCTGCGGTTCGCCGAGCTCGGTAAGCCTTTGCTCGTTTCGGAAACCAACCGCGATCATTTCCTGCTGCGCAGGGAGCTTTCGTGCGGGGCGAAGCTGTTGGGCGCGTACAATCAGGTCGCGGGCGTTAATTTCGAATACTATCAAGCCGTGAACAACTGGGGCTCGCCCGACGCGCTTCTTGCAACGCTCTACGATTTCTGGTCGCTCATCGACGTTGCGGGAAATTACCGCGAGGAAGCGCTCGAAGCCGTTTTGTTTTCGGCGTTTTTAAAGACGGCGGGGCAGGCTCTCTCCCGCGCTCTTCCGAGCAAAGAGAGCGTCGTACCCGATTGTTGTTCGTTTACGACAACGGAAGAGGGCTTGCGCGTTCTGGAATTTGAAGGCGGCGGCGCGGCGGTCTGCGCGCCCAACTTTTCGGAAACGGGTAAAATTCGATTTGCTTATCGCGGCAGGTCGGTCGAGGCGGAGGTTCCGTTCGGTCGCGCGCCGTTCTTCCTGTTCGATTACGATTTATCGCCGATAGGAATTCCCGCCCGTATCACGCGCGCCACGGCGGAACCGATTCGCGCGGCGGCAAACGAGATCGTATTTTATGCGGAAGGGGATAAACCGCTTGCGGGGCTCGATTTCGGCGGCGGGGAAGAGCTGTTCGAAAAGGACGGCGTTTCGCACGGCGTTGCCGTTCGTTTCGTAAACAGAGCGCAGGCGATCGCCCTGCTCACAAAGGACGCACCGATCGAAATAAAAGAATATTCCGAAAGACCGATAACGGGCTTTTATCGCGCCGAGCTTCCTCAAATGCGAAATCTTCCCGTAACGGTAAATACGAATTTCGGCGAACTGCATATCAACGAAGGGGCGGCGGAATATACCTTGCAGCTCCCCGTCGGGCAAGAACTGTTCGCGGAACACCCTTGCGACCTCATAAAGGTAGAAGCGGAGGGCTTGAACGGGGATACGTATTACGCGGACGGCAGAGATATCGTGTTGCCCGCTTCCAAAGACGGCGCGTATAAAGTGACGGCGGAGAAATGGGGACACAGCAATTTCGACGATTCGCAGTCGCCCGCGCTTCGCATTTCCTGCAAAAAGGGCGTAACCTCGTTCGGCGCGGTTACGAAAAAACAGATCGTACAGCGGTGCGACTTCGAGCTTTTAGACGAATATGGTACGGATACACTTCAAGAAACGAAGCGTTTCCCCGTGCGTTTGGGCGTGGACAAATGGAATTCCACAAGAAAGCCCGTGATTTGCGCCTACTCCTTCCCCGTAACGCGGGAGAGCGAGCGACTGATTCTGAAAACGACCGAAAAGACCGACGTCGCCGTTTATCTCGACGGCGCGCTTCTGGGCGAGTGCGATTTCGCAACGTTCGAATTGACGAAATATATCAAACGGGGCGAAACCCGCCGCGTTACGCTTGTTTATCGCAAACGCGTCTGGACGCAGGACGTGGAAAAAATTACCGTTCTGCATATCAACGTCATCGTGCCCGTAAAAATCCGCGCGCTCACGAACGCCGAAACGATTTGCATTTCGGGCAGGGGAGAGGGCGTAACGCTTCCCTTGTCTGTGCAAAAACACGCGGCGCTGTGTGTTCGTATCGACGAAGAGAAAGAGGGACGCATTTTATTCGAGGGAAAGAACGTGAAGCTCACGTGCGTCGTCGGCGGCAGAGTCGTGGGCAGGCTGATCGTAAATTGGGATCACGCGCCTGCGTTGCACGGCGGGGAGTTCCCCGAGCTGTATTGGTGTCACGCATGGAAGGGCGAGCTGTTCATCTATGCGGAAGCACTGGGCGAGGGCGCCTGTCTGACGGGTGCAAAGTTCCTTTCGGCGTAAGGCTGTGACGGGGAAACCCGTAAGAATATAATAAAAAATAAAAATGAAAAATTTCAGGAGGAAAAGTATGAAAGCAAAAAAGGCAGTGGCAGTGGCGGCGGCAGCTTTGATGGCGGCGTCGGCGGTAGGAGCGCTTGCGGGGTGCGGCGGAGATCCCGAGCATACGATCGAAATACTCTTGCTTGCCAACAACAACGAAACGGCGTTTTACCGCGAATATTTTAAGGAAATGGAAGAAACGCTGTTGGAAGAAACGGGCGTAAAGTACAAGATCAATTTCCGCGGTCAACAGGAAGGTCCTTATAAGGATCAGTTGGGATCGGCGGTTCAGCGCGATTCTCTGCCCGATATCTTCTACCTTCGCCCCAACGAAATTCTGCAATATAAGGATAAGATCGCCAATTTGCAAAGCTATGCGGACGGCGCGGGCGCGGAATATGCGGATTTAAGCGACGTTCACGAAACCGCGCTCAACATGTATCGCTTCAATCCCCAAACGGGCACGCTCGGCAATCCCGAGGACGATTTATATGCGTTCCCCAAGGATTTGAGCTCGCAACAGCTCGGTTACAACAGAAAGCAAGTCGAAAAATACCAAACGTACATCAAGGAGGCGGGTCTTAAACTTCCTTGGGAAATGGATTGGGAAACCGAAACCTATACCTGGAACGAATATCTTACGATGTGCAAGACGATAGCGGATCACGCGGAATCGGGCACATATGCCGCCTGCGACGTTCCCTCGATCGAAATTCTCGCTCATTCGTTCGGCGGAGAGCTTATCGATCTTTCGGAAGGAAGAACGAACGGGAAAATAAACAGTCTTACGGAAGGCGCGGTTCAACAGGCAATCGAATATCAGGCAAGACTGATCGATTGCGGCGCGGCGGATTATAAGAGGGCTACTTATTCCAATTTCAGCGCGGGCAGAGTTTGCTTCTACGGACTCGTGGGCTCGTGGGAAATCGGCGAATACAACAATAACCCCAGTCTCGGAAAAGGTAACTGGGAGGTTATGCCCTGGCCCACGGTCGACGGCGGCACGGAATGGGCGGGCACCATTACCTCGGCGGGCTACGTTGTTTCCAAAAAGTGCGCCTCGATGGCAAAGGGCGACATTGCAAAGCGCATCGCGATCTCCTTCATGTCCAGCTATACGCAGAATAAACTCGTAAGAGATTCGCAAATTTCCCTTCCGCTCCTGAAAAGCTGGGAGGAGGATTATAAGAGCTCCGAGAACGATTCCGTTTATTCGCCTGCTTCCCGCGGCGTTTATCTCGACGTAATCAGCGGCAAGCACGGCTTCTTCCCCGCGGAATATTCCACGTACGACAGCGTATGGATCGATCAATTCAACACTCCGCTCGAAGTTATGTGGAACGAAGGCAAGGGCAAAGCGCTTGCTAAATACAATTCTACCGATTGGGCGGCAACGCAGAGCACCATGCAGCAATATTACGACCGTACGAAAAATAATTAAAGGAGCAGGGTATGGAAGCGAATCACGTTGAAAATGCAGGGAACGCGGAAAACGTAAGTTCCGTACCGAGCGTTCCCGTCGTCGAAGCAGGAAATAAGACCAAAAAACCCATGGGTATGGGCGCGAGCTTAAAGCGAACCGAAAATATTCTCGGCTGGGTGTATATTTCACCCATGGTGATCGGGCTTTTGGTATTTACCGCAATTCCGATCATCATGTCGATTATGGCAATGTTCTACCAGTGGGATAAATCGCTGCTTTTATTCGAGTCGAAGTTTGTCGGCTTCGATAACATCAAGTCGATTTTCGGCGGGCTGGATTCGGCCACGTATTGGAAGGCGTTCGGCAACACCTGGAAGTTTGCGCTTCAACTTCCGTTGGGCATGATCATCGGGCTGTTTCTTGCCCTTGCCATGAACCGCGATATGAAAGGGGTGCAGGCGTTCCGCGTCATCTATTACATCCCGGGCGTCATGAGCGTCGTTGCCGTTACGATCGTATGGCAGAACATGTTTAACCTCGATGGCTACATAAACGCACTGCTCGGTTCGAACATGGATTGGCTGAAAGATGATTTCGGCATTACCTTCGTCGTCAACCTTCTGCTCATCTGGAAGGGCGTAGGCTATACAACGCTTATGTTTATCGCCGGTTTGCAATCGGTATCCACCGATCAGATCGAAGCGGCGAAGATTGACGGGGCGAACAGCTGGACGATTTTAATTAAAATCACGTTGCCCGCGCTCTATCCCATCATCTTTTATCTGTTCGTAACGGGCTTGATGGGCGCGATGCAGATCTTTAACGAACCGTTTATTCTTGCCAAATACGGCATCGATAACAACGCCATGACGACGGTTTCGTTCGTAAACTACTACTTCAATCAGCCGGGCGGATTAGGGCTTGCGTCCGTAGGCGCCTGGGTGCTTGCGATCATCATCTTTATTCTTACGGCAATTCAGATGCTTGTCGATAAAAAAATGAGGGGGGATTATTGATCATGGAAAATCAAGAAGCTTTGCGTCAAACGAATATTCCCCAAGTTCAACCGATGAGCGAAAAGAACAAGCATATAAACCGCAGAAAGCTGATTATGAATATCGTTGTAACGGTATTGCTTGCGCTCGGTTCGGTGATTATGCTCTTCCCGTTCCTGTGGATGTTGCTCGCCACCTTAAAGCCGGGCTACGAAATTTACAGCGGCGATCTGTTCCCGCACGAGTGGACGTTTGCGGGATATAAGGAAATGTGGACAGAATGCGGCTATATGATGGAGGGCGGCATCATCCGCGGCTTTGTCAACAGCATTGTAACGACCGTCCCCGTCGTGTTGGTGCAGATTATTGTTTCGGCGTTTGCCGCTTATGCGTTTGCAAAGCTGAACTTCGTGGGAAAGAACGTTATGTTCCTTATCTTCCTCGGCACGATGGCGATTCCCTTTGCGGTAATCATGTTGCCGCAGGCTTGGTTATACGGTCGTATGGGGCTTACGAACGGGCCGCTTGCCGTAATCATTCCCAAATTCTTCGGATCGATCGGTACGGTGTTCTTTCTCCGTCAGTTCCTGTTTGGAATTCCCGACAGTATTTCGGAGGCGGCGCGTCTTGACGGCGCAGGCTATACGCGGACGTTTATTTCGATTATTCTTCCGCTCATCATGCCCGCGCTCGCAACGCAAGGGATCCTGTCGTTCATCGGAAACTGGAACGACTTCCTCGGTCCCATGCTCTTCATCGGCGACGTGAACTGGAAAACGCTTCCCTTGCTCGTAAACGACTTGAACGGCGCGGGCGGACAAATGGAGTACGTGCCCCGCGCATTGGCGGCTTCGCTCGTATCGCTCGTTCCCATCGTTATCGTGTTTGCGGCATTCCAGAAGAAGATTATCGGTTCCATCGTGTTCTCGGCAGTAAAAGGTTAATGCAATCGTCCGCCGGCGGGTTTCCGCCGGCGGTGCGGCACATAATGCGGAGATATCCGCAGCAAGCTAATATTCGATAAGTAAATGATAAGAGGAGAAAATAAATGCGAAAAAAGTTTATGAAATGGAAGAGGGCCACGGCGATCGCCACGGGCGTCATGCTCGTTGCGGCGTCGACGGCGGGCGGTATCGCCTCGCTTCCCTCGTGGGCGGCGTCGTACGGCAACGAATATAATCTCGACGTTGCGAACGCGTTTCAGGAGTTTGACGGGTGGGGGCTTTCTCTTTCTTGGTGGGCTACCGAAATCGGCGACTGGACGAGACAGGGCTCGAGCGGTATGCAGAAGCGCGAAGAGGTGATGGAGGCAATCTACGGCAAGAGCGGGTTGAATCTAAATATCGCCCGTTACAACGTGGGCGGCGGAGACGATCCCTCGCACACGCACATGACAGACGACAGAAACACGCCCGGTTGGCGCGGCGCGACCAAATCGACCGCCACCGACCCGAGCGGCAACGAGTATACGACCTATACGGCAAACGAAAATTATTACTTTACGGAGAGCGACGGCAGCACAATCGATTGGCAGAACACGCCCGATTGGCGGCAGCTGTGGGTGCTCGATTGGATTCAGTCCAACCGCGACGACGTGCTCACCGAGTACTATTCCAACTCGCCTCCCTATTGGATGACGAATTCGGGGTGCACCTCGGGCGGCGTGAAAACGGACAGTGATTTAAAGGATAATTTGTACGGCAGCGACAAATACGGCAACACAGACCGCGGACTTCCCAACGAGAACCTACCCGAGGGGAATAATCAGCTGTTCGTAGAGTACCTGTTGGACGTGTACGAATATCTCACGTCGCAGGGTTTTACGTTCGAGAACATTCAGCCATTTAACGAGTCGAGCTCCAACTATTGGTATTGGGGCGCGAACGGCGACCAAGAGGGCTGCCACTTCTCCGCGCAGCAGCAGATCGAAATTCTGCACCTGCTCGATTTGGAGATGCAAAAGCGCGGTATTGACGCCGCATACATCTTCGGCGACGAGACGAATACGGGCTATGCGACCGATCAATACAAACGTGCGAGACGGGAAACGACGAGCGACGGCACGAGCGGCATAGACGTCGTGAACGGCGCAAGCAGACTGACCTATCACATTTATTCGTACGATATCAACGGCGCGCAGCAAATGTACCGCAACGCGCATCAAAACGGACAGGAGATCTACATGTCCGAAATCTGCTTTACCGAAGGCTCCGAGTACAATCCCGACGCAATGGATACGGGCTTTAAATATACGCAGAGCATTCTCGATACCGTGAAGTACGGCGGCGTGGACGCGTACGTGTTCTGGCAGGGCGTCGAGGACATGGTCGGGCAGATCAAGAGCGGTACCAACTACGGTCTTATCCAGGGCGTTTACTATACGCAGGAGGAAGCCGAGGCGCAGGGTACCGACCTTGCGGCAATGGGGCTTAACTATCAGGACTTCGTGCTCTCCAAGGCATATTATATGAGCGGTCAGTATACGAAGTATATCAATCAGGGATATACGATCGTAGATATCGACGACAGCGGCTCGATGGCTGCTATCGCACCCGACGGAAAAACGCTCGTCGTGGTGAAGCAGAATAAAAACAGCGACGCCGATTCGTTCAAACTGAATCTGGGCGGCTTCAAGGCAAGCTCGGTGGAAAAAATTTACACCGATAA
>Ga0209064_1002044_pt1 | contig 25239 bp, 30 predicted proteins | sample Inofromicrocosms_FD_187498 | JGI IMG/M metagenome (GOLD analysis project Ga0209064, IMG submission 187498) | Mouse cecum microbial communities from Vienna, Austria - Inoculum for glucosamine and mucus D2O microcosms (SPAdes) (version 2) | ecosystem: Host-associated > Mammals > Digestive system >... | reverse complement strand
GTAAGATAGACTGATAGTTAGTGGAGAGCCGGATACGCTGAGAGGTGTAAGTCCGGTTCGGAGGCGAGCATTTGAAAACCTACCATAGAAATATGGCAAGGCGTTGGGTGCTTAGCCTACTTAAGACAGTCCGCAAGTATTTCGGTGAGGCAGTGGTGGTTACGCAGGAGGTTGACGACATCATATCGTCACCGATTGTAAAGGAGACCATCATCAACAACTCCGATTGTAAAATCCTGCTCGATCAGCGCAAGTACATGAACCGCTTCGACCAGATTCAGGAGCTGCTCGGTCTGACCGACAAGGAGAAGTCGCAGATACTCAGTATCAATATGGCTAACAATCCAAATCGCCTATATAAAGAGGTGTGGATTGGTCTCGGCGGTACACAATCCGCTGTCTATGCCACAGAGGTCTCGACCGAGGAATATCTCTGCTATACCACCGAGGAGACAGAAAAAATCAGAGTCCTCGAACTGGCTGAAAAACTTGGAGGTGATACCGAAGCCGCCATTAAACGAATTGCTAACGGATAATATATGTTTGAAGATATTTTAGAATTTCTCGAACCCGTGATGAACGTGTTCGCTGCGGTTGTAATCTTCAGCCTTGGGATTACAATCAGTGTCGGCTGCATAATGCTGGCTTTCAAGGTCTGTGGCCGGTTCAATACTTTTGTCAGAGAGAAGGCTGAAAAGACAATCAATAAGTGGGCCCGTCGCATCGACAATGTTGTCGTGCGCATCGGTGAGCGGATCGGTCATTTCGTCAAGGAGGCTATCGAAAAGTCGAAGACCGGGATTCCTGTTGATATGCGTCCTAAAATGGCAGGTGACTGGTTTTGTCCCGACGTGGCCGATATGACAATCAGCGAACACAACGGCTACTACAAGGTAAAATTCTCCGGTGTCGGCATCCCGGCTGAGATTATTCCACAGGAGTTTATACTCCGGGATATTCAGGGGTGGCTCCATGACGATAACGTCTATTGCGCCGAAGGTCGTGATGTACTGGCTATGGCAATATCGAATGACGGCAATGAAATATTTGTCGCGGATCTGGGCAGGACATTCTATCGGAAGTGTGATATGACACCTACTGAACACGAGATTTTTGATGCAAAGGCATTGGATGAATTCCTCAATGCTAATCAGGCAGTCGAGAATAAGGATATTCTGACCGAGGTCCACGAAGTCGTGGAGGGGATCACCCTGCCTGATGATGTTCGCAAAAGGGTCTGCGAACTGGCATTCAAAGATGTGCCGGCCAATGATGTAGGTTTTAACATCAATGTCATCGAGTGAAAGTACCGCGTGTCTTATGGGTAATAATTGCCGGTCTGTTCATCGGACTGCTTGCCCTGATAACCTTCCCGCTGCTTCTGCTCTATGCCGGAGTAAGAATAATCGGAGGCATGGCCTCCAGAATCTAAATAAATGCGTATGAAAGAATTGAAATTTATCCTCCCTCTCGTTCTGTTCTGCCTGCTCTTCGGAGCGGGCAGAGCAAACGCCCAATGGACGGTGATAGACCCGTCGAACATAGCCCAGTCGATTGTCAACTCTTCAAAATCACTCGTTCAGGAATCAACGACGGCGACAAATATGGTGCGCAATTTTCAGGAGACGGTAAAGATTTACCAGCAGGCGAAGAAATATTACGACGCACTCCAGTCGGTCAACAACCTCGTCCGTGATGCCCGCAAGGTGCAGCAGACAATCCTGATGCTTGGAAACATCTCCGGCTATTACGTCAATAATTTCCAGAAGATGCTGACTGATCCGAATTTCACGTCAAGCGAACTGTCTGCAATTGCATCGGGCTATACCCGGATTCTTGAAGAGGCCGGCGGAGTCCTTAACGACCTGAAACAGGTGGTCAATATCACGACACTCTCGATGACAGACAAAGACCGCATGGATGTTGTGGACGACTGCTACAAGGAGATGAAACGCCTGAAAAGTCTGACGGCGTATTATACCAATAAGAATATCAGTGTGTCATATCTCCGCGCCAAGAAGAAAGCTGATACCCAAAGGGTAATCAATCTTTATGGCGACGGTTCGGAAAAATACTGGTGATGCCCATGCTGTGTGCCATTGATTTTTCCAACCTCCATACCATACTCCGGTCGCTCTATGACGAGATGATGCCGCTTTGTTCCGACATGGCGGGAGTGGCTCAGGGGATTGCCGGATTAGGCGCGCTGTTCTATGTGGCCTACAGGATATGGAGGTCGCTGGCTGCTGCCGAACCGGTGGATGTGTTCCCTCTGCTGCGTCCGTTTGCAATCGGACTGTGCATAATGTTCTTCCCCTCTATCGTTCTCGGCACCATCAACTCTGTCATGTCTCCGATTGTGCAGGGCACAGCCTCGATGCTTGAAGGTCAGACTCTCGATATGCAGAAATATAGGGAGGAAAAAGACAGGCTGGAGTATGAGGCCATGATGAAAGACCCGTCAACGGCTTATCTTGTGGATGACGCTGAGTTTGACCGTCAGATTGACGAGCTTGGAGTTACCGAAATAGGCACCGCCGCCGGAATGTATATCGAGCGCGGAATGTATAAGGTCAAGAAAGCAATCCAAAATTTCTTCCGGGAACTTCTGGAAATGCTCTTTCAGGCGGCGTCTCTGACAATCGACACGATTAGGACTTTCTTTCTCATTGTCCTTGCCATTCTCGGTCCGATTGCCTTTGCCCTGTCGGTATGGGATGGATTCCAGTCAACATTGACCACATGGATTCAACGCTATATCCAGACTTATCTGTGGCTTCCGGTTGCTGATTTGTTCTCCACTATCCTTGCCAAGATTCAGGTGCTGATGCTTCAGAACGACATATCGGAGCTGACCAACAATCCCAATGTAAATATTGATGGTTCAAATATTTGCTACATCATATTTATGGTGATTGGGATTGTCGGCTACTTCACTATACCGACTGTTTCAGGCTGGATTATACAGGCAGGAGGTGCAGGAAACTATAACCGTGCGGTCAACAATACCACAATGCAGGCCGGCTCTATGGCGGGCAGCATCGCAGGTGGTGTCGCCGGAAATGTCGCCGGCAGGGCAGGCAAACTATTAAAGTAGTATTATGGAACCTTTAGCTCGCGGTGTGAAGACACCGCAATTCAAATCATTAAAGAATATTGAGACCTCTTTCCGTCAGATACGTCTGTTCGGGATTGTGTTCGTGGCGATGTGTGCGGTGGTGGTTTCCGTGGCTCTGATCATGGTTTTCAATTTCGCTGAAAAGCAACGTGAGAAAATCTATGTCCTTGACAATGGCAAGTCCCTGATGCTTGCCTTATCACAGGATATGGAGCAGAACCGCCCCGCCGAGGCCCGCGAGCATGTGCGTCGCTTTCATGAACTGTTCTTCAACCTTTCTCCCGATAAGTCCGCAATCGAGCACAATATAAACCGTGCCCTGATTCTGAGCGACAAATCGGCCTACAACTATTATACCGATTTTTCGGAGAAAGGTTACTATAACCGCATCATTGCGGGGAATATAAACCAAGTGGTGCAGGTTGACAGCGTGGTATGCGATTTCAACAATTACCCCTACACCGCCAAGACCTATGCCAGACAGATGATTATCCGTGAGTCGAATGTTACCCAGCGCACACTGGTGACAACGTGCCGCCTTTCAAATGTGTCGCGCTCTGACGACAATCCCAACGGATTTATCATCGAAGGTTTCAATATCCTTGAGAACAAGGATATAATCACTACTAAACGATAATTATGACGAAAAATAAATCTCCTCTCGCCCGGCTCATTGATTGGGTCTGGCGGGAGCCAAAAGGGAGAGTCGGCGCAAAACTGAAACAGATCTGCGACGATATGCCCCACAAGCAAAGGCTGATGGTTGTGACCGTACTGCTCTCGGCTTTCGTGCTGATTGCCTTCTTCGTGTTCGGTCATGCCTGCTACAAAATCGGAGCAAAGAGGGCTTTATTCGAGTATGAGGTGGAACACCTTTATAATCTCGATTTACCGGAGCACTCTGTAAAAGATACCGTTTGCTCACTCGAAAAATTTTATATCCCAACAGATTCTGCCTATGACGATACAGGAGTGGAAAGCGAAGATTAACTCATACTTCCAGCCCAAGACTACTGCGGAGCGTCAGAAGATGATGAAATATCTCGTGGTGTTCCCTGCCGCTATCCTTTCAGGTGTGGTAATTCTGTGGCTGCTGTATTCCAGTCTGAACAAGGAAGATACCAAGACGGGCAATGCTTTCAATACCGAGATACCGGCCGGTGAAAGCGAGAAGATAGGCACAAAGGTTCAGGAATACGAGGCAGCTGATGCAGCCAAGAAAAAACAGGCACGGATTGATGTTGTCGGGTCACTTGACACAATCGCGACTTCTTCACCTCTCGATACTGTTGCTGAATCATCAGCCATTGAGAGTTCTGTTTCGCAGTATCAGCAGGTACAGGCTTCTATTCAGGATTTCTATGTGCCTGACTATAGCCAGACTGAGCAAGTGGCGGAATTACAGGCCCGGATTGAGGAACTGGAGGCTCAGAACGCGATGGTCACACAACAGGCACAGCAGCCGGACGAGATGGAAATGCTTGAACGTTCATATCAGCTTGCCGCCCAATATATGGGCAACGGCAATGGCGGGAACTATCCGCCTCCCCGGCAATCCGAGGAAAAAGGCAAACGGAATGTGCAGCCGGTGACTCAGGTAAATCGCAGTGTGGTTTCTTCGCTCAGTGCGTCATCTGACCGTGGCTTCAACACCTCTGTCGGAAGGAAAACCTCTGTTGCCAAGAATACTATCGCGGCTGTTGTGGCAAACGACCAGAGTGTGATTAACGGACAGTCGGTTAAACTCCGGCTTACCGAACCGATGTGGGTCGGCAATGCCCTGATACCCCGGAACACTCCTCTTGTCGGAGTGGCGAGATTACAGGGCGAGAGACTGGAGGTTGCCATTACATCAATTGAGGCAAACGGCTCTGTGTATGAGGTGGACTTAACGGTCTATGATTCCGACGGTCAGGAGGGTATCAATATCCCTAATTCTATGGAGTCTGACGCACTGCACGAGATTGGAGCCAATATGGGATCAACTATGGGCAGTTCTATAAATCTGACCACGAATACCGGTGCGCAGATTGCCTCAGATGTCGGTCGAGGACTTATCAACGGAGTCAGTCAGTATCTCAACAAGAAACTGCGTACTGTTAAAGTCCACCTTAAAGCCGGGTATCGGGTGATGATTCACCAGCCCGAAGATGTCTAATATAATTTACTAATAATGAGAATAAAGACTATTATACTATCCGCTATCGCTGTTCTCGGCATGGCAACCCCGGTCTTCGCGAAATCGAAGACAACAGTCAATAACACCGATAATAACGTGTCGCCTGACACTGAAAAGGTAGCTGAACATGACTTGAGCGTGTACGGCTCCAGCTACACCGACGGCGACAAGTTCGACGGTCTGACCCGAAAGGTGGGTTTTGACCGCATGATCCCGCCTCACGCGCTGGAGGTCTGCTACCATAAAACCACGCATATTATCTTCCCTGCGGAGATAATTTATGTGGACCTCGGCAACGAGAACCTTGTGGCAGGTCTCGCTGATGGAGCGAAGAACGTACTTCGCGTTAAATCAGCGTTTAAGCGTTTCAAAACTGAAACAAATCTGTCGGTGATTACCGATGATGGCTCTTACTATGTTTTCAACGTCAAATTTGCGAAAGAGCCTCTGCTACTGAGCATTGAGATGACCGACTTTCTCCATGACGGCGAGGCTGTCAACCGTCCGAACAACGCTCAGGAGATATACCTCGAAAAGTTGGGTAGCGAGTCGCCGATGCTTGTCAAGCTGATTATGAATAGTATATACAAGCAGAACAAGCGCGAAATCAAGCATATCGGTTCAAAGCGTTTCGGGGTGCAGTTCCTGTTGAAATCCATCTACACCAATAATGGGCTTCTTTATTTCCACACGGAACTGAAAAACACATCCAACATTCCTTTCGATGTCGATTTTGTCAGCTTCAAGATTGTGGATAAGAAGGTAATCAAGCGTACCGCAATGCAGGAGCAGGTAATTGAACCGCTCCGCGCCCAGAACTATGTGACTGTGGTACACGGCAAAACCTCAGAAAGAACGGTGTTCGCTCTGGAAAAATTCACCATCCCCGACGACAAGCAGCTCGTTATCGAGATTGCCGAAAAGGAAGGCGGCAGACACCAGTCTTTCGTGGTCGAGAATGAGGATATTGTGAGAGCCAACGTAATTGACGAATTAAGCATACAGTAACCATGAGAAAAGCGATAATGATAATCGCTGCCATGCTCACCCTCTTCGGAGGGCGGGCAATGGCCCAGCGATGCCTCCCCGGAATGTCAGCGGTAGAAATCAAGGCTGACATGGCAGACGGTTTTTATACCGGCAACTCCCGCAACTGCGGTTACTCTTTCGGTGTGTTCTATTCCGTTTATAAGGGTCGTGCCAATACTTGGAGCTTCGGCGGCGAGTATCTCCAGACCTACAAGCCCTACGGCGCGAAAGGTCGTATCCCGGTGGCGCAGTTTACAGGCGAGGTCGGCTACAATCTCCATCTGTTGAGCGACTACTCGCAGACCTTCCACATCTACGGTGGCGTGTCGGCACTCGGTGGCTACGAAACAGTGAACTGGGGGAAGTCGGTTTTATCCGACGGTTCGACGCTTCATGACGGCGACAACTTTATCTATGGCGGTGCGCTGACGCTCTCTGCGGATTTCTACCTGTCAGACAAAATTGCCCTGACCGCAAATGTAAAGGAGCGTTTCACCTTCGGTAGCGATGTGCAGATATTCCATACCCAGTATGGTATCGGTGTCAAATTCATAATCGAGTAATGGCTATGAGATACACTGAAAAAGACATCCGCAATATTCCTCTTACGGAATTTATGGCGGCTCTCGGAGAGAAGCCTGTCAAGTCCTTCGAGGATATGAAACTGTATTATGCACCGCAACGCGACGACACTGAGCCGATGCTGGTGGTCGATACCAATACAAACCGTTGGTATGACCATGCAACTGACCAGAGCGGAGACATCATCGACCTTGCCGCCTTGAAAATGAATCCGACGCTCTATATGGACCCGCGTGACTTCATATTGAAATATATGAATGAGTATGAGCAAGGCAAGGAACTTTCGATAATGGCGCGTTGCCCGCAGCCTCCGACGGTTGTAGGCATTGATATAAAGAAGGTGAAGCTCATAGACTTTATGAAGGCTCTCGGTCAGGAACACCCGGTTGCTGCCGATGGCAATCTGAGGATTTACAATGCTCCATACGATGCCAATCCCGGTCCGACAATGGTAATCAACACCGAAACAAATCTCTGGCGAGATACAAAGTCCGGTGCATACGGCAGTATCTATGACCTCGCTTATGAACTGACAGGCTCGTGCAATATGTCGGAACTGAACCGATATATAGCCTCAGAAATGGCGGTTTTGGAGAAGTCCAAAGATAAGGAACAGAATACAGAACCGTCCAAGCAGGAACCTGACAAACCCCAACGGAAGATTCGCCTATGAACATCGACGACATCAGGAAAATCTCGCTTGTCGAGTTTCTCAATCAGTTGGGATATCAGCCTACCGGACGCGACAGCAAAGGTCTGTGGTTTTACGCCCCGTATCGCAGTGAGAGAAAACCGTCGTTCCATGTCAATCCTAACCGTCAGGTTTGGTTTGACTTCGGAACGGGCGCGGGTGGCGATATCTTCTCGCTTGCCAGAGAAATGTCCGGAGAAACGGACTTTTTGAGGCAAGCCGATTACATCGCGGAGAAGATGCGCCTCCCGGTCGCTAAACCTTATAAGCCAACGCCGTTTGTCGAAGAACCGACTTTTGAAAATGTCGAAGTGTCGCGTCTGGAGTCTCACGTGTTGCTGCGCTATCTCGCCGACAGAGGCATACCTAAGGAGATAGCCCAACGATACTGTGTACAGGTTGACTATGAACTTCATGGCAAGCGGTATTATGCCGTCGGCTTCCCCAATAACGCCAATGGATTAGAGCTGAGGAATCCCTTCTTTAAAGGGTCTTATCCGCCAAAGCATATAACCCATATTGCCAATGACAATGCCCGGTGTAATGTGTTTGAAGGCTTCATTGACTTCCTTTCAGCGGAACGCCTCGGCTATAATGAAGGTCTCGACACTATCGTGCTCAACTCGGTCGCCAATCTTCAAAAGGCGATTACTCCACTCGGTGATTACACTGTAATCCAATGCTATCTTGACAATGACACCGCCGGTCGTGCGGCACTTGCCAGACTCCAAAGAGAGTTCGGTGATAAGGTCATGGACAAGTCGGCACTCTACCCAAACCACAAGGATTTGAACGACTATCTCATGTCGCTCTATCCGACAAAATCAAATAAAGTAAAACTCTGAATAATATGAATCTGATTCTTGATAAAATATGCAACTTCCGCGTCACTGCCGCCCGTTTCTTCGGATTCTGGGCAATACTCTTCACCCTCGTTCTCGCTCTGACCTCTTGCTCCGACGACCTCGATGTGCAGCAGTCCTATCCCTTTTCGGTGGAGGTGATGCCATACGCTGACAAAATTGCCAAAGGGCAGACCGTCGAACTGCGCTTCGAGATAAAGCCCGAAGGCAACTACACCAACACCCTCTATACCATCCGCTACTTCCAATACGATGGTGAAGGTTTGCTCAAACTTGTTGACGGTCCTGTGCTGGTCAATAACGACCGTATTCTGCTCGAAAGCAAGACCTTCCGCCTCAATTACACCGCAAAATCAGACCAGCAGCATCGCTTTTTAGTTGTGGTCGAGGACAATTTCAATTCTACCCCGTGGGAACAGACATTTGAGTTCAACGGCAATGACAGTGGCGACGATGATGACGGTAAAACTACCGGAATAATCAGTCCTGTCAATCCCGGATCAATAACACCGATTGCCCGATGAAAAAATTTCTGATGTTCTTTATGGCGTTGCTGACCCTTGTGACGGCAACGCCGACCGCAAATGCAAAGCGGTCGATTATGGAGCTTCCGCTATTTGAGCGGGCGGTGCTGATTATAAAAAAATTTGAAACGCTTCATAAGCCAAAGCACTGGCCGACGATATGCTATGGTCATGTCGTTCAGCGTGGAGAACATTTCACACGCCGGCAATACAGTGAAAGCGAGGCTGATGCTCTTCTTCGTCGTGACTATGCCAAGTTCTGTGAGTTGTATAAAGAATATGGTCGTGACAAATATATTCTTGCGGCTCTCGCTTATAACATTGGGCCCGGAGCCGTCAATAAAAGCAGCGTTCTGAAAAAGTTAAAACGGGGTGACCGTAATATCTTCAAGGCCTATACCTCCCACTGTCATTACAAAGGCAAGTGGCACTCCGGGCTTCACAAAAGGCGGCTTACTGAACTTGCCGTTTTATACGTCCCCTAAAAATCTACAGCGATGCCATTCTATCAAATGGAATAGCATCGCTGTATTGTACTTTTTATCAATCCCAATCATTTAATGATTCGATATATCTATCAACATCAAGTATCCGGACATACTTTTTGCGATTCTCCAAACAGGATTGACAATTACAATTTTCAGATTGTGATTGGATATGAACTGTTTCTATTTCCGGACTATCCTTTTCGATTTCTCCTTCCATGATTATTTTGCTACTTCTTCCTTAAAAGAATTGGCGGGTTTGAAAGCTGGGATATTGTGAGCCGGAATAATTATGGTAGTGTTCTTGCTGATGTTGCGAGCTGTTTTCTCTGCACGGGTCTTGACGATGAAAGAGCCGAAGCCTCGGAGATACACGTTCTCACCGTGTGCGAGACTGTCCTTCACTACGGTCATGAACTGTTCGATTACGGTAACAACCGCAGCCTTCTCGATGCCGGTTGTTTTTGCGATTTCAGTCGCTATTTCTGCTTTAGTCATAAATGTTTTCTGTTTGAGTGTTGAAGATTTAGATTACAAAATTACGAATTTTTTCACAGTCGTCTGAGCATTTTGTCGGAAGTATGTGCTTGGCATATCGAATGTTTAGGGACTGTTTAACACAAAAGTAAAATAAACACGTTATGTCAGCATACTTCCCACACTCCCACATCCTCCTGGGATCTGCAATAATATTTGCAAGAACATCACGAGTAAGTGCGGCGAATGTGGCTTCAATAAGGGTGGTTTACATCGGCCTTGATTAAGGCCCGACGATACTGATACTATTTGAGTTTGTACCTGAGCAGATGTCCGCAGTTGTCGGCCACCTCTTCTATTATCCTGTGGCATACTGTTTTCGGCAGTTTTATTTTGGTGCCGACTGCTATGAAATCCGAGATTGTAGGATACCCTGTGCCGTTGACAGATGTGGCGTGTTCGCCGTTGTAGCCTTCCGTGCATAGTGTAAGGTCGTATGCCGGGGCTATGTGCCATCGCCATTTGCCCGAAGAGTCCCGGCGAACGATGAAACTGAAATTCTTGCAGTGGTCATCCTTGTTGTCCGTTAGATAGTTGAACACCATGCGCCGGAACATCTCCTCGACATCTTTCGGATTCTGTGTCAGAAAACCTGTCAATGCAAGCAGATTGCTGTAGTCAAGAATCGGATTGCCGAGTGATATGCAGAGCAGTCCGCCGGCTGTGGCGGTATGCAGTCTTTCTCCGGATTGCGTCAGGTCGAAACGGCGAGAGGCAAAATATTTGCCATTGACCAGTTTGAAATCAGGAACCGTTATTCCGCACTTTCGAGCTGTCTCGTTGTAGATATATTCCTGCTCACCGATATTCTTTGGATCGTATGTGTGCCGGAACTTCACAAGCCAGTGACCGTCACTGTCCGAAAACACCGCCTTCGGTCTTGCGCCGCCACTGTTGCCGCTGTTGAACAGCAGGAGTTCCGCATCATCGTCCTGCCGTTCCCGAAGCACCTCCAGAGCCTTTTGCTGGAGCATATCGAAATCATCGGTTTCCTCTCCTGTCACAATACTTGACACAGGCGCGTATGTCAGCGCACCCATGCCACCACTGCCGACAATGCTCAGTCTGTCAAGTGCTGACAAGTCGGAATCATTGATACCTTCTCGTTGCAGAGCCTTGTGGAGCAGATAACGTCCGTAACCATCCGGGAGGCTGTCCTCGAAAATTCCAAAATCACCGTTGAACGGTGTCGGTTTGGCTATGAACATACCCGGTTTCAACGGCAACTCCAGCGGAGAGATGCTGAAACCGTCGGCAAGCCATTCCCTGTCGTATTCAAAGACGCAGAGACGGTTGTCGGGTGTAAGCGACATCGTACCTACATTGCGGTCGTGGTATCTTACGGAAAGTCGGTCAATCTTCTTCATCGGCGCGGGTTTTACGGTTGTATGCTTTTTTCTTGCCGGTATTCTTGCGTATCTGCGAGAGTTCCTCCATGGTGGAATATTTGGGAGCGGCGAAAATGTCTCGCACTTCTTGCAGATAATCCATGGAGATAGCAAGGAGTATCAGATTCTTCAGAGATATGAGTCCTTTCTGCTCGAAGCGTGTTATGTTGGCGAGAGCCACGCCTGATTTCTCAGCCACGGTCTCCCGTGTCAAGCCACGCTCCACACGCCTCTTGCGGAAGTCATCCGCCAACTTGCGGGCCACATCGTCCGCATCAGGCAGCATAAAACTATCCAATACTAATAACATATTATCTGAATTATTCATATGCACGTAATTACGGATTAAATATTATCAATTACAAAGATAGTGATTATTCCTGATACGGGCAAGCCTATATGGGCATATTTCAGTTGTAGGACATACAAATCCGAGGATAAATCGTTAATTTTGTGTATGGCAAAGAAGAAGCGACAAGGACATTACTGCCGGATATGCGGTGAATATAAAGCCAATGAGAAATTCAGTGGCAAGGGTCACGCACAGCATATCTGCAAGGCGTGCATGTCAAAGAAAAATAAAGGGATTGAGATCGACTCTGAAATTCCGGTTGTTGACGAAGATTATGATGATGAATTGTTCGGAGACATGGAATATGATATGTTCAATCCCGACATTGACATCATGCCTCCCGCAGAACCAGAACATAAGAGATACGACAAACTCAACAAGGAGGAAAAGGCTGCGCTGAAAGAACTATGGGCTGAAATAGTAATCCGATATTGGGAGGATGAACGACTTATCCCATTCGGTGAGCCTTACTCAAAAATCAAGAAAGAGCTTCTGGCGATTTTTGCTGAACATGGAGAAATAGCCTTGAAGGATGACAATAACCTCAAAGTCTTTCTTCACGATACAATGATAGTCACCATCAATAAAGTTCTGAAAAGGAATGCGAGCATATAGTAGAGAAGTTTTTAAGCATAAATACAGCCCAAACGCCGCCTTTTGGCGGCCGAAATTTTTTGGCAAAATGAAGGTGACAGAGGTCTTATACTCCGCCACCTTCATTGCTGATATGGCACTGGCTATGCTCTCTTTCTCTCTGCTATCATTTTCTTGTTGGCGTTGATGATACCTGCTATCTGCTGGGTGTACTCACATATTTCATTGGCGAAGGCTCGGCATTGGATTATGTGGTAGTCGTCAAGCGAAATTTCTATGGTGGCTATCTGCTTGTTTCCGATGTAGGCGGTAAGGGTCAATGTATCCTCTTTAAGGTAATATTTGGCAGTACCGCAACAGATAGATTGTTTATCTCCGATTTTATAGTAATCATCGATGGTGTCGATTGAGTGGATTTCAATCTCTCCGTCAGTCATTTCCATTCCGAAGTAGCGGGATTTGAGTTCCTCGAACTTGGCTTTGTCCTTGATGGCTTGCTGACGTTCTTTCTCTCTCTGCTCCTTGATGCGCTGGCGATTGACCTTAGCCACATATATGTCGTGGACTACTTTGAGGTCATTGGGTGCTATCAGCGAGGGAGAATTGAGGTTTCTGCCCATACGCTCCAACATCTTGATGTAGTCAAACCACATCTGCGGGTCTTTGACCCTGTAGCCGTTGCGCTTGGCTATCTTAATGGTATTCCAATACTTGTCAATGTCTGACTTATTGGCTGGTCTTGCACAAAGGTATCGTAACAATCCTATCTCGTTGGCTTTCATCAGTGTCTCGGCTTTTGGGTTGGTCAGTAACTCTTGGAACATAGTCACGGGGTGGATACGGTGGACTGAGTTCTTGAACCCGTTGCGCTTTATGGTATCAGTGACCTTGATGCGTGGATATACCCATTGGTCTGAAACGTACATATAGGCGTCTCCATCGTTTCTGATTTCAAGTGGTGCGCTGAATGCAAAGGTATCAACATAGCAACCGAGAGTACGAGGGATAGCGACAATGGTCTTATTGCCTTTGGGGTCAATGAAATACTGCCCGATTTCAAGGTAGGCAGGTTTCACCTTCATACCCTTGCGCATTTCAACTATCATCAGGAACATTCTGACTACCTGATAGTCCTCAATAGTCGTGATGATGTTGAAATAGGACTTTTCGCGGATAACACGCTCTTTGGTGTCCTTGATTTCTATCTGAGTGCCACATTCGGGGCATAGGCACGTTCCGTTTCGGGTTTCCAGCCACTCGTGACCGCATTTCATACAGGTACACATTCCATTCTTCAACCTATAGCCATAGTGATTGATGGTAGAGTTGAGTGCCCAATTCATTTGGGGAGTGGTGAGCGGGCGAAGTCGCCCACTCAGTTCCACTATATGCTGTTGTTTCTTATTGCGAGGTTTCATATCCTTGGAGTTTTAGAAGTCGAAAAGATTGGGTTGAACATTGATTTCTGCTCCGGCTTTGGGAGCGGTGGCGGTCGGCTTGGGTTGAGTCTTCGGAGCTGACTGCCGTCTGATTTCTCGGAGTTGCTCCTCCTTGTATTGCTCCATAGCCTGCTCTTTGAGTTCTGCCTTATCCTCATCGGAAAGTTCCGGCTTGGATACCACGATGTTGCAGTTCACCTTTCCGCCTTCCTCAATCTCATTCTCGTCGAAGTAATGAACCAATATGTTCATCACGGTAGCGTCATCGACACAGCACAGACCGCTCTTCTGAATTTGTCCGCACAGATAGTTTACTGCGCCTTCCATACTCTTGGACGGGTTCGCCATCTTGATAGCGAATGTGGGTTCTGCGATGCAACGCTCTTGGAGCATCTGCTGCATAGCTGCGATTGCAGCGTTGTTGGATTTCATAGTAGCCATATCAGTGTTATATTAAAGGGTGAATAACCAAAAGATTATCATTATTGCGGTTATAATGGATATTACCCAGCCCGCACCTCGGATTACAGGTCTGACCATCGCCCACACCAGAGTTCCGATTATTGCTCCGATGATGATAGCCACCACCTTTGCAACCTTTTTTATTTGGTTGAACCTGAGGCTTTGAGCTTCGCTTTGACCTTTTATGTGGCTGTTTGTTTTCATCGTTGCGACTTTTTTTTATTTGTATATCACCATCGGTTTTCGCTTGCTTGACACCTCAAAGGCGTGTGGTGAACAGAGGGGATGTTCGCCCTTTGACGGAAAAATACGAGTGCAAAATGAAGTATTCGCCGGAGCTTACGGAGGCAAATACCATTTTGTGTCTGGAGATTTTTCAGTCAAAAGGCAAAAGAATATCCCCGTCACCACACGTTAACCATTGGCTAGCAAGTTAAAATCGCTGTTGATTAGACAATAACAGGAGCCACGACTCCGGCACGGTGAAAACATACGGCTACATAATCGCTCTGAAATTTTCGTAATATTGAAATGTCTGTAAATAGAATTGTCCAGTCCGGAAAGACGAGTCTGTGATATGCCCCCGACGAAGGAAGGAGGCACATCACTGTCTCGGCTCGTGGACTGCTACCAACGGAGAGTGGCGCAACGGCTCAAATAACGAATGATGGAGGCGGCGTAAGAACACGCAGTGGCAGATAGACTTGGCATGTACAGCGAAGCAACATGCTCAGGCTATCAGACACTCGGTGTTTAGCCGACTCTTCAATTCTGGCAATGCGGTCAGCGGTAGTGCCGGACTCGCTCCAAACGCCACTGACGGCATTGCCTCACCCCGGCAATGCCTCGCTTGCGACTGCCAAAGTCAAGCCGTCGCGTCTCTCGCAGTTTAGAATCGAATAATCGAACAATTCAGTCCAATTTGTAAGCATCTGATATTTCGTAGTCTGTATGTCAATAAATTTTCGTAAATTTGCATTCATAATGATAGAAAACAGTTTGTACGACAGGAAGTCCTTACGGGCAATATACGGACCGAAAGCAGATTTTAAGGAAATTGCCAAAGATTGTGTTGCTTTTGCCAACGCACAAGGCGGTATGATCGATTTTGGAATAGAAGATGAATTGGTCGTAAAGACAGGAGCGACAACTTCTTTGCGTTATAATCTCGCGACAAAATCAGTCTAATAAACCACGCTGTTATCGTAAATTTATCTATATTTGTCGCAACTTTGTCTTTGGACAAAATCAACAGACTGTGTTTTAGTAATATAACTTGCGACAAACACGATCTAATAAAAGGTCTGACTTGCGACAAACGTATCAATCCATTTCCAAAGATTGAGATACCCCGTCATTGCGATGAGGTACAATGCTGAAAAATCGTAATTGCCAGGGATTTGTACTTGTAAATGTAAAGGTGTAAGAAATATTAACTTCAGTGATTTGGAGAGATGCCGTATTATTGTTAATTTTGTGGATGTTATGCCAAGTATGGCGAAGAACTTTGAAATCTATAGGAGTAAAAATAGGGAATAGCCGAAAATCGCTATAGATGCAAATGTTTGATAATTAGAGTGGTTACCTCAAGAAATAAGTGTCCCAACCGGATCACTAAAGGGTCACTTTTCAGTGGCCCTTTTTTCATGTCCGTAAGTGACTGATGTGCAAGTGTTAGCAATTTTATAAAATCTTGATTTAGAAAGATTTAGCACAAGCCACAATTCCTGCCGATAGCCAAAGTTAGCATTTGTTAGTTCGGAATTAGCACATTATCTTTGGTACAAATTTCGTGGATGTACCACAAAAAAGTACCACAAATGTACCAGCATTTCCATCAAATATCAGCCGTTGCCTCCTGCCCCGGTCTTGCCATAGCGTCCGGAGCCTGTTCAGAGTGCCAACTCTCTGATATTTGCTATTTTGTGCTAAATGTTTCCAAAAGATTCGGGGCGTGCAACAGCCTCGTTGCCGGATGCGTTGGAATGGTATGTGGTACACGTGTGGTACATTTCCCGGAATTTGTGGTACACGCTTTTTCGTGTACCACATCACGAGAAATTTTAATGTATCATTCTTAAAATATTTTACTTATGGCAGGAATACCACAGATTAAGATTGTTTTCGACCGCCGCAAGAAGGCATCGGCCGTCAACCCCGGCACCGTGGAGATCGAGGTGTCGTACAACCGTGAGCGCGTCCGTCTCTCCACCGGCGTCGCTGTCCTCAAACAGCAGTGGAGCGGCAAGGAGGTGGTCAACCACCCTCAGGCCGACCATCTGAACGAACAGATACGCCGTGTCTATGACGGTATCCATGAGAAGATGTCGTCCATAGCCTCGACAAAGGGCGAATACGACCTGTCGCTTCTCAAAAAGGTCAAGAAAACAAAGTTGCAGGGTTCGTCGGCAAGTTTCCTCGACTGGCTGGAGGAACGTATCGACATGCGCCCTGTCACGGAGTCAACACGCAAGCAGCACAAGGTGATGCTCAACTGCCTGCGCGACTTCGGGCTGATACGCTTTTTCAGCGACCTCACCCCGAAGAATATCAGACTATGGGACGATTTCATACGCAAGCGTGTGACAGCACAGGCCTCGGTTCATGGCTATCACAAACGCCTCAAACCCTATATCGTGGAGGCGATACAGTTTGAGAAGCTGGAGTCCAACCCCTACGACGGCATGAGGATTTCGCGTGGAAAATCGGAGGGGATAAAATTCCTTACCGAAGAGGAACGTGACCGCGTGGAAGCCCTCGAACTCTACGGCATGACGGAGAAAGTGCGCGATATGTTCATCTTCTCATGCTACACGGGGCTGGCATACTCAGACCTCGTGAAGATAAAGAAGACGGACGTGTTCAGGCAGGGCGAGGACTACTGCATACGTGACAAGCGTATGAAAACCGGTATGCCCTATACGATTGTGCTGTTGCCTAAGGCGATAGCCATACTGAAAAAGTACAATTACGACCTCAATCTGATGAGCAACCAGAAATGCAACGACCAGCTGAAGATAATCGCCAATCTTGCCAAGCTGCACATCAACCTGACAATGCACGTTGGCCGCCACACGTTTGCGACGTGGGCGTTGACAAAGGGCGTGGGTATCGAGACTGTGAGCAAGATGCTCGCCCACTCCAACGTGACAATGACCGAGAAATACGCCCAGGTGCTTCAGACGAGTGTCATAAAGGGATTTGCATTATTGAAGTAGTAACGTACTTTTCCAGTAATCCCGCCACATTTGGGGACACTTGTTCGGACACTTATGGGGACACCTTTGGGGACATATATTATATATAGAATAATAAATATATTTCTTCTCTCTCCCACGCGCGGGGGAAATCTTGTAATATTTTAGAAAAGAGATAGAATTATCGATATTTAACAATTCTTGCCTTGGATGGGTGAATATATTGCCCATGGATTATATTACCTTTGCCTCGATAGTCAAAGTCTCAAAATAATTTAGTAACTTTGCAATCCACTGCGCAAGCCGCTGACAAAGACCAAAAATGTAAGAACTTCTTATATTCAACATATTAAGGAACTTCCTTGTAGTCGCAAAAGGTTTGGTCGCCTGTCAGCACTACTTGGAAGTTCTTGTTTGTATAATGGCTGATGTACTCTCGCAAGAACAACGGAGTCGTTGTATGTCGCATATCAAGAGCAAGAACACCAAACCCGAGGTTTTGGTACGACGCTTTTTGTTTGCTAACGGATTCCGTTTTCGACTGCATAGGAAAGACTTACCGGGAAACCCCGACATTGTACTTCCGAAGTATAAGGTTGCCATTTTCATTAATGGTTGCTTTTGGCACGGACACCGAGGTTGCAAGTATGCAACTATTCCAGTCAACAATCACGATTTTTGGCAAACAAAAATCTCAGGAAATGTTGAGCGTGACAAAATCAACGTCGCCAAACTCAATGAAATGGGATGGAGAGTTATTGAAATATGGCAATGTCAGCTGAAACCGAAGAATAATGAACTTACTCTTTCAAATCTGATAACAGAACTTCAAAATGAGTAAAAATAGATTGACCTTTACGCTAATGGATATGGGCTACAAGAAAGCCGGTCCGGTTCAGATATTCGACGAGCGTACATGCTACGAGAATGGAGAGATAATTCCGTTCCCGGTTCAATTGGCTATTGTTACACATGCCCTAATGCTCAAAGACAGAAAGCACGGCGAGATTTATCAATCTAAGGCTGACAGCCTTATTGATGCGTGGACGAACTCAACATTGCCGAGCAAGGTCAATATTGACTGCTCAATCGCTTGCGAACCGCTGAGTCCTTTTCAGCGGTCTCTATTCGATGACTTGAACGAAGTACCTTTTCCGGGTCCCAAGAAACCTAAATTTACTTTCATAGACCTCTTTGCCGGTATCGGAGGCTTCCGGATGGCATTTCAAAACCTTGGAGGTCAATGTGTATTCTCATCCGAATGGGATGCACAGGCACAAAAAACATACTTTGCAAACTACGGAGAAGTTCCGTTTGGAGATATTACCTCTGAACAGACTAAGCAATATATCCCAGACAACTTCGATATTTTATGTGCCGGCTTCCCATGCCAAGCATTTTCGCTTGCCGGCAAGCGACTTGGTTTCGAGGAAACCCGTGGTACACTCTTCTTCGATGTTGCAGAAATACTTCGTCGCAAGCAACCAAAGGCTTTCTTCCTTGAAAACGTAAAAGGTCTTGCCATTCATGATAAGGGTAAGACTTTGAAAACCATCTTGAACACTCTTGATGAAATAGGTTATGTGGTGCCTGACCCTCAGATTGTAAATGCCATGTATTTCGGTGTGCCACAGCATCGTGAGCGTATTTATATCGTAGGCTTCCGAAAAGACTTCGGCATAAAACCGGAGGACTTTGTTTACCCTGAGCAAAAAGAAGTCACAAGACATTTTATTGACGTTAGAGAAAAAGACCCCGTACCTGCTAAATACTATTTGTCAACGACATATGTTGATACTCTCATTCGCCACAAGGAGCGTCATGAGAGCAAAGGTAATGGTTTTGGCTATGCTATTGTCGGTGACAACGAAGTCGCTAACGCTATTGTTGTTGGTGGTATGGGACGCGAGCGCAATATAGTTATTGACACTCGTCAAACAGACCTCACACCGACCACTCGCATCAAAGGTGAATACAATAAAGACGGTTGGCGTCGTATGACACCGCGAGAATGGGGGGCATTACAAGGCTATCCCGTTTATGACAACGGCGACGGCACCCCTGTTTTCCAAATTCCTGTTGCTGACGCATCCGCATACAAGCAATTCGGAAACTCTGTTGCTGTTCCTGCTATTCAAGCAACTGCACAACAACTTCTCAAAGTATTATCAGATAAAAAAATTCTCTCTCTATGAGCAACGACAATAAAGAAATCACCGGCAATATCGGTGAATGGAGTGAAATATATACACTGCTGAAACTCCTCGGTGAAGGTAAAGTGTATGCCGGAGACCAAAATCTTGAGAAAATCAAAAATTTGGTTTATCCAATCATTATGATAATTCGCCAAGAAAAAGAGGGCGTTTATGACTACTTGGTGTCAAATGCCGACATCGTAATTCAGAAAGCAGATGGCACTGAGCTGCTGCGCCTTTCTGCCGAAAAGTTTTTGCACGAGGCCGAGTATCTTCTTTCAGCTATGCAGAATAAACCGGCTGGCGCACGTTCTTTCCCCATTGCCAAGACACAGGCATTTATGGATCAGATTTACTGCTCGACCCTCAAAGCAAGTTCTTCGGACAAAACCGATATTCACATCGTTTTGCACGACCAAAGAACACGCATGAACAACAATTTGGGGTTTAGTATAAAATCTCAACTTGGCGGTGATTCAACTTTGCTCAATGCGAGCGGAGCTACCAACTTCACCTACAAGGTGGTTGGATCTGATTTTTCCGATGAAGAAATCGAAAAAATAAATGCTATTGCAACGCGCACTAAAATCATCGATCGCGTTGATGCCATTCGTCGAAAGGGTGCAGACTTGCAATTCGACCATGTGGATAACTCGACTTTCCGTACCAATCTCGCAATGTTGGATAATGGCCTCGCACCGACCATTGCTCAGTTACTCGTTGAACAATTCAATACTGGCGAGAGAAATTTTGTTGACCTTATCAAACCACTCGCAGATAGCAATCCGCTTGGCTTTGATATGGAAGACAAAGAGGATATGTATATCTACAAATTGAAACACCTGCTCACTTCTGCTGCTCTCGGCATGATGCCGGCAAAGAAATGGACAGGTCGCTACGATGCAAATGGTGGCTATCTCGTAGTTAAGAAAGATGGTGAAATTCTATGCTATCACTTCTATGATAAGAACCGCTTTGAGGATTTCTTATTTGCCAACGCCTACCTTGAACGTGGAAAAACTCGCAAACATGGGTACGCCTCACTCTATCGTGGTGAGGACGGCAACGTATATTTCAAACTAAACCTACAAGTTCGTCTGAAATAGCGACTTAACATCTACATTCCTTGGTTATGATTTTATCAGATGTATCTTACTTGTGTATGTTGTCAACACCAGGCTTTCAGCTGATTAAGGTACCACTCTTTTATTTGCTGACATCCGCAGTATGCTCATCCAATTTTACAACGTAGTTTAAATGGCTATAATTGATCCACCTTTATATTTTTGTATAGATTCTTGGACGAGAGTTAGGGAAGTAAATACAACAGGCACCCGTGACAAAGGAGTTTATATTGCTCCTACGCGCCAAACTTTCTATTTCAAGACCTCTATTAAACAAAATAGGAAAGATTATCCTTTTGAATTTTGGTCTGAAATTGCAGCTTCACGATTAGGCATACTGTTAGGTTTACCCGTGTTAGAGTATCATATTGCGAGTTGTGGAGATAAGATTGGATGTATTTCCCCTAATATGATAGATATACGCAAAGAAGAACTTATAGAGGGCGTAAATCTTATTCTCCAGTTTGAGCCTAATTTCAGAGATGTTTGTAAGACTAACCACCATTTTGAAAAAATTGAAACGGCTCTAAAATCAGTAAATCTAATTGAATATCGAAGAATTGCAGTAGAAATGATAATGTTTGACTGCATTATAGGGAATACCGACAGGCATTCCGAGAACTGGGCTCTCATTAGGAACAAGGATGGTGAAAGTTTGTATACATCCTTTAAGAAAACTAATTTATTCAAGCGATATTTAGCTTATTGGAAAATCCACAAAGAGTTTGATATTCCTTTCTTCAAGGTTCCTAAATTACTTGCAATTATTAGACATAGATTCGCTCCTTTTTACGACAATGGTAGTAGTCTCGGGAGAGAGTTATCAGAGGAGCGTATTGAGAAATTATTAAATGATGATGGATTGTTCGATAGTTTCTTTTCTAAAGGTAAGTCTGACATTATTGTTGATGTCGAAAAGAAATCTTTTTTAGAAACCATTGATTATCTCCTTGCTCATTATCCTGATGAATGCACTCATTTTTTGAGCAAGCATTTATCTCGTTACAATAAAGAGGATCTAGTTACGTTAATTTATAATATGGATGCTCGTTTCCCATCTAATGGTTTTGACGATTCTCGTATTTCGAACAATCGAAAAACTTTCATCGTTAAACTTATAGATTCAAGAATCAACTACATCCAAATGAAACTCAAAGAATATGGCGCTCAAATATGATTTTAATCGCATTGCGCTAATGTGGCGTCCAGAGAAAGGACAACGTCGCATTTGCGTCGGATACATCACGATTGCCAAAAATAGTGATGATATACGCTTTGAGTATTTAGATTCTGGCATGGCAGAAGCTAAAAAAGTTGATTCTAATTTCAGTGGTTATCCAGGGCTTTCTATTGATGACAACAAACAATTTTCTTCTTTACAGGTTTCAGAAGTATTCTTTGGTCGACTGATTAATCAAAGCCGTAATGACGCTGATGATTTTTATGACTTTTGGTTAGTAGACAAGAGCCGAGTAGAAGATTCACTATATGTATTAGCTCAAACTCAAGGTCTATCTTTTTCTGATATGTTTGAGTTCGTTCCCCAATATTTTAGTTCTCATAGGCCTTCTTTTATTACCGATATTGCTGGCCTCTCCAAAAGTGACTTTAAGTTAGATAAATTAACTATTGGCGATACATTGCAATTTACTAGAGAAACTGACAACAAGTTTGATCCAAAAGCCGTTTATGTGTCATTCAATGGGGAGAAAATTGGTTACATCAAAAAAGGTCACAACTCCATTTTTAATCGAAAAAATATTTCGGGCATTAAATTGACAGTATGGAGCTATATCGATTTACCTGGTTTTGAAAAATTATATGTACGGGTAGATATAAAATAAGCAATATTAACTATGGCGTTGCGGTCCGCCGTAATGTGTCGACCAAAAGGCTTCAATTCCATAATTCGGACTCTCGGAGAAATCCGGGAGACTATTGTTTTTTGTAACCATGCGACACCTCACTGAGAGAGTGGCATGGTGCACTTCGTTCCAGTAAGGATTTTACCGTTCGATGATGCTTCTGTTGTTGGAAATATGTAGGTTTCGCAAGTGCTTTACAGCGGTGTTTGTCACATTTGGAATCTACGCGACATTTATGTAGCTTTTGGATTCCAGTGATTAAAAATCGGCGAGTTGCGAGCTGATTTTCTCCGCCCGACAGGGAGGCAAGTTACTTTTCATCGGTAAAACTCCGTTTTATCCGGGGAAAAGTACAACTTGCTTAGCAAATTCTGCACCTTTGGCACGAGTGCCCCGATGCACTCCCGACCTCGCTTCGCACGGCGAAGTTAGCTCACTCCGGTTGACCGCGCACAAATTCCGAACATAATCTTTTTATCTGACAACTTGGAACACCGGTATTTAATCATAGGATAATGATTTGCCCTATGTATCATATACTCTTATTATCACATACCACTGTTATCCGATAATGACTGCTGTTGCAGTCACGACAATCACATTATCAGATACTGAGATATGGCTTGTGTCAGTGCATGAAATGATGTGAAAATCAGATGAATATGTACTAAAATAGTGGCTTAAAAACTTGCATAAGTCGTTGAAATTTAGTATATTTACATACTCGGAGCATTACTTCGGGCGATAGTTTGATGATGTTGAAATGACATTATCGGACTATCTGAACATCATAATATCTCTCACCATGTTCGGACTTCTATTGATGATATATCTATTGCCCGTTGCGATAGTTGCAGGATTGTTGCTCCGCTTTATCCGATGGTCGTTTGTAATGATTATACGTCTTGCCTGCCGGATTGTATCTTTGGTATGGCGTATGATGTGTTGGCTGCTTCTGCTCGGCTGGAGAGGATTGCGGTCGTTGTGGAGGCAGTATCGACACAGGACTGCTCCGTGAAATTTTCTTTAAGGGAGAAAATCAGGAGGGCAGGCATAATCTTCTCCCTGTGGTGGGATTTTCAGGCTGGGAAGTAAAAGGGAAAAACAGTACGGATTTCGGCTGATGTGCGCCACCTTTGCTGTCACCTTGACCGACACCTTATCCGCCACTTCTGCCGCCACCATTTCAGACACCCGTTCCGACACATTTACCGTCACTGATACAGACACATTTACATACACTTTTGGGGACACTCTTTCGGACACATATGGGGACACCTTTGGGGACACTTTTACAGACACCTTTTCCGCCACTTTTTCGGTCAGCGTGCGCCACCTTTTTCGCCACCTTTTTTGAGGCTCCCGGACACCCCTCCACAGCACCGAACTTTTGCCCGAAAACAGGCGTTTCAATACGGGAACCACAATTTTTAATAGTTAAATATTGTTTAATTGGCAAATATTCGGATAATAAGTGTTAATTTTGTGATGCTCTCGCAGGTAGTGATAAATCAGGGCAATTTTGCCCTCCAAAATAGAGCGGAAAATGTGGTACAAACCGTGGTACATTGCTTCTCAATTACATCAACCAACAAATTGAAAATCAACAAGATAACGCCACTCTCACAAAGCCCGCTCGGATCACAATTGAGGATTATCGAGAGATAGTCCTCTTTTTTGTTTTTCAGCTATTTAGTTGATTTTAAGGGATTGAGAAGGGCTTGATTCGGATTTTGGCGTTGTCTTTCCTTATCGGATTTTGGCATTGTTTTTCAGTTTTGTGATACAAAAGTGATACACGCTGTGATACACCGTTAGTAGATTGTGACTGGAGATGATTTTGAAATAATAAAACTTACCAAACAATCTAAAAAATGGACTTATATCCAACGACTAAAGTGATTTTCGACCGACGAAAAAAGGCAGGACCTAAGACACAGGGGTCGGTCGAGCTTGAAGTGTATTTTCAAAGAAAACGGAAATGGATATCCACGGGAGTCAAGGTGCTCCCCCGCCATTGGGATGACAGGAAGCGAGTCGTCGGGCGCATAGACGCCGTCGACTTGAATCTGCGTATAGATGCCTTGGAGGGAAATGTGCTCGGCATAATCCGCAAGCTTATGGTGGACGGCAAGCCGTTCACCTGGGGAAATCTCGATGCCATAGGAGGAAATGACATGGGCGGGAAGGAGTCATTTGTTTCATTCGTGAAAAAACGTGTGGAAGAACGGAGCGACATAAAGGAAAGTACAAAGAAGAACCACAGGAAACTTATCAACGCCCTCGTTGAATTCGACAAGATAAAGAGATATTCAGACCTGACCAAGGCGAACATCCTGCTGTATGACGAATGGCTCAGGCAGCGCAAGGACTACACCCAATCGACAATAGCGTCATACCACAAGTTCCTGAAGATATACGTATATGAAGCGTTGGGCAATGATTCAATCCAAAGCAATCCATACGAAAGCGGGTCAAGCCGAAAGCACGGTGCATATGTTAAATTGGGCAATTAGAAGTGTTAAATTTTTAGGCGTAGAGTTTGACCAGTCGGAAGATGAAGAAGTCTCGGTCTCGGACACCACGCATTTGTGAGCGAAAGATTTTGACTTTAG
>Ga0209064_1002040_pt1 | contig 25321 bp, 20 predicted proteins | sample Inofromicrocosms_FD_187498 | JGI IMG/M metagenome (GOLD analysis project Ga0209064, IMG submission 187498) | Mouse cecum microbial communities from Vienna, Austria - Inoculum for glucosamine and mucus D2O microcosms (SPAdes) (version 2) | ecosystem: Host-associated > Mammals > Digestive system >... | reverse complement strand
TCAGTCATACCCAGACCAAGACAGATCTTCGAATTGGGACGCACCAGCGGAGATGGCCAGCCCTGTCGGTTGCACTCGTTCAGGAGGTAGAAGTAGAGCGCAATCTCATTCGGGCCAAACTCTTGGCTTCCGTGCATTCGCCAAAAATTGTTGATGAGATCGATATAGGTCATAGATTAAGAATGAAAAAGGTAGAAACAATTTATCTACTGCAAAGATAATAGATATTTTGCAATTTTACAATAGATAAATTTACTTTTTAACTTTTTTTAGGCAGGAACACTTATCTATAATACAAGAAAATGCACAACCCCGGCAAGGGATTGTGCATTGTGAATTGTGAATCGTGAATTGATTATTCGTTTACGCCGGCGAGCTCGGGGTCGATCATGATGCGGCCGCAGTATTCGCATACGATGACTTTTTTGTGCATCTTGATTTCCATCTGCTTTTGCGGGGGGATGCGGTTGAAGCAGCCGCCGCAGGCGTTGCGCTGCACGTAGACGATGCCGAGGCCGTTGCGGGCGTTCTTGCGGATGCGCTTGAAGGCTTTGAGGGTGAATTCGTCGATTTTGGGCTCGAGGTTTTTGGCCTTTGTTTTGAGGGCTTCTTCTTCCTGGCGGGTTTCCGACACGATTTCGTCGAGCTCGGATTTCTTTTCGGCGAGGATGTGCTTCACATCGGCGAGATGGCCGTGCGTAGCCTCGATTTCCTGGTTTTTGGCCTCGATGGCTTTGCGGAATTCAGAGATGTGTTTTTCGCAAAGTTTGATTTCGAGTTCCTGGTATTCGATTTCCTTGGAAAGGAGGTCGAACTCGCGGTTGTTGCGCACGTTGTCGATTTTCACCTTGTGGTCCTCGATGATGGCCTTGGCGTTGTTGATTTTTTCGTTTTCGAAAACGAGGTTTTGCTGGAGTTCCTCGATTTCAGCCGTGAAGTTTTCGATACGGTGCTGCAAACCGGCCACCTGGTCTTCGAAGTCTTGCACCTCGAGGGGGAGTTCGCCACGGATTGTCTTGATACGGTCGATTTCGGAGAGTATTGTCTGCAACTGGTAGAGGGCTTTAAGACGCTCCTCGACAGATGCTACCTGCTCGTTTTTCTTGTCTGTTGCCATATATATGGGGTTTTATGTTTTGTTTTTTATTCTGTCAGATGGTGCGCACGGGGCAGTCGTCGGCGGCCACTGTCACGGCCACATCGGGGAAGCGGCTGCGTATTGCCAAGGCAAAGGCTTCTTTCACCGGGGCTTCGGTGTGGTAGTGGCCGGCATCGACGAGGAATATCTCGTCGACATTGTCGACAAAATCGTGATAGCGGATGTCGCCCGTAACATATGCCTGCGCGCCGGCGGCCTTTGCCGCCTGTATGAATTCGCCTCCGGAGCCTCCGCATACTGCCACGCGCCGAATCTTGATGTCGTCGGGATAAATGGAAGTGGTTACGGCTTCCACGCCAAGACGCTGCTTTACATGCGCGGCAAATTCCGAGGCGGTCATCGCCGTGTCGAGCGTGCCGTAGATGCCGAGGCCAAGGTCTTCGGCCGCGTTGAGCATGGCGGTGAAGGAGTAAGCCGGACATTCGTAGGGGTGGACCTGCGCTATGGTGTCGCGGGCCTTGCCCATGAGCTCGGCAGGGAGCACCATCTCGATTGCCGTCTCCGGCTCGGAGTGCAGCTCGCCGATTTCACCGACAAAGGGGTTTGCGCCGTCGAGGGCGCGGAATGTGCCTTCGCCGTCGGTGTTGAACGAGCAGAAGTCGTAGCCTCCGGCCGCTCCGCATCCTATGTCGAAAAGGGCGAGGCGCACCTCGTCGGCGTGGCTTCGCGGAACAATCACTTGCAGCTTTACCATCCGGCCTTTTATCGGCGAGAGAGTGCGCAGCGGCTCGATGCCCAGACGCTCGGCCAAAAGATAGCTCACGCCACCCCGGGTGGAGTCGGCAGCCGTGTGCGACGAGTATATCGACACTCCGGCGGCTATGGCTTTCATCGCGGCCTGCTGCACGCGGTCGGCGCCGGTGAGCCGCTTCACCCCGCGGAAAAACAGCGGGTGATGGGCCACGATAAGATTGGCCCCGGCGGCCGCGGCGGCGTCGACGGCTTCGGGCGTCGCGTCAAGGCAGATGTACACGCCCGTGCACTCGTCGGAAAGGCGGCCGACCTGCAAGCCGGTGTTGTCCCACTCCTCTTGCAGCGAGGGCGGGGCAAACCGGGTGATTTCGTTTATAATGGCTCCGTTGGTCATTGTCTGTTATTTATTTTCTTCTACTATCGCAAGCGAGAGCTCGTCGAGTTGCTTTTGGTCGAGAGCGGCCGGAGCGTCGAGCATAACGTCGCGGCCCGAGTTGTTTTTCGGGAAGGCGATGCAGTCGCGGATTGAATCGAGGCCTGCGAAGAGCGACACCCAGCGGTCGAGACCGTAGGCAAGGCCGCCGTGAGGGGGCGCGCCAAACTTGAAGGCGTTCATCAGGAAGCCGAACTGCTCCTGTGCCTTTTCGGGCGTGAAGCCGAGGATTTCAAACATCTTGGCTTGCAGGGCCGAGTCGTGGATACGGATTGAGCCCCCGCCAACCTCAACGCCGTTGATCACCATGTCGTAGGCATCGGCGCGCACTGCGGCGGGGTCGGTGTCGAGCATGGGGATGTCCTCGTCCTTGGGGTGGGTGAAGGGGTGGTGCATGGCCATGAGACGCTGCTCCTCGTCGCTCCACTCAAACATGGGGAAGTCGACCACCCAAAGGCATGCGAACTTGTTTTTGTCGCGGAGTCCGAGCTGGCTGCCCATTTCAAGACGAAGCTCGCAGAGCTGCTTGCGGGTGCGCATGGCGTCGTCGCCGCTCATTATCAGGATAAGGTCGCCGGGCTCGGCATCCATTTTCTTGCGGAGAGCCTGGAGCGTTTCCTGGGAGTAGAATTTGTCGACCGACGATTTCACGGTGCCGTCCTCGCCCACGCGGGCATATACGAGACCCTTGGCGCCGATTTGCGGACGCTTCACAAACTCGGTGAGGGCGTCGAGCTGCTTGCGGGTGTAGTGGGCCGCGCCCTTGGCGTTGATGCCGCCGATATAGGCCGCGTTGTCAAATACAGAGAAACCGGAGCCTTTGAGCACATCGTCGAGTTCGACAAAAGTCATGCCGAAGCGCATGTCGGGCTTGTCGGAGCCGTAGAGGCGCATCGCGTCGGCCCATGTCATGCGCAGGAACGGCTCGGTGAGCTCGATGCCGCGTATTTCCTTGAACAGGTGCTTGGCCATGCCCTCGAAGGTGTTTATAATGTCGTCTTGCTCGATAAAGCTCATCTCGCAGTCGATTTGCGTGAACTCGGGCTGGCGGTCGGCGCGCAGGTCTTCGTCGCGGAAGCATTTCACAATCTGGAAATAGCGGTCGATGCCGGCCACCATAAGCAGCTGTTTGAGTGTCTGCGGGCTCTGCGGCAGGGCGTAGAACTGGCCTTGGTTCATGCGCGAGGGCACGACAAAGTCGCGTGCGCCCTCGGGAGTGGAGCCCACGAGCATCGGTGTCTCGATTTCGAGGAAACCCTGGGCGTCGAGGTAGCGGCGCACTTCGAGAGCCATCTTGTGACGCAGCTCAAGGTTGCGGCGCACAGCTCCGCGGCGTATGTCGAGATAGCGGTATTTCATGCGGATGTCGTCGCCGCCGTCGGTGTCGTCTTCGATAGTGAACGGAGGCACCTCGCTGGGATTCAACACTTTGAGCTCGGAAGCGATAATCTCGATGTCGCCGGTGGGGAGGTTGGCGTTCTTGGCCGAACGCTCGGCCACCTTGCCCTTTACCTGCACCACGAACTCGCGGCCCAGATGGTTGGCGGCCTCGGTTAGAGCGGGGTCGGTGCTGTTGTCGAACACTACCTGAGTTATGCCGTAACGGTCGCGGAGGTCAAGGAAAGTCATGCCTCCCATACGGCGGGTGCGCTGCACCCAGCCTGCCAAGGTGACATCGCGTCCGACATCGGCCAGACGCAATTCGCCGTTAGTGTTGGTCCTGTACATATTTTTATGCAAAAAATTTTGAATGTTAAAATTTAGCCGAATCAACCATTTGTAAATCAACGCGTTAGCAACGCAAAATTTACAAATGGGCATACTGATTCAAAATAACCCACAAAATTACGCAAAATTTTTCACATTCCGCCCCTCCCCCGCAAAAAAATTTGCCCGCCGGCGACGCGAGCCTCCGCCTTGCGGCGAATTTGGCACAAGCCGAAATGTCGGTGCATGGAATCGAGTAGCGATTTTGTAAATAATCTGTGAAATTCGTGCAATATGTGAAATTTGTGTTCCCGGGAGCGCGACCGCGCTCCTTTTTAACCACGAATTACACAAATTTCGAGGATTTCACAAATTATTTTGAATCAATTGTGTTCCTATCGGGTGGATTCACTCACTGACTGTTAAATAATAATGCACCGGAATTACGGCTTGTGCCGTTTATACCGATATTGTAGGGACGCACGAGCCGTGCGTCCGCCGTTAAACAATTGAATATCATTTATACATCGGCACGATTTCCGGACGCACGAGCCGTGCAATGCGGTTCAAATAAACTGAGGCAATATGGTAGAAGCGCGTAGTGCTTCAAGACAATAGCCGTGGGTGTAGCGATAGCGGAACCCACGGTAAGGCGTTTTGATTCATTTTTGGTATTGGAGCGGAACGAAGTCGAGCGTTCTGCATCACGGTTGGCATAGTCGAACGCTCCGGCAGGCTCCGCTCCAAAACCCCGGTTGCCGGCAACCCTTTTCCGTGGGTTCGGTCGAGGCTTCGCCACTCCCTCACCCACGGCTACTATCTTGAATCGCTACGCGATTCTCCTCCATAGCGATGGCTTATTCGAACTGCATTGCAAGAGCCGAACCTGCGCCTTGCGGTGGATTTTTCAAGAGCCGGAGGCTTATGTTTCTATGCGGCAAACCATAGGGCAGGCTTAGGCGTTATTCCTTTAAAACACAATTAAACCGTTTATTTATGAAAGCAAAGCTGATAGCAATGGCGGCGATGGCTGTCGCCGCTATTTTTTCAAGCGAGAAGGCCGACGCTTGCTCGCGCGTGTTGTATGTAGGCGACTCGGCCTCTGTTGCCGCCGGCGCCCAGCCTCTGCGCATCGTTGGCCGTTCGCTCGACTGGAAGACTCCGATTCCCACAAATTTATATGTATATCCGCGCGGCATCGCCAAGGTGAGCGACAAGGGCGACAACGTGATTTCGTGGACATCGAAATATGGCGCGGTGTATGCCGTGAGCTACGATGGCGGCATCACCGAGGGCATGAACGAGAAAGGCCTGGCCATAAACGGGCTTTTCTGCAAAGGCACTGTCTACAACAGCCCGGAGCCGACCGACGCGCCAAGCATGTCGCTGGCCGTGTTCGTGGCCTGGATGCTCGACAATTACGCCACGACTCCCGAGGTGGTCGAAGCGTTGCGCTCGACGCCGTTCCGGATTGGCGGAGCCACTTTCGACGGAGGCACCGTCTCGGCCCTGCACTGGGGCATCACCGACGCGGAAGGACGATGCGCCATGGTGGAATTCGACCACGGCACCATCAACATATATGAGGGACAGGATATACCCGTGCTCACCAACGACCCCACTTTCCGGGAGATGAACGCCATCAACGACTACTGGATAAAGGTCGGAGGCATCAACATGCTGCCGGGCACCGTAAAGAGCCCCGACCGCTTCGTGCGCGGATATTTCTTCCAGGGACACGTCGAGCGCACCAACGACGCCGACCTCGGCCTGTCGATTATCCGCTCGATTCTTTTCAATGTGTCGGTGCCCTACAAATATGCCGTGGAAACCGAGCCTAACGTAAGCTCGACGCAATGGCGCTCGTTCTCCAACCTGCGCGACCGCCTCTACTATTTCGACATCGTGACCAATCCCGGCATGTTCTATATCGCCCTCGACAAATGCGACCTGCGCGCGGGCGCCCCGGTCCTTCGCCTCGACACCACCAAATCGTCGGCCTACGTAGGCGACGTCACCTCCCGCCTCGAACGCCACGCCCCCTTCACCCCGATGTATTAATGCACGATGCACGATGCACAATGCACAATGCACGATGCACAATTAGCAAATTATAATAAAAATGACGATGCACAATCCGGCTCCGTTGCGAAGCCCGATTGTGCATCGTGCATTGTGAATTGTAAATTTTATTTTACGCGTTCTACGTATTTGCCGTCGCGGGTGTCGATGCGCACGCGGTCGCCGGTGTTGATGAAGAGGGGCACGCGTACTTCGGCGCCGGTCTCAACGGTGGCGGGCTTGAGGGTGTTGGTGGCGGTGTCGCCCTTGATGCCGGGCTCGGTGTAGGTCACTTCGAGCACTACGTTTACGGGCATCTCGCAGGTGAGGACGGTGTCGGAAGCGGCGTGTACCATGGCTTCGCAGATGTCGCCGTCTTTGAGGAACTGCACGCCTTCGATGCTGTCGCCGGGGAGGATGATTTCTTCCCATGTCTCGGTGTGCATGAAGTGGTAGCCCATGTCGTCTTTATAGGAGTACTGGTAGGGGCGGCGTTCGATGCGAACTTCGTTCACTTTCACGCCGGAGTTCCAGGTTTTGTCGAGGATACGACCGGTTTTTACATTTTTGAGTTTCGTGCGGACGAAGGCGGGACCCTTGCCGGGCTTTACGTGAAGGAATTCCACGATGAAGTAGTATTCGCCGTCGATATCGAGGCACATACCGTTTTTGAAATCAGCTGTAGTTGCCATATAATATATTAATGTGTAATCGGGTGTTGTTTGCTTTCAGACCGCAAAGGTACGCATTTTTTCCCGAAAATCATTGTTAACGGCAAAATATTTTTTATTGACGGCCGGTGCCGTGACAATTAAAGCATTTTCCCGTGCCGTGACACGAGGCGCAGGCGGAGCTGGAAGAGCCGCCGTAAGTATACAGGCTGGTGCCGGTTCCATTGCACGAGGTGCATCTTCCGTTGCCGTGGCAGATACGGCAGGTGTCATATGCCGATGAATGAGAGTGGGACGACGAGGACGAGCCGGACGAATATCCGCCGCCGGCAGCCGGCGCAACGCCGCTGTTGATAATATTCACGCCATTGACAAACCGGTCCCACTCCGATTGGTCGCAAAGGTCGTAAATTGTGCCGTTAATATTTATTGAGGAGAAACCTTCGCCGATCAGCAATAATTCATTGTCGTGGGTCGTGCATCCCATTTCTCCCGACGGCATAAATCCGTATGGTGTCTGCATGTATTTCATGCCAAGTTCAAATCCCTTGAACAAGTCCCACGTCGAACCGGATTCTGCCCAGATATAACCTTTGGAATATCCGTAGGTGCCTACCGATGCGGCAAGCGTCTTAACCGTCGGCTCGTCATAAAAGTACACTTTTACAACGGAGGCTCCGCCTCTTTCCTTGAAATAGAACATTGTTTGTGCCGGATAGCTGTTTACAAGAGAATAGGACGGCAGCGCGACGACCGACATCAATATGGCCAGGACAATCAGCCGCAACCTAACGGCTGCCCCAACGTGGCCACACGCCCGACAGGGGGGGGGTAAAAAGTTGATAATGAGACATTTAGGTAAAGAGTTAGATTTATAAATAAATCATATAAACGATTTATACGCAAATGTACGTATTTATTTTCAAAATCGCCTCATATCCGCCTCTTTTTTTGCTCCGGGGCTATTTCGGGATGAGCGTGATGAGGGGCACGAGCATTTCTTCGAGGGATATGCCGCCGTGCTGGAAGGTGTCGGTGTAGTATTGCACGTAGTAGTTGTAATTGTTGGGATAGGCGAAGAAGTCTTTGCCGGTGGCGAAGATGTAGGTCGACGACACATTGGGCGCGGGCAGGCCGAACCGGTCGGGACGCTTCACTTCGTACACTTGCTTGGGGTTGTAGCTCAACGACTTGCCCACCTTGTAGCGGAGGTTGGTGTTGGTGTTCTTGTCGCCTACCACTTTCACGGGGTTGTCGACGCGGACGGTGCCGTGGTCGGTGGTGAGCACTATCTTGTAGCCTTTGTCGGCAATGCGGCGGAAAAGGTCGAGCACCGACGAGTGGCGGAACCACGATTCGGATATCGACCGGTAGGCGGCATTGTTCGATGCCAGCTCCCGAATCATCTTCGACTCTGTGCGGGCATGCGAGAGCATGTCGATAAAGTTGATTACCACCACGTTGAGGTCGTAGTTGTCGAATTTGCCGAAGTCGCGCAGCAGACGCTCGCAGCCTGTCGAGTCGTAGACTTTTGAATATGAGAACGACACCTGGCGGCGGTAGCGGCGGAAAAGCGTGTCGATAAGCGGCGACTCGTTTATGTTCTTGCCTTCTTCCGATTCCTCGTCGACCCACAGCTCGGGAAACATGCGCTCGATCTGTATGGGCATCAGTCCGGAGAAAATGGCGTTGCGGGCATATTGGGTGGCGGTAGGCAGTATCGAGCAGTAGAGTTGCTCCTCGGTGGTGAACCAGTCGGTGAGCAGGGGCTTGACCGTGCGCCACTGGTCGAGACGGAAATTGTCGATTACGATAAAGAACAGTTTCTCGCCGGCATCGAGCATCGGCATCACCTTGTCGGGGATGAGCCTCGGCGACATAAGGGGAGCCGCGTCGGTTACGCCGTCGGCCGACACCCATTTCTCGTAATTGCGCTTTATAAACTTTGCAAACTCGGAATTGGCTTCTGTGCGCTGCATATCGAGCAGCTCGTCCATGTTTGTCTCCGTGGAGGCCAGTTCCATTTCCCAATACACGAGTTTTGAATACAGTGAAATCCACTCGTCGACAGTGGAGGCCGTGTTGATAAGAGAGGATATGTTCTGAAACTCGGAACGATAGTCGATGGTGGCCTGCTGCGACACGAGCCTGTCGCCGTGCAGTATTTTCTTTATCGCTATGAGAATCTGGTTGGGATTTACGGGCTTGATGAGGTAGTCGGATATTTTGTTGCCCACGGCCTGGTCCATGATATTTTCTTCCTCGCTCTTGGTGATCATGATCACCGGCACCTCGGGCCGCAGCTGCTTGATGCGTCCGAGCGTTTCCAGGCCGGTGAGTCCCGGCATGTTTTCGTCGAGAATCACAAGGTCGAAAGGCGTCGCCTCCACCATCGAGAGGGCGTCGCGTCCGTTATTGGCAGTGGTTACGGCATAGCCGCGGTTGCGGAGAAAAAGCAGATGCGGCTTGAGCAGGTCTATTTCGTCGTCGGCCCAAAGGATGGAGTGGTTTTCTGAAGCCATGAGTTATATTTATTTTGCAGGTAATCAGGCCTTTATGGAGTAGCCCGAGAATATGTATTGTCCTTTTCCTTTTGTCGCGGAGCCGAAAGCTATGGCATGGTTGGGACACTGATGATAGCATCTGAGGCACATGGCACATTTTCCTTTCCAATGCGGACGCTTGTCGGAGCCTATGGAGATGGTGAGCAGCGGACAGTTGCGCGCGCATCGGCCGCAGCCGGTGCAGGCGTCGGTGGTGTGAAATGGTCCTATGCGGAGCTTGAAAAATGAGAACAACGGATATATAAGATATGTTTTTGTGAACGGGAATTTTCCGCGCACCACATCGTTCACCACCGTCGAGTTGTCTTCTATCTGCTCGGCAATGGCCTCGGCGCGACCCTTGCAAAGGGCCAGTTTCGCATCGGCCACTTCGGGCGCGTCGACATCGAAGCCGCGCATACAGACATAGGTGTTGGGCATCGTCACCGAGAAGGCCGAACGGGTTTTCCATCCCCGCTTGCCAATGGCCCTGCGCCAGTGTTCGGCTGCCATGCCCACGTCGTCGCCGCATGTGGCCACCATGAAATGCTCTACTTCCGTTTCCGATTCTATTTTGGCATATTTGATAACTTCCCGAACCAGCATCGGCATTCTCCAGCCGTGTATCGGAAATGCCCATATTATGCGTCCGTCGCGGGGCTCAAGTTTTACTTTTTCCGGATTGCTCATAAGACCGGGAGCGAGGCGCACAAGCTCGTCGCCGAGTATATCCTGCAAGATATCGGCGATGTGACGGGTGTTGCCTGTTCCGGTAAAACAGATAATCATAGGTCGTTGTGATGGTTAGCGGATTGTTACCTGTGTGGCTCCGAAGCCATATTCGCGGAACGACGCGTCTTGCACGTCGTGCCCTTTATATTTGTGATTCAATTCTTTAAGAAGCGCCTGGCGCAACACTCCCTCGCCTTTGCCGTGGATAAAGACTATTTTGCATCCGTGATTGCGCAGATTCTCGTCCATCACGGAGCGGAATCGGTCGATTTGCATGTTGAGCATGTCGGCGTTCGACAGCCCGGAGGTGTTGTCGACAAGCTCGTGGATATGCAGGTCCACTACAATCGGCTCGTCGTGCTTATGCACGCGCTTTGGCGCCGGAGCGGGCGCGCGGCGACTGTCGACACGTTTCTTTTCGTTCATCGCCTTTGCCAGCGAGGCCGCGTCGACCTCTGCGCGGGTCCCTTGCGCCGGAGCGTCGTCCTTCACCAGGTCGATGGCTATCACGGGATTGTCGAAATAGGGATTGCGCTTGAAGCAGTGAAGTTTGAAAAATTTTGTGGTGTCCAGCGGCATCGAGATGGAAACGGGCCGCTTCGCCCGGTAGGGGCGGTCGGACTTGAACGGGATTATGTCGACGCTGATGCGGTCCATAGCCGACAGGTCGGCCGGCTCGATCGTGGCTATGTATTCCTGCATGGCCGGCTCGATGGCTCCGAAGGCGAGCACGTTTCTCTCCGACGCGGCAGACTCCTGGGTCGATATCACATAATAAAGATGATAGTTGGAATCGTTTACAAGAAAGGCCTCGTATGATGTGGACGAAAGGTGCTTCAAATCCTTGGCCTCGAAGCCAAGCACCACATTGAGCCTCTCGCCTTCCTCCGTCTCGACAAAAGGCGCGACAGCCGGCTCCGGGGCTTTTTGAGCCGTGACGCCCTTGGCCTGCGCCGCCGCAGGCTTCGGCTTTGGCTCCTGCGCGAGCATCTCGGCATCCTTGGCCGGGGTTACGACAACACATTCCTTAGCAAGCACCGGGGTGACAAATCCGTCGTCGTCGACGTAAGCCACGGCACCTTCTATGCGTGATACACGTCCGCCGCCAACGGCGTTAAGGTATCTGACGATGTCGCCTACTTTTAACATAATTCAATAACTATATACTTTAATTGCAATGGTGACTGAGATTGTTGCAACAAAGTTAGGTTATTTTTTGTAATTTTGCATCACAATTTAACAGAAATGACACATCCCGACATAAGCATACATGATTTCGTCTACGATTTACCCGACGAAAGAATAGCCCCCCACCCTTTGGCCGACCGCGAAAAATGCAAGCTGCTGCGCCGCGCCGCCGACGGCACGCTCTCCGAGCATATTTTCGCCGAGCTGCCCGAGCTGCTTCCCGCCGACGCCATGCTCATTTACAACAACACGCGGGTGATAAACGCGCGCCTGCATTTCCGCAAGCCCTCGGGGGCAGTTATCGAAATTTTCTGCCTCGAGCCGCACACTCCGGCCGATTACGCCCGAAATTTCGAATCCACGCAATCGTGCCGCTGGACATGCTTCGTGGGCAATTCAAAGAGATGGAAAGAAGGCCTTCTCGACTTGCCCATGGAAATCGACGGCGCCAAATTCAACCTCTCGGCCCGGCGCGTCGAGCGCGTGGGCAACGCCTCTGTCGTGGAATTTTCCTGGCCCGGACAGCTCGGCATCACCTTCTCGACAATTATCGAGCAGGCCGGGGAGATTCCCATCCCCCCGTATCTCAACCGCGAGACCGAGGATTCCGACGCCACCGACTACCAGACCGTCTACTCACACATCGCCGGCTCTGTGGCGGCCCCCACCGCCGGACTGCACTTCACCGACCGCCTCCTTGACGAAATTTCCGGCCGCGGAATCCCCCGGCGCGAGCTCACGCTCCATGTCGGAGCCGGCACTTTCCAGCCCGTGAAAGACGACAACGTGGCCGACCACACCATGCACTCCGAATTCATATCCGTGCCCGCCTCGCTCATTGCCGAACTTGCATCTACCACACGCCGCGTCACAGCCGTGGGCACCACCTCGGTGCGCACCCTCGAAAGCCTCTACCATGCCGGATGCCTTATCGCCACGGGCCAATGGACGGGCGAGGTGCCGCAATGGTATCCCTATTCCGACTCGCACCCCGGCCTGCCTGTGGCCGACGCCCTGCGCGCCATCAGTCGCCATCTCGACGAGACCGGACACGAACGCTTCGTGGCCTCCACACGCATAATCATAGCCCCCGGCTACCGCTACCGCATAGTGCGGTCGATGATTACCAATTTCCACCAGCCGGCGTCGACCCTGCTGCTGCTCGTGTCGGCATTCACCGGCGGCGACTGGCGCCCTGTCTACGACTACGCGCTGGCTCACTCGTTCCGCTTCCTCTCCTATGGCGATGCCTGCCTCCTCGAAAGTTAATTATTATGGATGAAGTAAAATTGCTGTCAGAGGCCGTCTCCAATCTTATTGCCGCCGGCGAGGTGATTCAACGCCCCGCCTCGGTGGTGAAAGAGCTTGTGGAAAACGCCGTTGATGCCGGAGCCACATCTATACAAATAATAATAAAGGATGCCGGGCGCACGCTCATCCAGGTGGTCGACAACGGCAAGGGCATGTCCGTGACCGACGCCCGCATGGCCTTCGAGCGGCACGCCACGTCGAAGATACGGCAGGCCGACGACCTTTTCTCGCTCTCCACCATGGGCTTCCGCGGCGAGGCGCTCCCGTCGATTGTGGCCGTGGCCGAGGTGGATATGCGCACGATGCGGCGCGACGACAACATGGGCACCCGCATCGTGCTGGCCGCCTCGGAGGTGGTGTCGCAGCAGCCCGAGGCGTGCGTGCCGGGCACAAACATAAAGGTGAAAAACCTTTTCTTCAAGCAGCCCGTGAGGCGGCGATTCCTCAAAAAAGACCCTGTGGAACTGAGCCATATCGTGCACGAATTCGAACGCCTGGCTCTTGTCAACTGCGACATAGCGTTCACGCTCACATCCAACGACGTAACGCTCCACCAGCTCATGCCCGGCTCACTCAAACAGCGCATCGGCGAACTTTTCGGCAAGAACCTCGTGCACCAGCTCATACCGGTGGATGTGGACACATCGCTTGCTAAAATATCAGGGTTTGTGTCGCTGCCGCAAAATGCCCGCCGCCGCGGAGCCTTGCAGTTTTTCTTTGTAAACGGGCGGCATATGCGCCACCCCTATTTCCACAAGGCCGTGATGCAATGCTATTCAGAGCTTATCGCCGCCGACGCCCAGCCAAACTATTTCCTGAATTTCACCGTCGACCCGCAGGCGATAGACGTAAACATCCATCCGCAGAAATTCGAGGTGAAATTTGAAAATGAGCAGCCGATATGGCAAATCCTGTCGGCAGCCGTGCGCGAGTCGCTCGGACGCTTCAACGCCGGCGCGGCCATCGACTTCGACCGCGACGACGCTCCCGACATACCCGTGTTCTCGGCCGGACACACGGCAGCCCCTGCCGAAATGCCCGACGAGGGTGGCGACCCGGCCTACAACCCTTTTGAGGAAGCCCGTCGCCAGGGACGCGCAATACCCACCGACTGGGACGTGCTCTACGACCGCTTCCGCCGCTCCCCCGCCCCGTCGTCGCCCGATGAAGAGCCGCCCGCTCCCGTCTACGACCCGCCGACGCCGGCCCCGGTGGCAGTCGGCGCCGTGGAAATCCCGTCGCGCCTCAACAGCCTTGTATCCGACACGTCGGCCCCGTCGCCGGCCACCATGCAACTCAAAGACCGCTATATAGTCACCCCCTCGAAATCGGGGCTTATGATTATCGACCAGCACCGCGCCCACGTGCGCATCCTCTACGAACGCTACCTGGCCATGATACGCGGAGGCGAGATAGCGTCGCAGCGGCTTATATTTCCCGAAACCGTAGAGCTCGACCCCGTGCGCGAGGTAGTGGCCCGCTCGGTGGCCGACATGCTTGCGCCTATGGGCTTCGACATCAGTCCGCTCGGCTCGGGCACATGGGCCATCAACGCCGTGCCCGCCATTATCGAAAACGCCAACCCCGGCGAGGCCTTCCTCGACATTATAAGCGCGATGTCAGACCAGACTTCGTCCGACAATCCCGGCGAAAGCCAGTGGCAAAGCATAGCGTTGTCGATGGCCCGCTCCGCATCGATAAAGCGGGGCACTCCGCTCTCGGCAAAAGAGATGGATACCATCATAGCCGACCTGCTCGCCATTCCCGACCCGGCCTACACCCCCGACGGCCACACGGTGCTCCGCATCATCACCACCGACGACATCAACAGCTTGTTCAAATAACAAATACCCGAATATTCGAATTATCGATTACTCGATTACTCGAACACTTCCCAACACCCAACTTCCCGACTAAAATGGAAGAAACATTGCTTTTTGTAATAGAAGTGCTCGGCACGGTGGCATTCGCCATCTCGGGCATACGTCTGGCCGCCACAAAAGGCTTCGACTGGTTCGGAGCCTACACCGTGGGACTTGTCACGGCCATTGGCGGCGGCACACTGCGCGACCTGCTGCTCGACATACCCGTGTTTTGGATGCAGACATCATGGTATCTTGTGGTCACGGGGCTTTCGCTGGCCACGGTAATCGTGTTCCGCAGCCTGCTTGTGAGCCGCGACCGCATCCTTTTCGTCTTCGACTCGATAGGCCTGGCTCTTTTCTGCGTGATAGGCATACAGAAAACCCTTGCGGCGGGCTATCCGATGTGGGTGGCTACGGCCATGGGCGTAATCACCGGCGCCTTCGGCGGCGTTATCCGCGACATCCTCATCAACGACGAGCCAATCATCTTCCAGAAAGACATATATGCCACGGCCTGCCTCGCCGGCGGCCTCGTCTACTGGCTCATGGCGGAAGCCGGCGCAGAAGCCGCCTGGCAGCAAATCTCATGCGCCGCAATGGTGATAGGCCTGCGCATAGCCTCCCTCAAATACAATCTGCAACTCCCAAAGGTGTAGGAAAGATGTAGGAACACAATCCTCCGGATTGTGATGTTTGTCACAATCCGGAGGATTGTGTTCCTGCTGATTTACATGATGTAGGATTTCAGGAATACGCTTTCGACCACGTAGACAAGGGCGCCGGCGGCATAGCCCAGGAAGGCTATGAGGCTGAATTTGCGCAGATACCAGCCAAACGGGATTTTTTCGATGCCCATGGCTATTACGCCTGCGGCCGAACCGATGATGAGTATCGAGCCGCCCACTCCGGCGCAATACGACAGGAACTCCCAGAATGTGCCGTCGACAACAAAGTTGGCGGCATAGCCGGTGGCTGTGGCCGGCTCGATGGGATACATGCCCATGGCGGCGGCCACGAGGGGAACGTTGTCGACAATCGACGACATCACGCCAAGAAGCGAGCTTATGATATAGACATTATGCACCTTGAAGTCGAGCCATCCGGCGGCGGTGGCAAGGATGCCGGTGCTTTGGAGCACGGCCACGGCCATGAGGATGCCGAAGAAAAAGAGGATGGTAGACATGTCGATGCGCTTGATCACACGCGACAGGCGATGCTCTTTCGACTGTTCGAGTTTCTTGCGGTTGTAGAATATTTCCGTGAACACCCACAGCACGCCGAGCGAGAGCAAGATGCCGACAAACGGGGGAAGATGTGTCACGCTCTTGAACAGGGGCACGAAAAGCAATCCGGCCACACCGAGGATAAGAATGAGCTTGCGCTCGTTGAGGGTGGTGAGCGACGGCTTGTTGGGGTCCTGCTTCTGCATGGGCGGGAGGTCGCCTTTGAGTTTGGGCAGCACAAAGAGCATGGGCACGATAAGGGCCACGAGCGAGGGCACAAGCACAAAACTGATAAGGGCCTGGGTGGTGACGTTGCCTTTCACCCAAAGCATGATGGTGGTGACATCGCCGATGGGCGACCATGCGCCGCCGGTGTTTGCCGCTATGATTATCATGCCGGCAAAGAGCCAGCGTTCCGAGCGGCGGAACACCAGTTTGCGCAGAAGCATGAGCATCACGATAGTGGTGGTGAGATTGTCGAGCACTGCCGAGAGTATGAATGTTACTCCGCATATCACCATAAGGAGCGTGCGCTTGCGCCGTGTGGTGATATGGTCGGTGAGCACGGTGAATCCTTCGTGCACGTCGATAAGCTCCACAATGGTCATGGCGCCGATAAGGAAAAACAGCGTCTGGGTGATATCGCCGAGATGCTCCACAATATCCACATTCAGGATATATTGGAGACACTGCTCATGAAGCGAGGCGGCGGCAAGGCCGGCATCGTTGACATAAGCGGCGAGGGCGCCGGGATTTACGGCCGGGATGATTGACACTGAGGCAAGAGCATAGGCCACCCACATGAGCATGCCAAGGAGCAAGGCTGTGGCCGACTTGTCGATTTTAATGGGATGTTCGAGGGCTATGCCGAGATAACCCACCACAAACAGCAAAATAAGGAAAGGCAACATAGATAGAAAAAAAGCGAAACGATTAGTACCTGCAACTAAGATTGGAGCGGCGGCTTAGATTTTCATGGATATATTTTCTGCCGGGAAACGTATTCACCACCACATTGCAAAGTTAGTCATTCTTTTTTTCTATTACAAATAATTTCGGAAATTTTTCCGTAATTAAATTTTTCGCCGTGTCGCGCAATGATTTGCACGGCACGGCGAGTGTATTTTTTATCGCAAATTCAGCGACGGGAGGCGGCGGGGAGGGTGCGGAGGAAATTGGAGAGCTGGGCGCCCATGATTTGATGCTGGGCGGCCGAAGGGTGCATGTCGGCGCCGTAGCCGAGATAGTCCATGTGCGGGAGGAAATTAAGGCAATAGGTGTTGGCGTCGCCGGCGGCGATGCGGGCAAATGCGGGGCGGATGTCGGCAAGCACTTCGGGGCTGAGCATACAGCCGGAGAGGAGCACGATGGCGGCGTCGGGATAGAGCGCGCGCAAGCGGCTGTGGAATTTGCTCATGGCCTGCTCGTAGAGGGCTATGTCGTAGTCGCCGAGCGAGGTGTCGTTGGTGCCGAGGTTGATGCAGATTATGTCGGGGGTGAACGACGAGTGGTCCCATCGGGTCGACGGGTCGTAGATAAGGGCGTTGTCGAATTCGAGCGGCATGGTGCCCCAGTCGCTGCCGGTGCGCGGGCCTGCATAGTTGCGGTATATGCCGATGCCGGAGCGGGCCACCACGTGGAAGTCGGCGTCAAGGTCGCGCGCGGCGAGATATGCGTAGGTGAGCGTATGGTTTTCGTTGTCGTAGCTGAAATGCTCGTATGGGTCGGTGGTTTCGGTACCGTAGCCGCAGGTGATGCTGTTGCCGATAAACATTATTTTCGGTCCCGAGGGGCGCGTGGCCGGCAAGATGCGCGGTTTCTTGCCTTCGATGGCGAAGCCGCGCCATTGGGGATGCTTTTCGTAGCCTTCGATGGCGTAGGTGATACGAGCGCGGTGAGGACGCGACGCGGCGAGGCTGTCGGCAATTACGATTACAGAGTCGGATTCGGCAAACACCACTTTTTGCGGCGCGCCGCCGTCGATTTCCACCATGAATTTCCCTGCGCCGGGGTTTGCCTTCATAGCCAGACGCTCCCCTTCGAAATTTACAAGCGATGTCACGCCGGGGTAATTGAAGCGCACATTGGCAGAGTCCTTTACGATTCTTCCCATGTATTCAATTTCGGGAGCAAGCGGAGAAATTTCCACTGTCTTTCGGCCGTAGGATGAACCGAAGGCCAGGGCAGCGGAAAGAATGATTAACGATAAAGTTCGCATTGTAAGCAAATGTTATTTTGGGTTATGATTGGTTATGATTGGTTATTCGAGTAGCGGATCGTCGCCTTCGCTTCCCGGCTCGTAAGCGGGAGTGGCGGGAAGTGTGGTAGTTTGGGGGTTGGGAAGTGGGGAAGTTGGGGAGGCGGGAAGTTGCGGAGTTGGAGAATTGGGAAGTTGAGGTGTTGACAACTCGTCATTAGTCATTTGTAATTCGTCATTAGTCTTGGGCGATTCGTCATTCGAAGTCTGCCGATCGGCTTCGGCTTCCTCGGCTTCGGGGAGGGTTTCTATCTCCTCGGGCTGAAGAATTCCGTCTTGCGCATCGATATAGTTGTGCTCTTGCAGGAAACGGAAATAGTCGTCGAAAGAGCGGCCTTCGCGCAGGAGCGTGTCGAAGTTTTCCGCCGAAATAGCGATGGGATTCACACCGGCCGGCAATTTGAAATCGGACGACGCGGCCATTACGGAGCGATAGTGGTTGAGCTCGCGCTTGTTGTCGAAGCCTTTTATCACCAGAAGGCCAAGACGGCCGAAATTCATCGGCTCGAGGTCGAAATCCTTCACCACGAACGAGCGGAAATTATGACGCGCCACCTGATAGAGCAATTCGTTGGCCGACACCTTGTCGGTGGGATATACGAGCACAAGAAGCTGCGGGTCGTCGTCGTTGATGGTGAAATTCACGTCGCCCTCGGCGGTGGCGGTGGAATCGTTGCCGAGGCGGATATCCCAGAGCATGCCGCGGAGGTTTGCGCCCGACTCGGGGCTTTGAAGCTGACGGCCCTGCGCCATGCCTTTGAGCCATGCCGAGGCTATGGGGGTGATGTCGGTCGACGGGTAGCGGTCGAGCAGGTCGCGGAGCACGGCGTTGAATTTGTCGGGCTGCTTTTCCGTGACATATGCCAGGGCGTCGAGGAACATGAATTTGGGCATTATCTTCGAAAGCGGATATTGCTCCATCATCTGCTCGTAGGCGGCATGCACCTCGGCATTGCGGTTGTCGAGGTAAGCCTGCCATGTGCGGTCGTAGAGCTGCTGCTGGCGCGTGTCCATTTGTTTGAGATTCTCGATATAATTGGGGTCGCGCATAGCCAGGCCGTATTTCGAGTCGGGGAAATCCGTGAGGATAAGTTTGCGCCAGATTTCGGCGTCGGCGGCCCGGCCTTGGCGCATCGCCATAAGATACATATTATAATATACGTCGAGGCGATATACATTGTCGGGGTAGTCCTTCAACAGGCGGTCGAATTCGGCGGAGGCGGCCGGGAAGTCGTCGAGTTTGTCTTTGAGAATCACACCCATGTTGTAGAGCCCTTCCTGGATTATCTCGTTGGACTGAGCCTTTTCTTCGGGTGTGAACGGAATCTGAGCGAGGTAATATTCGGGGTTATGCGGGTCGGAAGCGGCCTCGGCGGCCTTTGCGTCTTCGGCCTTTTCTTCACCGGGAGCGTTTTCAGCCGACGCATCTGCATTTTCGGCGTCGGCATCTTCGGTGTCGGCATCGAAATCGGCGGTGTTGAACGTCGACTTGTTGCGCCGGCGCCAGTCATCCTCGAGCTTGCGCGAGCCCCAGCGCTTCTGGAACTCGGTTTTGCCGGAATTGCGCGTGGTGGTGTTGTAGAAATACCATGAATTGTCGGTATTTATCGAAAACTCACGGTTGTTGTTATCTTGCAGAGTGTTTCCCTGGGCCTGCTGCTGAGCCATATATTCCTCGCGGCGGGCTTCGTCGGCCTCTTTCTTCTCTTTTTCTTTGAGGTCTTTGATTATCTTGTCGATTACCTTTTCGAGCTCTGCCTCGGGCATTTCCGACAGGCGCAGGAGCGAATCTTGCAGGTTCACATTCTGCGAGTACACGGCAAGCTCGTCGAGCACGTCGGAGCGGCGTTTGAGCAGCGCATAGTCGGGGTAGGTCTCCGGGAGCAGGGGCACGGCCTCGGCGAAACATGGCTGGGCCTTCTCATAGTCGCGGCGGGCATAATAGATTTTGCCGAGCGTGATCTGCGATATAGCCTTGTCGATGCCCGACCGCGTGGATTTCTCCGCGGCAAGGATATAGTTTTCAATGGCATGCGCGGTGTCGCCTCTCGACAGGTAGAGGTTGCCGATGGCGTAATACACCTGGTCGAGATAGTCCTTGTTGCGGTCGTAGCGGGTCATGCGGCGCAGGGCATTTACTTCTTTCTCTATGTCGGAGCCTGAAAACACCTCGCTCTGCTTTATGCGGGCGTTGAATTTGGTGCGGTAGGATGCCGAAGAGGCTCCTCCGGCGTCGCCAAAGGCTTTGTATGCTTTTTCTTTCTCGCCTAAAAGGGAATACACCTGCCCGAGCAGAAAGCGCAACCGCGTCTTTTGCGCCCCGGAAGCGCCCTTTATCGCGTCGAGCAACAGCGGCACGGCTTTTTCATATTCCTTCGATTTTATGTAATAGTCGGCATAGGTAAATGCATAGAGCGTGCGCAGGTCCGACGACGAAAGTTGGTCTTGCTTTATGCGGGTAAGGATAAGCTCGGCCTCATAGAGCCAGTCGAGCGACACATAAGAACGCGCCTGCCAGAGCTTTGCCTCCGTCACCGTGGCCGGAAGCCATGTGAAATGCTTCGAGACATAGAAAAAGGTGGACGCCGCGCCGAGGAAATCGCCGTTGAAATACTGGCTTCGGCCCATCAGCATCCACGAATTGTGGAGGAAAGGATTGTATTCGTCGCGTTTGAGCCAAGCCTTGTATTCCGGGTCGTTGCCCTTGCCGGCCTTGCGACGCGGTTTCTTTTTTATGGAACGTATCTGTATGGCTTTCTGCGCTTTCTCTATGCTTCGGGTGAAATCGCCCGAAGGCTGCGGAGCCTTGTCGTTGCTCTTGGCCTCGATGGGGTGCATGAGCACGAGTTGCGAATAATCGTCCTCATAGTTGCGCTCCATAGCGCCGAGCGTTTCCTTAAAATGGGTGTCGCCGTTGTAGTGGATATTATATCGGGTGATAAAAGCCGTGTACTGCCGGGCGGCGGCGGTATTCTTCTTCTGAGCGTTGCAACCCGATAGCGACATGGCCATGATAAGCCCTGCCACCAAATAAAGATATGTCGAAAAACGGGTTGTCACAATATCACGCGCAATCATTCGCGCACACGCGCATTATAATATATGTAACGCGATTTAGCCCGTTTTATTTTGTCGCGGAAAAAATTTTGCCCTTACATGGCTATTGCCACTATGTAGCCGGCGTAGAGCCCGACCAGGATAAAGCCCATCCACCGCGGGATGGTGTGGTCGCGCCGCAAGGTCGAGAACAGCAGAAGCAGCAGCGACGCCCCCACAAGCACGCCATAGTCGAAGAAACTGATACGGCCGCAGTTAAGCGGACGAATCGACGCGCAGGTGCCGATTACAAAGAGGATGTCGAAGATGCACGACCCGATAAGATTGCCGATGGCAAGGCCGGTCTGCCCTTTCATCGCGGCTATTACCGATGTGGCAGCGTCGGGCAGCGAACTGCCCACGGCCACGATGGTAAGGCCCACGAGAGCCTCCGACATGCCGGCTTTGAGCGCGATGCCCGAAGCCCCGTCCACTATCCACTGGCCGCCGAGCACCAAAGCGCCGAGGCCCGCGACAATATATATGGCCGCAAGCCAGGGCCGCATTGTCTTTGCCGGTTTTTGCACGGCGGTGGCGGCCGGAGCCGGAGATGCCGGAGCCTGCACGCGGGCCGACTGCAAGGTAAATGCCATGAATATGGCAAAGAAACAGAGCATGACCAGGCCGTCGGAACGGTCGATGCGGTCGAGTGCCGCGCCGTCGATAAGGCGGTCGTCGCCAAAGAAAAATATCACAAGGGCGGCCAGGAAAAGCAACGGCAGGTTGCATTTCAACGAGTTGCGGTCCACCACCACGGGGCGCACTATCGCCGTGAGGCCTATGGCACACAGCATATCGAAGATGCCTGCGCCGACAACATCGCCAAGCGCAAGCTGGCTTTTGCCTCCCATCGTCGAAAACAGGCACACGGCAAGGTCGGGAGCCGACGAGCCGAACGCCACAATCGTAAGGCCTATCACAAGGCCCGATATATTCATTTTCTTTGCCACGGCCACAGCGCCGTCGGTCACAAGATTACCGCCGATTATCAGCAGGGCGAGGCCCACTACCAGGAAAATTATGTCGTGCAGCATAGTTACATCCCTTTCATTAAACAGTTTGGAATATAACGCGCCCCGCCCCATGTTTGTTTACAAAAAAACTCCGCCGTGGCGGAGTTTGCAAAGAGGGACGTTGTCAGTCTTCGATAAAATAGTCGATGTATGTCACCACACGCACTTTCTTTATAAACGGCGTGTAGGGGTCGCGGTCCTCGATCGAGAACTGTCCCTGCTGGGCCGTTTTGATTTTGCCTATCTTCGAGCCGGAGTCGGCGGCAAACTTGTTGGCAGCCTCGCGTGCATTCTTCGTGGCGTCGGCAATCATGTCGGGCTTGATGGAATTCAGCTCTGTATATTCATAGATAGTCCGGTTGTTCCAGTTATCGGGCGACACGGCGATGCCTTGCTTTATAATCTCGCCCTGATTGTTGATGAGGCGACGCACAAGGTCGACTTGCTCGGATGTGACGGTGACAGTGCCCGTTATATTATATCGGTAGAGGGGCGCGTTCGACGAGTAACGGTCGGCTTGGTTGTCGGTAACGGCACCGGCGCCGGTGGAATACTCCTCGGCGGTGAGGCCGTTCGACGTAAGATATTTGATTATCACATTGTTGTTTGTCTGCATCTGCGAGTAGAGCGATGGCAGGTCGTTGCCGACAAGGGTGTATGAGATGGGCCATGTCACTTTGTTGGCCTTGACCTCACGCTCGGAGAGGCCACGCACCGTCACCACGCGTGAATTGTCGGAAACGCGCACTATGCCGCTTCTTATAGCCAGGCCGAGAGCCAGCAGGCCAAGGGCTATCAACAGTGAGGGAATGATTGCTTTTTTCATAAATAAACTTGAACAGTGGGGTTGAATAAGTATAAACTATAATTTTGTCGTAAGAGACCGTTAATGCTTTGTGTGTAGGGACGCACGGCTCAAATAAGTGCATATCACAGAATCGCGTAGCGATTCAAGAGAGTAGCCGTGGGTGAGGGAGTGGCGAAGCAACGACCGAACCCACGGAAAAATGGTGTCGGCAACCGGAGATTTGGAGCGGAGGCCGGCCGGAGCGTTCGATTATGCCAACCGTGGTGCAGAACGCTACGCTGTCGCTCGCTCCAATACTACGGATGATGCTAATGCCGATACCCGGGGTTACGCTATCGCTCCACCCCGGGCTACTTTCTTGAAGCGCTACGCGCTTCTCCTTCAAGGCGATAGCTTATTTGAACCGCATTGCACGAGCCGTGCGTCCCTACACCGTGATTAATTTTCTTCAAGGTTAAAATTCCACGAAAGCCAGGGGAAGAAGGGCCTTCACCGACTCAACCTCGATCACACTTTTGGCGCCGGCAAGGAGCACGGGCACATTCGTGCCGGCAAGTGTCTCGTATTCGAGCAACGCCTGGCGGCACGCGCCGCAGGGAGCGGTGGGACTGTCGGTGAACTCGCCGTTGGTGCCGCGAGCGGCCACTGCAATCTTCACAAACTTGGCATCGGGATAGCGTGCATGGGCATAGAAACATGCCGACCGCTCGGCGCACGTTCCCGAGGGATACGCCACATTCTCCTGATTGGCGCCGGTGACAATCTCTCCGTTGGAGAGAAGGATGGCGGCGCCGACACGGAAGCGGCTGTAAGGCGCGTAAGAGTTGTCGGTCATGGCCGCGGCCATTCCCACGAGATTGGCATCCTCGGGCGAAAGCTCGGCGTAGTCCATCTCTTTCACTTTGGTCACAATGTCATATTCTTTCATGGCTTCGTAATTAGAGGCTCTTGCCCAAAGGCCACTACCCTTGCATGAGAATAGTGGCCCCGTGGCTGTTTATTGCAATATCGTTATTTTTTAGTATTGTCTTTGGCCTTGTTTTTCTCGACGCGGGCTTTCATGTCCTTCTGACGGCGGCCGTCGCGGGTGGCTTTGAGTTCCTTGCCGCGGGGACCGTCGGGGCGACGCGAGCACATGTCGCCGTGGTGTCCCCTCATATCGCGGCCGCCACGCATCTGGTCGGGCATCATCACGATATTTTCAAGGAAAACGGTATATTGGTCGGGGGTGAGGATTTCCTTCACTTTCTTCACATACTCGCGGCGGTCCATCCTGCCGTGGCCCTTGCGGCCTTTGACCTTGCAGCCCTTGTTGACGCATGCCGAGTCGGCGCATTGCTTGGGAGCCATGGCTGCGTTGAGCGAATCCATGCGCGCCTGCTGGCCCATGTCGAGAAGGATGCCCTCGAAAGCGAAATCGGTAAATTTCTGAGGACGGTACATTTTGTCGGAGGCACGATTGTCAGTGGCGGCACATGCGGCGGCATTTCCCTCGGGGCACACTTGTCGTCCGTTGGGGCAGTTGTTATCCTGAGCGAAGGCCTGCACGGCACACACGCCGGCGAGAGCCATTGCTATAATTGTCTTTTTCATTGTTCTTTCCTTTCTTTATTATAAGTTGTTTTTGTAGCGCTTACATTTATAAAGACAACCGCCGGGCCAAAAGGTTTATTCCCTCGAAAGCAAGAAAATACTTAAAAAATCCTAACGGTTCGGCTCTACAAAGCCATTTCCTCGCCGTTTTTCTTGTTTTCACAAAAGCAAATTCATAAATTTGCGTATAAAAACCGACAACCGATGATAGAATATATAACCGGCAAACTGGCCGCCATCACTCCGGCCACCGCGGTGATAGAAACCGCCGGCGGAGTAGCCTACCTGCTCAACATCACCCTTCCCGTCTACACCGCCCTCGAAGGGCAGCCACAGGCACGCCTCTACGTGCATGAGTCCATACGCGACGACGCATGGGTGCTCTTCGGCTTCCTCGACGAGCGCGAGCGCGAGCTTTTCCGCGCCCTCGTAGGCGTGTCGGGCGTGGGCGCCATGACAGCCCGGGTAATCCTCTCATCCATCCCCGCACCCGAATTGGAGACAGTGATAGCCTCCGGCGACCATGCCCGCCTCAAAAACGTGAAAGGCATAGGCGTAAAGACCGCCCAGCGCATCATCGTCGACCTCAAAGACAAAATAAAGCCCACCGATGCCGACGGCATCCTGCCCTTGCAGCCCGAAATACGCAACACCCGCTTCGACGACGCCCTCGACGCCCTCGTGGCCCTCGGCTTCCCCCGCCCCGCCAGCCAGAAAGTGCTAAAAAAAATCTTCGACGCCGACCCCGCCGCCAAAGTCGAGACCGCCATCAAGCAAGCCTTCTCCATGCTCTGACCGCGCTCCGGTTTTATTACCGCCGTAATTATTACCGCGGTGACAAAACGCAAATAATCCGGGTCAAGCCGTAATTACGGTGCATTGCGTCTCCGTTAGGAGACAAATATTGTAGCGCAGGGCGACAGCCCTGGGGGCGTGGATGTTATTTATTATGGTGTTGGAGCGGAGCC
>Ga0209064_1002020_pt1 | contig 25539 bp, 19 predicted proteins | sample Inofromicrocosms_FD_187498 | JGI IMG/M metagenome (GOLD analysis project Ga0209064, IMG submission 187498) | Mouse cecum microbial communities from Vienna, Austria - Inoculum for glucosamine and mucus D2O microcosms (SPAdes) (version 2) | ecosystem: Host-associated > Mammals > Digestive system >... | reverse complement strand
GGAAAATTAAATAGGAAAAATCAAGGGGATACTATTCCCTGAGATTCAGAAAACCAAGAAAAAGCTGTTAAAAATGTAATGTTTTTATAGCTTAGAAAAATAAAATTAAATTTATGCGTCAGAGCTGAAAAATGACAACTTGTAATTGTAAGGAATCCGTGTTAGAATAGATTTAGCAGATTTCGTTGATAGTGAGTATCATGGAGGTAACATTCTGTCAGATCATATATTTCCGGCAGAATGGCTGCAAGTTTCATAAGTTAAAGTTCATTCAGGCTTTGAGCGAGGAGAGAAAGTCAGATGAAAGGAACGGGCATATAGAGCATATGTCTGTTCTTCATCTGGCTTTTTTGTTTTCAACCGGCCCTCGGTGAACCCATGAAATGGAGGAAAAGAAGATGTATGATGTTGTGATTATTGGTGCGGGAGTTTCCGGCACCGCGTCTGCGAGAGCGCTGTCCGCATACGATCTGAAGATCTGTGTGGTGGAGAAGGGGGAGGATGTTTGCTGCGGCACCTCAAAGGCTAACAGTGCGATCGTGCATGCAGGCTACGACGCGAAACCAGGATCCCTGATGGCGAAGCTGAACGTGCGGGGCAACAAGATGATGCCTCAGGTGGCGAAGGAACTGGATGTGCCGTTCAACCCCTGCGGCTCCCTGGTAGTCTGCCGGGAGGAGGAAGATCAGGAGCTGCTGCAGGAATTGTATGACCAGGGCATTGCAAACGGAGTGGAGGGTTTAAAGATCCTGAACCGGGAAGAAACCCATGCCATGGAGCCAAACCTGGCAGATGAAGTGACAGCGGCCCTGTGGGCGCCTTCCGCGGGGGTGATCTGCCCCTTCCTGCTGAATATCGCGTATGCGGAAAATGCCTGTGAAAACGGAGTGGAATTCCGGTTTGACACAGAAGTACAGGAGATTGAAAAAATAGACGGCGGCTACCGTCTGCTTACGGAAAACGGTCCCCTGGAGACGAAGGTCGTAGTCAATGCGGCCGGCGTCCATGCGGATCGATTCCATAATATGGTCAGTGCGGACCACATCCATATCACGCCCAGGCGGGGGGATTACTGCCTGCTGGACAAGACCGCGGGCGATCTGGTCTCCAGGACCATTTTCCAGCTCCCCGGCAAATACGGCAAGGGCGTGCTGGTATCTCCCACGGTCCATGGAAATATCATCGTCGGACCTACGGCTATTGAGCAGGAGGACAGAGAAGCAACGGCGACCACCCGGGACGGGCTGGACCAGGTGATCAGCAAATCCGCAAGGTCCGTGAAAAACATCCCCATTCGCCAGGTGATCACCTCCTTTGCGGGACTGCGCGCCCATGAGGACGGAGGGGAGTTTATCATAGAAGAGCTGAAGGATGCGAAAGGCTTTGTAGACTGCGCGGGAATCGAGTCGCCGGGACTGGCAAGTTCTCCGGCGGTGGGGGAATATGTAAAAGAGATTGTGGTCAATATCCTGCGCCCGGTCCAAAAGGCAGACTATAAGGCGGAAAGAAAAGGGATCCTGGATCCGAAGGCATTATCCACTGAGGAACGGAACGCCCTGATCAAAGAGAACCCGGCTTACGGAAATATCATCTGCCGCTGTGAAAAGGTGACGGAAGGGGAAATCCTGGATGCCATCCACAGACCTCTGGGAGCCAGGTCGCTGGACGGGGTAAAACGGCGTACACGCGCGGGAATGGGAAGATGCCAGTCCGGCTTCTGCTCGCCGAGGACCATGGAGATTCTGGCAAGGGAGCTGGATCTGGATATGTCGGAAATTACGAAGTGCGGAAGAGGCTCCGGATTGATCGTAGGAAAGAATAAAGAAATTTAAATACTATTCAGGAGGGAAAACCATGAAGAATTATGATCTGGTGATCGTGGGCGGCGGTCCGGCCGGCCTTGCCGCGGCGGAAGCAGCCAGAAAAAACGGAATTGAAAATATGATCATACTGGAGCGGGACAAGGAACTGGGAGGAATCTTGAACCAGTGCATTCACAACGGATTCGGCCTTCACACCTTCAAGGAAGAGCTGACAGGTCCCGAATACGCGCAGCGCTTTATCGACCGCGTAAAGGAGCTGGAGATTCCATATAAATTAAATACCATGGTGCTGGATATTTCACGGGATAAGAAGGTTACCATCATGAACCGGGAGGAGGGACTGCAGGAGCTTCAGGCCAGGTCCGTGATCCTCGCTATGGGCTGCAGGGAACGGCCCCGGGGCGCTCTGAACATCCCGGGCTTCCGTCCGGCAGGGATCTATTCCGCAGGAACGGCGCAGCGCCTGGTCAATATGGAAGGCTTTATGCCAGGCCGGGAAGTCGTGATCCTTGGATCCGGCGATATCGGCCTGATCATGGCAAGGCGTATGACCCTGGAAGGGGCGAAGGTGAAGGTGGTAGCGGAACTGATGCCCTACTCCGGCGGCCTGAAACGAAACATCGTGCAGTGCCTGGACGACTTCGGGATTCCGTTAAAGCTCAGCCATACGGTCATTGATATTGATGGAAAGGAGCGGGTTAAGGGGATCACGCTTGCCCAGGTGGACGGGAAGGGAAAACCGATTCCGGGCACCGAAGAATACTATTCCTGTGATACCCTGCTGCTCTCGGTGGGTCTGATCCCGGAAAATGAACTGTCCAAGGAAGCCGGCGTGGAGCTCTCCCCGGTGACCAGCGGCCCGGTGGTCAACGAAAGCCTGGAAACCAATATCCCCGGCGTATTTGCCTGCGGAAACGTGCTTCACGTTCATGACCTGGTAGACTTCGTGTCCGAGGAAGCGGCGGCGGCCGGAAAAAATGCTGCCAGATATGTTTTGGAAGCCGCGGATATGGACTCTGCGGAAAAAGAGGTTCCCATCGTACCGACAGGCGGCGTCCGCTATACGGTGCCGTCCCATATCCGTATAGACAAGATGGAAGAACAGTTAAAGGTCCGTTTCCGCGTGGGGGCGGTCTATTCCGGGTGTTATGTCAGCGTGTATCTGGATGAGGAGCGGATCCTGCACAGGAAGCGCCCGGTCATGGCACCCGGCGAGATGGAGGAGATCCTGCTGAAAAAGCAGCAGCTCCGGGAACATGAGGGACTTGCGCGGATCACTGTGAAGATTGAGGAGGCATAAGCGATGAAGAAGACAGAACTGACCTGTATCGGCTGCCCCATGGGGTGTGCGGTGACAGTAGAAATGGACGGCGCGGGAGAGATCACCGGTGTGACAGGCCACACCTGTAAACGCGGGGAAGACTACGCCAGAAAAGAAGTGACGGATCCGACAAGGATCGTGACCTCCACCGTAAAGGTAGAAGGCGGTACGCTGGAGATGGTTTCCGTGAAAACGAAAGCCGACATTCCCAAAGATAAGATGGCGGAATGCGTGGACAGCCTCCGGGGTGTCTGCGTCAAGGCGCCGGTTCATATCGGGGACGTGATCGCGGCAGATATTGCCGGAACAGGGGTTGATATTGTAGCAACGAAGGAAGTTCCGGCTTTTGTGTGAAATTTTTTACACATTTTCCCCCAAAATCTGTTATAATAAATTGATTGTTTCCAAAATAAAGGGGGAAATGCTATGGAAATCGAAAAGCAGAAAACGGTCAAAGGTATCAGGATCCGCACCATCAACGGCGTGATGATCTTGATGGCATGTGTATTATATATATTGGTCATTTACGCGACGATACAGGTTTCTCTCCGGTATGACGAGCTGATCGCCGCAACCAACGACTATATCGCCTGCGAAAAAAACGCGGCGCTTGTACGGGAGGGCTCCGATTATCTTACGGAGGAGGCGCGGCTGTACGCTGTTACTTCGGACCTCCAGTATATAGACGCCTATCTGAAGGAAGTGAACGAGACAAGGCGCCGGGAGAGGGCTCTGGACGAGCTCGGCAAGTTTTCCTTCAGCCAGAAAGCGAGTGAATACCTGGAGGCAGCACTTTTCAATTCCAACAAATTGATCTCCAGAGAGCTTTATGCGATGAAGCTGGTCTCCTCTGCAAAAGGGGCAGCCGAGAAGAACCTTCCCGGAGAAGTAAAGGATATCCAGCTTACGGCGGAGGACAGCGAGCTTTCTGCGGAGGAGATGCTCAGTAAGGGCCAAGATATGGTGTTCAACGATGCCTATCAGGAAGCCAAGGCGGGGATCATGGAGGATATCGGTCTGTTTCTGGATGATATTGTGGCGGAAACCGGGCAGAGACAGGCAGTCAGCGTGGAATCCCTGCAGAGCATGATCACGCAGCAGAGAGGGTATATCAGCATCCTGTTTGTACTGAATCTCCTGGTGTTCATTATGATCATCGCGCTGGTCATGCGGCCGCTGCGGCATTTCATCAGCTGTATCAAAGAAGGCCGGCTGATGGAGGCCGTCGGTTCCTACGAGTTCCGGTATCTTGCTCTGACCTATAACGACATTTTCGAGGCCAATGCGACCAGTCAGGAACTGCTGCGCTACAAAGCCGAGCATGACACGCTCACCGGAATCTCCAACCGGGATTCCTTTGACCGGCTGCGTGAGATCATGAAGTCCGGTACGACCCCGGTGGCGCTGCTCCTGATGGATGTGGATGAATATAGAAAGATCAATGACGGATACGGCCGCGATACCGGAGATTTGGTTCTGAAGAAGGTGGCAAAGATCCTGCAGGATCAGTTCCGAACCAGCGACTATATCGCGCGTATCGGCGGGGATGAATTTGCCGTGATCATGACAGACATTACTCCGGAGCTCAAAGACGCGATCATCAATAAGCTCGTTTCCATCGGTACGGAGCTTGGGAAGACCAGGGACGGGTTCCCAAAGGTGACGATCAGCACCGGGATCGCATTCTCCCCTGCCGGGATGGATGACTCGACCTACCAGAAGGCGGAAAGGGCGCTGTGCTATGTGAAAGAATACAGCCGGAGCGGATACAAATTCTACGATGAGCTGTAGCGCTTCATCCAGCCGGAAATGAAGCTTATGAGCTGGCCGGATGGAGCACTGGGGCAGATCGGGAAGGAGGCGGCCGGTGAAGCGAATCTCTCTGGAGCAATTGCTGAGATCATACCAAAATGAAAACTATGCCGGCCAGTGCCGCCATATCTGCGGCCTGCTGGATTCAGGAAGCATCCGTCCGGTGAAGGCGTCCGGCACCAACGGCAAGACCCCGGCCCTGTACCGGGAGTACTGGCTTATGGAGGAACAGAAGAACTACGAAGAGCTGCGGGAAGAGCTGATGTATCAGCTGGTCCCGCTTCTTTCCGTGGATTATTATATAAATCACCTTTCCATCTACGAGCAGGACAGGAAATGGGTCCTGTTGCTGAACACCTATCTGAAAGAACGGCGGGAGCTTTTGGAGCATCAGGAATCGGTTAATGAGCGCAGCTTCGAGATCTGGAACCGGGAAAAATTTCTTTCCAGGGAGCAGGGAAAAAAGATTTTGAAGCGCTGCGGGCTGGAGCTGGATTTCCTGAATGTGTATGGAACTTCGGAGCCGCTTTCTTACTATTCCCACACCAGGGACGTGCCCCAGAAACTGCTGATCCTGGAAAATAAAGATACCTTCTACAGCATGCGCCGGCATTTGCAGGAGGGAAATGAAAAGATCCTGGGGGAGCGGATTCAAACTTTGATCTACGGAGCGGGGAAAAGGATCTGGAAATCCTTTCAGGACTTCGAACTCTGTGTGGAGCCCTATATGAAGGCGGAGGGGAACCGGATCTTCTATTTCGGGGACCTGGACTATGAAGGGATCGGGATCTATGAAAGCCTGGCGGAGCTCTGCCGGGATTTCCGTGAGATCATCCCCTTGGTTCCGGCATATGAGGCCATGCTGAAAAAGGCCGGACAGAGGGAAGACCTGCCGGAGACGAAGGAAATGCAGAACCGGAATATCCGGGAGGTGTTCTTTTCATATTTTACACCGGAATGCGCGGAGGCCATGCGCCGGATCCTGAAGGAGGGGAAGTACATTCCGCAGGAAATATTGAATATTTCGGACTTTTAACCGCCGTTTTATTCCCGCGAAGGCAAGACACCGTGAATAATATTGATTTTCATAAAAGAGGAAGCATCAGATGCAGTATGAATTTTTAAAGCATTTTCCGAGAAGGATGAAAAATGTGGGGCTGTACACGGTCCTGATCCAGAACAGCCTGCAGAAAACGACCTGGAAGCAGCACGGATTTCAGAAAACGGACGAGCAGTTCAACCTGATCTTCGCCGTGATGCTCTACATCATGGAACAGTCGCTGAAGGAGGAGAACTGCACCATGGACGATATCGGCGCCTATATCGATACGATCAACGTCCAGTATTTCCGGAAAGACATGTCCTACGAGGACTGCCGCGGACTGGGGGATTTTATCGTCAATGTGATCCTTTCCAACGAGGGAAGGGTCATGCATTTTGACGGCTATGACTTCGAAGAGAACGCATATCAGAGCATGCACATCAGCTACGTGGCGAACCGGATCGTCTATGTGGATCAGGATTTCAAACGCACGTCTTATTACCTTACAGATGACGGGTACAATCTTTTGCTGGCAACCCTGGAGATCGAGAATAATATGAAGCTGACCATCCACGAGATGATCTTCCAGATGCACCTGGAAAAGCAGAGCTATGACAAAGCCGCGGATGAGATCAAGAACGTGTTCAACCTGCTTCGGATCCAGCTCCAGAAGATCCAGGAGGCCATGGGGAAGATCCGGAGAAATGCACTGAATTATTCGGTCCGTGACTATGAGCAGATCCTTCATGAAAATCTGGAGACCATCGACGATACCAAGAAAAAATTTCAGAATTACCGGGAAATGGTAAAAAGCCGCGTGCAGGAGCTGGAAGAGACCAACATCAATGTCCGGCGGCTCAGCCCGAAGGAGGAGGAAAAACTCCGGCATCTGCGGGAGATCGAATGGTATCTGAACCGCACCATTGACGAGCACCAGAAGATCCTGGGAAGCCATTTGGACCTGAAAGCATTGTACACCCGGGAACTGGAGGACCTGACCCGGATGTCACTGATCCGGCGGTTTTCCCTGCGGACAGAATTATATGATAAGCTTCTGGAAAATCCGTCCGCCCTGGAGGAGCTGGAATATTTTCTGCGCCCGCTGTTCAATCAGGACGCGGAGAAGGTCTACAACCTGAACAAGGCGTTCCAGCTGCAGCGCCCGGTGCGCAGGCAGACAGAGGAGGATATCCGGGAGCAGATCGATTTTGACGAGGAGGCATGGGAGCAGGAACAGGAACGCCTCCGGAGGGAAAAGCTGAAACGCTATGAGCAGAGTCTGACCGGACTGCTGGAACAGGCTGTCCGCGCGGAGAAGGGGGAGATCACTCTGGAACAGGTGGAGGAGCAGATCCGGGAACAGACGGAGATCCGCGACCGGCTGATTCCCAATGTGGAGATCTTCAAGGAGATCATGGTGGAGCTGATCAAGAACCGGGAAATGGAGCTGGATGTGCTCAGGAAGGAACGGAGCCAGTTCATCCAGGACCAGCAGAGGGAATTTCAGCTCAATGAGATGCTGCTGCAGCTGACCGAGGAAAATCCGGAGCTGGCGGATGTCCGGCGGATCCGGGTGGAACGGCTGGAAAAGGCCGGGACAGTGACCTTTGCGGGGATCCGGAATGAAAACGGGGAGCGGAAGGATATCCGGTGTTCGAATGTGCGGATCTGTGTTGATTTAAGAGAGAGGTGATTTTCATGGCATATGAATTTGGAGATATCAGGATCAGCCAGGAGATTTTTTATTATCTTCTGGAACACCACGAGCTACGGGAGGATGAGGAAGCCCTGCTGTTCAAGGCATATGCGGAGCAGGAGGAGATCCAGAACCTGGTCAAGTCCCAGGGGGAGGCGGCTCAGAGCACGGTCGAGCGCTACGGAAACGTGATCTATCTGATCCCGAAGGAGGAGAATCATTTCCTCGGCTTTTCCAAGGCCCAGCTGAAAAACGTGCTCTGCAAATCCAATTCCACGGATAAGGATTATTATTTATCCCAGTTTGTGATCCTGACCCTTCTTGTGGAATTTTTCGACGGGCAGGGGAGCAGCAGTAAGGCACGGGAATATATGCGTGTGGGCGAGCTGCAGAACTGCATTTCCCGGAGATTAAAGGAAGGCGCGGAAAATGTGCCGGAGGATCAGGAGGAGCAGGCGGGGATCGCATTTTCGAATATGCTGGAGGCTTATGAAGCGCTTAAATCCGATGAGAAGGGGTCCCGGGCCAGGACCACGAAGGAGGGCTTCCTCCACCATATCCTGACATTTCTGCAGAAGCAGGGACTGATCGAATATGTGGAGCAGGATGAGATGATCAAAACGACAAAGAAGCTGGACAATTTTATGGACTGGAACCTGCTGAACCAGAACAACTATAAGCGGGTGCTGCGGGTTCTTGGGGTTCATCAGGAAGAATAGGAATACGAAAAAGTAGTGTAAAGTATCGTATGAAAAAACGATACGGGAATTGCCCGCATTAAAAATCTGCTTCGCAGATGGCGGGCACGCAATCACTTGCTATGCAAGTGGTTACATACAGCAGGCAATCAATTTGCTGCGCAAATTGGTTACAGAAGTCGAGGTAAACAGAATGAGTAAAATAAACGCAGCCCGTCTGATTAATATCAATTACAACAACAACGCCATCCGGATCAGTGACGAGACCTTTCATTTCAACGGCGAAAGCACGCTGATCTCCCTGCGCAACGGCGGGGGAAAATCTGTTCTGGTTCAGATGCTGACCGCTCCTTTTGTCCACAAACGCTACCGGGACGCCAAGGACCGCCCCTTTGAGAGCTATTTCACCACCAGCAAGCCCTCCTTCATCCTGGTGGAGTGGGTCCTGGATCAGAACGCGGGCTTCGTGCTGACCGGGATGATGGTGCGCCGAAGCCAGGACAGCGACAGCGGGGAAGAACTGGAGATGGTCAATTTCATCTGCGAATATCGGTCCTCCTGCCTGCAGGACATCCACCATCTCCCAGTGGTGGAAAAGGGAAAAAAGGAAATGACCCTGAAAAATTTTTCGGCCTGCCGGCAGCTGTTCGAGGGGTATAAACGGGACCGCTCCCAGCAGTTTTTCTATTACGATATGAACAACGGGGCGCAGTCCAGACAGTATTTTGATAAATTGCAGGAATACCAGATCCACTATAAGGAGTGGGAAAGCATCATCAAAAAGGTGAATCTGAAGGAGTCCGGCCTTTCCGAGCTGTTTTCCGACTGCCGGGACGAGAAGGGGCTGGTGGAAAAATGGTTTCTGGACGCGGTGGAGAGCAAGCTGAATAAAGAGCGGAACCGGATGAAGGAATTTCAGAGCATTTTGGAAAAATATGTGGGCCAGTATAAGGACAACCGTTCCAAGATCCAGCGCCGGGATACCATCCGCCTGTTTAAGCAGGAGGCGCAGAGGATTCAGGAGAAGCTGTCCGTTTACCGGGAAGGGGAGCAGAAGGAGAAGGAACAGGAAAATCTGGTGGCTCATTTTATCGGGGAGCTGGAACGCCTGCAGGCCGTGACAAAGGAGGAGCAGGAGGAGATCCTGTCGCAGATGGAACAGGTACTTGCGGAGATCGCCCATATTGAATATGAAAAGCTGTCCGGCGAGATCCATCAGCTGGAAGAGCAGATGCGCTTTCATCTGAGCAACCGGGACATGGTCTCCATGGAAAAGGAAGCGCTGGAGCGGGAAGCGGAGGAAATCACCCATCGGCTCCATCTGCTGGCCTGCGCGAAGCAGCAGCGGCTTGTGGATGAGGAAAAGGCGGAGTGGGACGAGGCCCTGCAGCGGCTCCGGGTGGCGCAGGAGAAAAATGTGAACCTGGAGCCGGAGCGGAACCGCCTGGGCTATGTGCTGCGCTGTCATTATGAGAAGGAACTGGAAGAGAACGGGAAAAGGCAGCAGGAAAACAGCCGGAACATTGCGGAGACAGAAGAAAACATTTCCCGGGAAAAGCAGACCCAGTCCGATCTGGAAGAGCGGCTTCGGGAGCGGGTATCGGCAGAAGGCGCGCTGAAAAGCCAGGTGCAGTCCTATGACCGGCAGGAGGAGCAGTTCAATACCCGGTATCAGGAGCATTTTGTGCGCAATATCCTGGGAGAATATGAGCCGGGAACGATGGAAATCTTTCAGGAAGCCCAGGAAAACCGGATGGAGGAGCTGGGGCGGGAACGCCTGAAAATGAAAAAGGCTTTGGAGATGGCGAAGGAAACCCAGCGGAGCCGGGAGCGGAAGCTGACGGACATGCGGGAGGAGCAGATCCGCAGGAAGGCCATGCAGGAGCAGCAGAGCCGGACACGGAGCCTGTATGAGGAAGAGCTGGAAGCCCGGAGGGCGATCCTGAAATATCTGGATCTGGACGAGAAGGAGCTGTTTGACAGGGAAAAGATCCTTCATGCTTCCGGGCGGAAATTGGCGGAGATTGCCAACTTCCGCCGGAATCTGGAAAAGGAAGAGGACAGTCTGCAGAAGGAATACCAGCGGCTGACAAAGGGCCAGGTATTGGAGCTGCCCCAGGAGCTGGAGGCAGAGCTTGCGGGGTTTGGAATCCATGTCGTATACGGGATGGAATGGCTGAAAAAGAACGGATATCCGGAAAAAGAAAATCAGGAGCTGGTCCGCAGCCATCCATTTTTACCCTATGGGTTGATCCTGTCGAAGCAGGAGCTGGAAAAGCTGTCCCGCCATACGGGAAATATCTGCACATCGTTCCCGATCCCCATCATCCTGCGGGAGCATCTGGAAAAGCGGGACGGGGAGGAGCCGGGAAATGTCCGCAGGTTCGGGGACGTCAGCTTCTATGTCCTGTTCAATGAGAATCTTCTGGATGAAGAAAAGCTTCGGGATCTGGTCGCGGAAAAGGAGCAGCAGATCAGGCGGAAGCAGGAGGCAATCAGGATTCGCCAGGAAGAATACCAGCAGTATTTTGAGCGGCAGGAGCAGGTGAAAAACCAGTCGGTGAGCCGGGAAAGCTATGAGGAAAATGAGAAGCGGCTGGCAGAGCTGGCGGATCAGATCCGGGAGACGGACGAGGAAATCAGGGCGGCTTCCCAGGAACTGACGGAACGGAAAGAGCAGATGGAACGCCAGGAGCAGGAAATCCGCAGGACGGACCAGGAGCAGGAACGGCAGCGGCGGAAAACGGAAGACTTTCAGGAGCTTCGGGGCGTGTATGAGGAGTATGTGCGTTTCCGGCAGGAACTGGAGCTGTGCAGGAAGGAAATGAGCAGGCTTTCCGATCAGCAGAAGCTGTCCAGGGAAAAACTGGAAAAGCTGCAGGAACGGCAGAAGTCGCTGGAGGCTGAGAGGGATGCGCTGCTCCGGGAGGAAGAGGAACAGCAGGAGGCGGTGCGGAAGTACCGGAGGTATGAGGAATATACGGAGCTCAAGGAGAAGGAAGCCGGGGAGGACTGGCGCGGGGTGTGGGAAGCGGCGGAGGCTGGCGGAGCGGCTGCGGATGAGGGACGGCAGGAGCAGGACGGCCGTGAGACAGCGCATGCCAGATTCGAGGAGAAGGGCGGCAGTGCGGCGGCACATGATGGACAGCAGGAGCAAAAAAGTCAGTCAGGAGCCGCGGCTGATGCAGCTGTAAAACCCGGTGCAGAAAAGTCTGCGGCTCAGATCCGTTCGAATTTGCGAAGGATCGTTGCGGATATGGAAGCCAGATACGCGGCGGTCACTGCTACCGTTTCATTGGAAATACAGGAATTGGAGCGCCAGGAGCAGCTCAGCGGCAGGCGATACAAGGACGCGGACCAGGAATTGAGACATTTACAGAAGAAATACGGCCTGACAGAAAATGCATGGCAGGACACCCATTACAACCGAAAAGCGGAATCCCGTCAGGAGGTTCTTCTGGAAGACCGCCGGATGAAGATCCAGACCAAGCAGTCCCTTTGGAACGAGGAAGATAAGCGGATCGCCGTCATCACCCAGCAGAAGGCGGACCTTCTGAAACGGATGCGGACAGAGTGCGGCCAGGAGGAGCCTCTGCCCAAAGCCGAGATCCAGAACCAGGATTTTGAGTCCCGGAAGAACCAGCTGAAATATCAGGAAAAGGAATTGAAAAATACCGCGGACAAGCTGCAGAAGCGTCTCCACAGCCTGGACGAAAACCTGACCGCGCTGGCGGAATACAGCGAATTTGAGAAAAAAGAACCAATCGTCTGGGAGCAGGATTTTTTGGAAATGAATGCGAAGGAGCTGCGGAATTTTAAAGGCATCCTCATCCGGGACTACAACCAGTGCATGAAATCCAGGCAGGATGCGAAGGAGCAGCTGGTCCGCGTGCTGAACCAGATCGTGCGGGATGAGCATTTCCAGGAGGATTATTATAAGAAGCCACTGGAGGCCATGCTGGAACTGTCCGATGACGCGAGGCAGGTGCAGCGCCAGATGGAAACCACCATCCAGTCCTACGACAGCCTGATGGAAAAGCTGGAAGTGGATATTTCCGTGGTGGAGAAGGAAAAGCAGAAGATCGCGGAGCTTTTGGAGGATTATCTCCAGGAGGTTCACCGCAACCTCGGCAGGATCGATCAGAATTCTACCATCACGGTCCGGGAGCGGGCAATCAAGATGCTGAAGATCCAGCTTCCGGCATGGGAGGAAAATGAAAATCTGTACCACATCCGGCTGCAGGATCTGATCGACGAGCTGACCCAGAAAGGAATCGGTATCTTTGAGCGAAATGAAAATGCCCAGGAATATTTCGGCACCCGCATGACCACGAGAAATCTGTACGATACGGTGGTGGGCATCGGCAATGTACAGATCCGTCTCTATAAGATCGAGGCCCAGCGGGAATATCCCATCACCTGGGCCGAGGTGGCAAAAAATTCCGGCGGGGAAGGGTTTTTGTCCGCATTCGTGATCCTGTCCAGTCTGCTGTACTATATGCGCAGGGATGAGACGGACATTTTTGCGGACCGCAACGAAGGTAAGGTGCTGCTCATGGACAACCCATTTGCCCAGACCAATGCGTCCCATCTGCTGAAGCCGCTCATGGATGTGGCGAAAAAGACCAACACCCAGCTCATCTGCCTGACCGGGCTTGGAGGGGACAGCATCTATAATCGGTTTGACAATATCTACGTGCTCAATCTGATCGCGGCAAGCCTGCGCAGCGGCATGCAGTACCTCCGGGCCAATCATCTGCGGGGAAATGAACCGGAGACCATGGTGGTGTCGCAGATTGAGGTGATGGAGCAGCAGGAATTGGTGTTCTGAACCGTTGCGTAATATTGAAAAGAACTGTCCGCGCAGCAGAGAAAAGCAGTTTGAGAGCAGACCGAGAAATGTAGGAGAAGAAAGCGGCAGGAGGTAAAACAGGATGGATGGACACCGCATCGGAGTGATTTCAGACACACATGGCATTTTACGGCCGAAGACGGCGGAGATTTTAAAAACCTGCGAGATCATACTGCATGCAGGAGACGTTGGAAAGCCGGAGGTTCTCAGACAGCTCAGGGATATCAGAGACACATATGCGGTCCGCGGAAATGTGGACTCGGGCCGGATCAGGGAGTTTTATGCCCGTGAAACAGAGAGACGGAAATGCGCGGAGGATGTGAAGATCCACGCAAAAGAATTTGAAGACAGTCGGGCAGGTGGATTTGAAGTTCAGGCAGATGAATTTGAAGCCAAGGCAGGTGAATTTGAAGCTCGGGCAGATAAATTCGAAGCCGGACAGGCGGAACTGCTGGAGCATTTGCCGGAAGAGCTGGAAATAGAACTCTTCGGATTCCGTATTTATATGATCCATGACAAAAAACAGATCCGGAAGGATTTGCCGGGAGTGGATCTTATCGTCTGCGGACATTCCCATAAATATGAGGTGGGGCGCCTGGGAAATACAGTCTGCCTGAATCCGGGAAGCTGCGGGCCGAGGAGATTTCGCCTGCCGGTCACGATGATGCTTCTCACGCTGTATCCGGCTGAGCATCGGTTGGAAACGGAGAGGATTGACTGCCTGGACATATCTGCAATGGGAAAGGGAACATTGGACACAGATGAAGAAATGAAGATTACGAAACAGGATATGTACAGGCTGGTCCGGCAGATCATGAAGGAGGTTGACGCCGGAAGAAGGATTGCGGAGATTGCCGCCCGGAATCATATCGACGAGAGATTTGCGGAGCAGGTGTGCAGGATGTATCTGACGCATCCAGGGGTGGATGTGGACGGGATTCTGGACCGGATGGAAAGGAAAAATTTATAAATGAGGAGTAGAAAGAAAAATAGTATTGATAGGGTATTGACAAAATCCTATCATTGGGTTACTCTAATGATAGAGAAAATCAAAAATCCAATCATATCCTAAAGAGGAGAATATATTGAACATTACATGGAAGGACATCGAAGCATATCTTTCGGAGGTGAAGGGTGCAGTAAAAAAGGGCAGATACAGAATCGCGAGGAATTCGAAGCGGCAGGACAATATCGATTTATTTCTGGATTACGTGATAGACGAAGCAGGGGCCAGGGAGATTCTATTGAGCCTGGAGCCGATGGATTTTTCGTGCATATTGCAGAATGAACATAAAGGATTTGAGCAGGAACGATTATACGTTTTCGGCAAGGAGGTATTGCTTTTGGAGAGGAATGGAACAGAGGAAACGATTGTCCCATTATACATTAAGATGAACAATCTGGAAACCGGTTTTGTCATTGTGATCTCTTTTCACAGACAGAGGCATCCGCTTACATATTGCTTTCAATAGATGGAGGTGGCTATCATGGCAGAGAAAAGAAGAATGGATTTTTGTGTGGAGTGCAGAAAAGATACAGAATACGTATTGCAGAAGAAGACCATTACAAAAACAATCCGGGATAAAGCTTACCAGTTTGTGATCACTATAGCAGTATGTCCGGAGTGCGGCGAAGAGATGGGGATTCCCGGACTTATGGATCAGAATGTCCGGGAGGTAGACGAACAGTACAGGGCTGCCGAGGGGCTTGTGACGGTGGACGACATTGAGAAGCTGATGAAGATCTACAAGATTGGGAAGGCTCCGCTGTCATTAGCCCTTGGATTCGGTGAGGTGACGGTATCCAGATACCTGTCCGGCCAGGTGCCGTCTAAGGAATATTCCGATATCATGCGTGCCGCGCTCACGTCCCCGGCTTTTATGAAAAAGCTGCTGAATGAAAACCGGGAAAAGATCGCGGATACCGCATACCATAAGGCAATGGACGCGGCAGCCGGCCTGGAGGAGCTGTTTTCTGTGTCGGACAATATGCTCCGGGTGATCGCATACATTTTCGAAAAGCTGGATGAGGTGACGCCTCTGATGCTGCAGAAGCTGATTTACTTTATCCAGGGGGTCCATTCGGCATTATACGGCAGGCCGATTTTTGAAGAGGACTGCCGGGCATGGGTTCATGGGCCCGTATATCCGAAGGTTTACGACCTGTTCCGGGATTTTAAGTACAATCCGATTGATGATCCGCGTTTCGCTGTCTTTGAAGGAAGCGCGGAACACCTGACGGCTGACGAGAGAAGGGCTGCCGATCTGGTCATTAACACCTTTGGGATCTACGGGGGCAGGACTATGGAGCGGATCACGCATCAGGAAGCTCCCTGGCAGAATGCCCGCAGCGGATATGACGATCAGATCCCTTCCAATAAAACGCTTACGAAGGACAGCATCAGAGAATATTATGTGGCTGTGGACAAAACGTATGGGATTGGTTCCGAGGAAGGAATCAGGAAATATATAGCGGATATGCTCGGGAATGTGGTATAAGGAGTTGCAGAAAAATAACGGACACATCCTGCGCAAACTGTATCAGCTATTTTCCTACAACTCCTAAAAAGATGTATTTCAGGCAATAGAATTCTTCAAACAGGTCCATAATATATATTGATTGGCTGTAAGCACAAATTATTTTATGGAAGAAAGAGGAACCTATGAAGACATTTGATGAATTATACCAGGATATTCTTGAGCGAAAAATCAATTTGGACGAGCCATTGCCCTCGGATTACGATCCATACCATCTGAACTGCCTGCTCCATCCGGAACAGTACGCTCCGGTCCTGCATATTGATGAATGCCAGGAGTGCGCTTACGAGCGGGCCTGTCAGAACAGCTGTATCTTTGACGCAATCCGACCGGACGAAGACGGGAAGCTGACGATCAACCCGGAGCTTTGCGCCGGCTGTGAGGCCTGCATTGAGGCCTGCAGAGACGGCCGGCTGACGGCAAGCCGGGACGTACTTCCGGCAATGAAGGCAGTGCGGGAGGCAAAAGGTCCGGCCTACATGATGGTAGCTCCGGCCTTTTTCGGCCAGTTCAGTGAGCATGTGACTCCCGGGCAGCTCCGCACGGCTTTTAAAGCGCTGGGCTTTACCGGGATGGTGGAGGTGGCCCTGTTTGCGGATATCCTGACCCTGAAAGAAGCGCTGGAATTTGACCGGCATGTACAGCATACCGGGGACTATCAGCTGACAAGCTGCTGCTGTCCGATCTGGATCTCCATGATCCGTAAGATCTACCATGAGCTAATGCCCCATGTGCCCGGCGCGGTCTCCCCCATGGTTGCCTGCGGACGCATGATCAAACGAATCCATCCGGATGCGGTAACGGTCTTTGCCGGCCCCTGCCTGGCAAAAAAGAAGGAGGCACGGGAGCCGGACATTGCGGATGCGGTGGATTATGTGCTGACATTTCAGGAATTGCAGGACATTTTCAGGGCAGCGGATATCCATCCGGAGGAGCTTGCGGATCTTGAAAAAGAGCACGCCTCCAAGGCAGGCCGGCTGTACGCAAGAACCGGAGGAGTGAGCCATGCGGTCACTGAGATGGTATATCAGTTGCACCCGGACCGGGAGATCCAGGTCCGCGCCGAGCAGGCAGACGGAACCAAGGCCTGCATGGAAATGATCCGCAGGATCAAAGAAGGGAAGACGGATGCGAATTTTTTCGAGGGAATGGGCTGCGTGGGCGGCTGTGTGGGCGGTCCGAAAGCAATTCTGGGTGTGGAAGAAGGAACCGGTTATGTAGACGCCTATGCAGGAAAAGCCCCTTACAATACACCGCTGGAAAATCCTTATGTCCGGAAGGTGTTGGAAGAACTGGGACTGGGAACGGTGGAAGAACTGCTGACAGAGGATGAACTTCTGGTACGGGATTTTTCCTGAGAAGGACATAGATGATCCGCCCGTCAAAAGTTCTCATTTGACGGGCGGATCATACGATTAATCATCCAGCAATGGAACATCCTCCGTAAACGTCTCTTCCCCCAACTCATTCACCGTGGTATTCCCGGCTTTTCCGTATTGGTAGAGCTGGTCTAAAAATTCAATTGCCGCACGAATCTTCGTCCGGAGCAGATATCCCCCGGACTGGGTGGACTCCGCCAGGGAGGAGAGGGACAGGTTCGGTGTCCACTCATAGGCCTTACCGTGGAAATCCTGTATTTTATACAATACATTGTTGATCTCATCTTTGGTCAGCGGTACAAGCTGCGGCGCTTTTACCAGCAGGTCCAGAACTGTTCTGGCAGGCTCCGGCTCATCCGGATAAACGTCCTCCAGATTTTCATATTCGTGCTTGGACTCAATGACATCTTCTGTGTAGGAAGCACTCAGTGCGAAGATGCTGAATGTATTTTCCGGACATTTTTCCGGAAGCAGGAAGCGGGCCATATTGCGGTAAGCGTTCAGCCTTGCTTTTTTGCCGAGACGTCCCATTAGCTCAGTCTCATCGATCAGGATGACCCACCCATGATACCCCATCTGGGTAAAGAGATGGCTCATAAATTTGAAATAGTCACTGCAGTGCCGGGTTTTTGTAAAATTGACTTTATATTTTACGGTTTCATTAAATATTCGGCGGTAGATTTTTTTTAAAGCGGCATTTGCGACAAAATCGCCTTCCAGATCGGCCTGCAGGAGGAACTTTTCGTCAGAATCCTCTGTGTTCAGATAGGAACGGAACAGATAATACAGTTTGTCCGTTTCCAACTGCTGCAGCGCATAGAAAAGCATCTCGCTGGCCACCGGACTGTTTGCGGAGATTTTTTCCAGCTCCTGCATAAATCCCGGTTGCTGGCGCTTGGGCAGATAGGTGTTCTGGATGATCTTCTGATAGACCAGATACAGCTTGTCCATGGGAGTTTCCTTGCTCAGAGTGAGATAGGAAACCACCATATTGTTGGAATGGGCCAGGTTAAATACAGTATTCAGAAGATGGGTCTTTCCTTCGCCGTATTTTCCACTGATGATCATTCCGCTGGACTTTCCGCCGTCGCAGACCGAATCCAGGCGGTCGGAGATCTCCCGCATGATCCGGGGCCTTGCTTCGGAAAAATACTGCCCCACGGCACGGGATGGGACGCCGGAACGCAGTGCTTCTATGATGTGCCTTGCTTCAATATCATACATCAATCCCTACCTCCTGCATTATATTTTGGATTAGCCGGGGAATGCCGATAGCTCCGGTCCGGGCCTGGGCCGCGATTTCCACGGCTGTTTCATGGTCCAATGGGGATGCCTGCACATTTTTCTGCAGCTCCGCCAGGCTTTTGGAAATAGAAATAATGACATCAGGTGTGTATTCCTGCGCTGCCAGCCGGTCCAGATCCACCATATCTGAAAACCGGTTGAAGCGTTCCCCGACGATCTCATTCTGGATCCGCATCCATAAAGCCTGATAGGATTTCAGTCCGGCATTTTCATTGTCGATGAGTTCCCGGTCAAAACCGTATACGAACATGATATGCTTCATGCTGTCGATGTCATCGATCAGCTGCCGGATACTCTCATAGGTATCCTCACGCTTCATCTTGGTATAATGCACCGGTTCCAGGCTGGAACGGCTGATCAGGATCTCCAGGTCATCGATGGCAATGAACAATCCGGAATATCCGCCCAGATGGATCACTTCCGTCAAAGAACGGAGCATGTGTCTTGCGTTATATTTTGTAATGCGGCTGGGATAAAAGTCCAATGCCCGAAGCTGGGAAAGCTTGATCGTCCGGTCGCCCTCCAGCCATGCCAGAAGGAGATTCTTGTTCTGCTCCTCCAGGACAGGATAGCCCAGGATACTTCCTGTGAGCATGCTGCACGCTAGGGCAAAATTATTGTCAAGCATGGGATTTTCCAGAAAGATGTGCTTTAACTGGGTGCGGATCTCACGCCGGGTCAATGCGTCAAACTGGTTATTTTCAGACAGATAATCAATAAAACGCATTCCTTCCGGGATCTCCTCCTGATCAAAGCCCATCTCGCGGATCAGATGCCGGCTGATGCCCTCCAGGCATTCCATGATGCCGCACTGGAGAAAGATCTCCTTATAGAGCTCCCTGAAATCATGCATCCAGATATTCTTTGCGGAAAAACGGACTGTCTTGTAATGCTCGTCCTGGGCAATGGAAGTCATCAGACGCAGAAAATGAGACTTGCCGCTTCCGCTGCGCCCGGTGATGAACTTGATCTTGCTGCCGCCGTTTTTGATGTATTCCTGAAGATACTTTTCCTTCCAAAAATCCGTCAGAAAATCAATCCCGCAGGTGAGCCGGCAGGCAGAATCCAATGCGGAAGACGCAGCGTCATCATTGTAATTTTTATCGTTGAAATCCGGGTTCATACTCTCACCTCTTATTCTTCTTCGTCAAAGAAACAGATGGTAGCCAGGAACTGCTCATTTCCGTTTTGATCCAGAATACGGATGGATTTATTCTGATCCCGGGTCGGACCGAATTGGAATTTCCTTCCGTTTTTGGTTTCCTCTATTCCGGAAGTATAGAGCCTGGCCAGGTCGAACGCAAAGCTCTTCTGGCTGTAATCCTTCCGGAAACGGCTCATGGGTGCCAGGAACTTGTACAGACTGGTAAGATAAATGTCTGTCCCGGGCCGGCGCTTCTGTTTTAAAAGCGCCAGGTCATAGGCGTCAGACAATTCATTTGCAAAGGTCAGTGCATTGAAGGAGGCCTTGTTGAGCTTCTCCTGGCTGCTTTGGATCACATCTACCAGACTCTGGGGGCGCATGCACTGCAGCTTCTTGCGGTCAAGGTAGACATCCTGGCTCTCCGTGTCCAGCTTTACGCGATAGGGGAACATCTCATAGACAGGAAATTCACCCCGGACATCGACCCCCTTTTCCTCACAGGAGGCAAGCATCTGCTCCGCAAAATCTCCATTTTCAAAATAAGCCTGTGTATCAAAATCATCTACCACACCGACCAGCTCCTTCAAAGAGGAGGCAATGTCTGCCACTGCCGTTTCCATGGCGTTTAAGTCACGGGCAAGGCTCTTGACATCCCCGCTCTCAGTCTCCCGGGAGACTGCTTTGAAAAGCTTTTGGAGAGAAGAAAGACTGTCCTTCACCGATTTTTCATAGGGCTGCAGGTCCTGGTAAAAATCTTCGTAATTCATGTTTTCATCCTTTTCTTTTGGTATATTTACAGCCATGAAAACTATGGTATGGTACGATTCGCCTGTAAAAGGCCGTTCCTTTCGGGTTATAAAAACGGACCTTTGTAACGATGATGCCATGTTGCTGAAATCAATGGCTGTATGCATGATCATTCCACGAAAACCACGTAGAATCGGCTTTCGATGAACTATGAAAAGTATATATGAAATGGTGTCGATTTGCAATGTTTTGTTCAATAATTTATGGGAAATTTTGTGAAAAATGGGTATAATTTACAGTCTGAAACGCCGAGAACTGTAATGAAAAAAGCGCAGTTTTCAAAATTGGAAAGATTTGTTGTCGGCATATGTTATCCATGCTATAATGAATTGCGCTGATGCGCAAGCAGGTCATCAATTTCCTGGCGGAAATTGGTGACAAATCTCCCTGGCTTCAAAAGAGAAGGGAGACGGCTTTATTACTAAATGAGTGTGAAGAGGCAGCGGGAGAATTGACATGGGACAGAAGCTTTATCAATGGCAGGAAGAGTGCCTGGAGCGATGGTTTTCAAATAAGGGCAGGGGCCTGGTACAGGCGGTTACCGGCTCTGGAAAGACCCTGCTGGCCCTGACGGCGGCCGCACGTCTGGAGCGGATGTTGGGGCAGGAACTCCATGTGAAGATCGTCGTTCCTACAGGCGGATTGATGCGGCAGTGGGACCGCGCGCTGAGAGAATATCTGATTTCGTCTCATGGGAAAAAACAGCCTCCGGCTGCTCTGCGCGGACTGATCGGCCTACGGGGCGGCGGCCATCAGGCATCTCCGGACTGCAGATATATGATCTATGTGATCAATTCCGCACGCTATGAGTTGGCCAGACAGATTCTGGCGGAACTCAGAAATGGGGAAGCCGTATTGCTGATCGCTGATGAATGCCACCACTACGTAAGCGGGCAGAACCAGCTGATCTTTGAATTTTTGCCATATATCAAACCGGAAGAAACACAATTCTATTCACTGGGGCTTTCCGCTACACTTCCGTCCGGGCAGGCACAGCATTTCCTGGCATCCGTTTTGGGTCGGAAAATTTACAGCTACGAGATGTCCCGGGCATCCGCCCTGCGCACGGTATGCAAATATGACATTTACCATATCGGACTGTCATTTGAAAGTGATGAACGATGCGAATATGATGAACTCACCGATGCCTTGCTGACGCTGTACTATAAGCTGAAAAGGGATCAGCCGTTTTTGGACAAGCTGAGTCAGGGTGAGTTTTACGAATTGCTGCGCGCGATGGCCGCCGGAAAAAATAAGGAGATTGCGGAAGCGGCATCCAAATATATGTATCTTTCTTATAGAAGGAAAAGCCTGGTCTGTCAGGCATCGGCAAGGATCGCCTGTGCATGTGAGCTGATAAAAAATCTTGCGGACCATGAAAAAATACTGATCTTCGGAGAGCGTATCAGCCAAGCGGAGGAATTGTACCGGCTGTTACAGGAGACCTGTCCGGGAAGGGCGGGACGGTACCATTCCAAGATGGGGGATCAGGCCAATAAAAATATTCTGGAGCGTTTCCGGGTCAATGAAATCCGGATCCTGATCGCCTGCAAGTCCATGGACGAGGGTGTGGATATTCCGGACGCGACTGTGGGGATCATTCTCTCCGGCACCTCCGCGCAGCGCCAGAGAGTCCAGCGTCTGGGGCGGATCATCCGCAAAAAAGAAGGGAAAAACAGGGCATCCTTATATTATCTGCATATCACAGGAACCTCCGAGGAAGTCTGCTTTCTGCCGGAGGCAGGAGAGAACCGGCTTTTCGAGCTGGAATATGTTCCGGAGCTGCAGATGTTTACCCATCCGCGCTATGACAAGAGGGCTGCCAGGGTATTGGAGAACATGCAGAGGGATGGGAAGAGTAAGGAGCAGATGCGAGAGGCCAGAAGATGTCTTCGATTGGGGATCGTGCGGTCAGACTGGCTACGGGCGCCGGAGGAGCTTGAAGAGTATATAAAAAAAGCGAGGTATGCAAGCGAAAAAAATTATTGGATCTGCATGAAGAAAATGGCGGATAAAAAATCCTCCGGAGAGTGAAGGCTCCGGGGGATTGATCATTTATCACCATAATGAGAACGGCACTGCAGAATCTCAATCCGGTTATCTGCTATGCGATAGACCAGGCGATTGACATCATCAATGCGTCGGCTCCAATAACCTTTCATATCACTTTTTAATGGTTCGGGTTTCCCAATACCCGTATAGCCGTTCCTGTCGATATCTTTTAGTAATTGGTTAATACGCTTTAACGTTTTTTTATCCTGACTTTGCCAGTAAAGATAATCCTCCCAGGCAAAATCATCCCATGATTTCGTCATCATCCACCTCAATCAGTTCATGAACTTTGCCGCCTGTTTGCTCCATACGTTCCTTAGCCTTCAATAAGCGAGCCTGATTTTCCGCTGAGTAAAATGGATCGACACGAAGCTCAAAAGGGATTCCATTGTATCGCACAACCTGCTTTAGAAACATCGTTGTCGCCGCAGAAAGACTGATTCCTAATTCAGAAAAAATAGTTTCCGCCTGTTTTTTTAGTGTATCGTCAACACGAATATTTAAATTTGCCATATGGATAACTCCTTCTTCATAATGATAATTAATATTACAATATTTATTCGTAATATGTCAACACAATGCACGAAAAAAAGTTGGATTTGAGAAGCGCATAGAAATTATCAAGGACAGGAGGATGGACTTTCGTAAGTATGTTACTCTACGACAACGGATAGAAATCTTAAGAAATTCCACAGGAAAATGCGGGGTAGAATAACTTGATTTTATATTTGACGGTTGAAAATGACTGCTATAAAATTTGCGTTACAAATGAAAATGGAGGGGCTGTCCAACATTTTATTGCAATGCCTTGAAAATAGCGGGCACATCTCTACTGAACGCAATACAGCCTTTGACTGCGCTTTTGATGGCTGTAAAATATACTGGTGAAAAAATGAAATGAATAAAAATTGTGGCATATTCACGGGGAATAGCGATTTTCAGGGAAAAATGGATAGATACGGCAAAACAGGCACCGTTTGGAAAATAGAAAAAAATATTTACAATCAGGAACAAATATCTCAAGTTTGACACCAAAATCAATGGGAGGCCTGTAAATTCAAGGCTTCCCATGTTTTATCTACATGTGGTATCTCGGTTTGATTTGACAAAAAGAAAAATTTTTTTAATATTTTAAAATTCTACGGATTTGTTCCCTTGTACGGTATTTGTTATTCAGTTCCAGCTGAAATATTTTCCCGCATTCTTCCAATATCTCATCATAATAAACAAACTGATACAGAGTGGTATCTATCTGCGTACACCTGTATTTCCTTAAAGCTTCGATTGTTTTTCCAATCGGGTACCTGCTTCCGAGTTTTGTTTGTAGCAGGCGGATTAATACAAGTGCGGTAAAACAGGTAGTAAAGTGCCCTTCTATGTGTTCATTTGTCCAGACGAAAACTGGCCTGGACTCAAACTCTGTTTTTGATATTTTAAAGGTTTCTTCAATGCGGGCCAGCCCTCTGTAAATTTCCCTCATTTCATGGTCGCTCATTTTCAATTCGCTGGTCACAATGGAATAGTATCCATCGTATTTTTCTTCTTCCGCAATCTTTTCCGTGTCCAGTATCAGTTCCCGGCCCTCTACGATTTCCTTGGTCGTTTTGTTAAAAGCTATGTTCTGCACATACGCCCCCGATCCGGCGGCTGTAATGCGGTCATATTTTTTGGGGTGGGAAATCAGGTCTTTTGCCCGAGCAACCATAATATCACGGTCATGCTTCTGCTTTTTGGCATATTTTTCGGAATAATAGGCCATCTGCTTCTGATCAATAGAAACCGCTTTTTTCTTCTTCTTTTTCTGCCCGGGAACGGTTACGTTTACATGGATTGTCCTGGGATGGATGCGGGATTTGTGGGTGAACTTAATCTCATTACCATCATCATCCTTGTGCTTTTCTGTTTTATAATCCTGTTTCAGGACCCATGCTTTAAATTCTGCATCCGCTCCTCGGACGGACTGGCCGTATACATATCCATCCCGTGGATTATAGTCTGCTTTGTTATCTCCGTTTAAAAAATAAATATTGTCCGAGGTGTTAAGTCCCCTGTCAGCCACAAAGATGATACGTCCGCTGCTGAATTCATTTTTTACACGGTTAATGATTGGGCGCATGTGGACCTTTTCAGATTCATTTCCAGGAAACAGGTCAAAAGCAAGGGGGATTCCATTTTTATCCATAAGGAGTCCCATTTCCACAATCGGATCCGGTCTGTGATTTTTTTCGGGTCTGCGTTTTCTGCATTTGGCCTCTGTTGGATTTCCGTTTTTATCAACCGGATTGCCGTCATCATCAAAGAGATCCATATCAGATCTCCCAATGTCAAAATAATAATTCGTGCAGTCAAAGTAAGATACGGACATGTCCCGCTCGCAGATCCTGGACGAATGTGAATAGATCCATTTCTGGAGCTGTTCATTGTACTGGCCAAAAACTTCCAAAGCCCTGTAAGTATCTTTCAGGGTGAAGCCCTGGATATTTTCAAAATAAATATGCTTTTTAGAAAAAGTTTCCAGCTTGGAACCGGGATAGAGGATCCGTGAGAATACCAGAAGCCGGAAGACTGCCTCCAGATCATATTTAATAGAAGTCTTCTTAAGTACCTGTTTCCAGAATTTATCCAGTTCAAGCTGCTTGTAAAGTTCTTTCAGGACAACATATCCGACATTTTTCAGATTATCTTCCCCTATAGCCAAAGGAGAATCAAGGTCAATTGGAATGGAAGCTTTTCTGGAACCTTTTTCTTCGTAAGTACGGTCTTCCGCAATCTTTTTGAAATGGGAAACCGGATCAGGAAAGTGTTTCTGAAGTTCGTCCAACCGACCAAGGCTTTCAATGCAGCGTTGGTTGGATTTTCCATTTTTATAATAGGATTCATAAAGATAAAGTCTGGAAATTCCTTTTTTAGTGATGATTTTCAAAAACATAAGCTGTCTCCTCTCTTCCCTAACCCGGATAAACCGGAAAAGTTTTTTTGCATTTCCTCCAAATTTCAAGTACAATAAAGAAAAATATTGGAGGATGTGTTCATGTTACTTACGGATAAATATGCTGACAAAATTAATGGTA
>Ga0209064_1002018_pt1 | contig 25561 bp, 24 predicted proteins | sample Inofromicrocosms_FD_187498 | JGI IMG/M metagenome (GOLD analysis project Ga0209064, IMG submission 187498) | Mouse cecum microbial communities from Vienna, Austria - Inoculum for glucosamine and mucus D2O microcosms (SPAdes) (version 2) | ecosystem: Host-associated > Mammals > Digestive system >... | reverse complement strand
GATATAGAGACGCAATTTGCAAATATGTAAATCAATATATAATATACTGATATTCAAGGTGTATAGAATATTACCGTTTGAATGCCGATGTTCAACCAAATTCAATGAGATTCACTATTTTAATTCCAAGTGGGACCACAACAAGCGAAAGCAATTCGCAGAAGAATCCTGAAAATCAATGATTTTCGGGATTCTTTGCTTTTAGCCCCTGCGCAAAATCCGGCAAAACGAGGCACTTCGCGTTGGAGCATCCGTTGGACTTGTTTCTGACATGCAAAAAGTCCAACGATTAAGGCTTAATTCGCTGATTGACCTTTGATTGCCCACGGTTTTCTCATCTTGTCAAACTAATGTTTAATCAAAAATGTTTATTTGATATGCAACAAAGAAAATCGACTTTCAGCATCCTCTTTTACATCAAGAGGAAGAAGCTGTTGAAAAACGGTGATGCACCGGTGTATATGCGCGTCACCGTTGATGGCCGTTTCCTTGAAGCGTCCCTCAAACGAGGTGTGAACCCGAAAGTGTGGAACGAGAAGAACAGCGTTCCACTGGTCGCGACCGTCTGTCGCTTGAACTGAACGACTATCTCGACGATACGTTGGCGAAACTTCTCAAAATTCATCAGCGTTTCACCGATGAAAAGAAGGTTATCAACCCGAAGACCATTCTTGACGAATGGAATAGCAGAGTTGAGAAGCCCAAAATGCTGTGCGAAGTATTCAAAGAGGACAACCTGAAGTATCGTCAGCGACTTGAAATCGGCGATGTCGTACTCAACACCGTTCTTCGCAACGAGAGAGCCGAGCGTTATCTCGGTGAGTTTATCCGTAAGCGTTATAACGCAGCTGACATTCCATTCTCCTCCATCGACAATGCCTTTGTCCGCGACTTTCATCTTTTCCTCCGCGTTGATAAAAAGCAGGAACAGAACACCGCAAACAAGTACTGCAAGATACTGAAGCGAATCGTAACACTGGCGCTTGACAACAAATGGATGGAGATCAATCCATTCCAAGGCATGCGGTTTCAGGCCAAGGCTACCAATCGCCAATTCCTTACCGAAAAGGAGCTCTCAACCATAATGAACAAGACATTTACCCTTGAGCGGCTGAATGTTGTCCGTGACATATTCGTGTTCTGCGCGTTAACCGGGCTGTCGTTCTCGGATGTCGAGGGGCTGAAACCGGAGCATGTATCCGTTGATGACGAAGGTAACTACTGGATCCACAAGGCTCGTCAGAAAACGAAGAACGTTTGCAGTATACCTTATCTGGAATCGGCGCGAGCCATTGCCGATAAGTATGCAGGCCACCCGCTCTGCGAAAAATGAGGCGTTCTACTTCCCGTAATCTCCAATCAGCGCATGAACTCCTATCTCGGAGAGATTGCCGGGATCTGCGGGATTAACAAACCTCTGACAATGCACATCGCCCACCACTCATTCGCCTGTCTCGCTCTCGCCAATGGCGTCTCGATGGAAATCATCGCCAGAATGCTCGGCCACTCCGATATACGCACCACCAAAATCTATGCAAAGGTGATAGACAAGTCCATCGCTGAACAGATGGGTGGACTCGCCGCTAAATTCGGTTCTCAGAAATAACCATTATAATACATCGGCCGGGACAATTTTCATTCATCTGAAAGGTGGCAGATAGTGCCGTTGTAAAAAATCTTCAACTTCTGCATCTGAATACAGAATCTTACCGGGAAGGTTGTAATAACCCAACAAGCCATTGGCTCTGTACGTGGCAAGAGTGCGTTTGCAGATATTCAAACGTCGGCTTAGCGTGGAATCCGTAAGGTATCGTTTCCCTTGAAATATAGGCTGACAATTCTCGATCAATGTGGAGGCTATTGTTTTAATTGCACCCAGTTCATCGAATACATGTTTTAAATCTAAAGCCGATAATACTTCAACCTTCTCTTTCATGACTGATATAGTGTTGATTCAAAACTCTTGCAATCTCCTTTTCGGGATAGAATACTTTGCCGTCTATAATGCTGTAGCCGATTCTGCCGGAAGAGCGCAACGACTGCATAGTGCGAGTTGAACGTTGAAGAATAGTCTGTGCTGAATTATTGTCAACCCAGCCGTTCCGATGAAAGCCGACCGCCGACAAGGCTGCATCCAAAGCCGAGCGACATTCTCGCACACCTCGTAATAGCGCATCAAACATATGACACTCAATCATAACATAGTCCATATCAATATAGGGTTTAGCGGTGAATAAAAAGTGGTGACATTCACCATTTTTCGCCGCCCGGCTTGATAACCATGTCCGGGTCAACTCATCTCCAAGCGTAATCGCGCAACGCCGTTGGGCCGGAGGACATCAAAGACTCAGAATAATCATTCATACACATGGTCATACACATATCCATACACATGATTATACACATGGTCATACACATGAATGTAGATGTATTTCAACACTCAAATGAAGGAATGAAGGTATGCTCATCCATTTATTCAAGCAAATGTCAATACATTTGAGCACATACATGGATGAACAAATGAATGTATGATTGAATAACCATTTCTTCATTTTTTTGCATGAATGTCCGTTCATTCATAGATCCAATTAAGTGAGCCTTTGTGCAAGTGTAACGATGAGTGTATGTAAAAAGATTATTGAAAATAAGCCGTTTCCCAATATTGCTGAAATCTTTCCCAATAATTCCCAACTTTATTTTCGACACAAAACTATTCTCCGTGGCATAGGTGTTTTCATATCGAATCAGGCAACGTGCGAGCCGAAACTATGGTGTACTGATGGGGTACTAATCTCACCTTATTTTCATTGAGTCGAGATCGTATCGTCCACAGTATCACAAGATAATGCTCACATGATCATAGCAAGGTATGTCATGAGGCACTCTAAACCGAGATGGTGCCTCATAACCCTTGCCATGTGTCAGGTTGCAATTACTCCAAAGTCGTAATCCCTTTAGCTATGTTGTTAAAACTTAGAATATATTTTCGATCACACTGACCAGATTCTGTCCATGATATGGTTATATTTATGGGCGGAGCGGCCAATTTGCAAGGCGTAGAAACGAGTTCCGAAGGCTTTCTCTTTGTTAATTCTTTCCATTGTTGTAGCCTTAGGTGCCGGGAACTCAAAGTCTGAGATAACCAACACGTCGGCCATCTCATATGTTCCGCTTTGTAATACTGATAGAGCTTCGGCAAGCATTTGCTCACCATCCGTGCCTCCACTGAAGCTGTTGCCGAGAAAGTTATCGAGTTTACTCCAGTTTCGGGGTTTTGCAAGGTCGATAGACTTTGCCCTGACAGAAAAGCTAATCAAATAGCAAGGGCGTTTCTGTTTCTTTGCCATACTTAGCAGTTGTTTAAGCAATGAGAAAGCAATCTTAAGCGGTTGTCCCTCCATCGAACCACTGGTGTCAACACATACAATAATCGGGCCTTTGGTCAGGCGTGGGTCTTTGCGATGCTCTTCAATTTTCTTTGGTTTCCCTTTGCCGGGACTTGAAAATTGTTGAAGTTCCTTTGTCGCATATCGTTTAAAGAAAAGGTCTTCAGGCATGGATAATTCTACCGGGAGAACCCGTTCCAGGTTGTCGCCTGACTCAACCCGGTCGATCTCCTCCACCGAACTATTTTTAGCCACAGTAATGGGCAAAAACTTATACACAATCGTATCCTTCTCCTCCTTGGATGAATTTTTGTCTCGCCCGATTATATCTACAATTTCTTTGAGTTGAGGATAGCGGTGGATATAATTTTCAACCTGCTTTTTGTCCTCGTAATCTACAGTTCCTGCCACATGAAAACGTTGTTCAAACTGATTCCTCGCGCGTTTCAACATCTGTTGAGTTTTTTGCTCCAGTTTAGCTTTACAGGCGCTTTCCCAATCGGATGCCAATGCAGCAAGTACCGATTCTTTATCTTCCATATTTTCAAATTGCTCGATGTAGCCGGGCAAATTTACATCATATACGGAATAGCCGGCTTCGATAGTTTTGCAAATCTGTTGCCACATTAGAAGCTTATGCTCTATCGGTGCAGCCTTAAACTCGGGTATAAATAAAAGTTCCTTATTAGCCTCTTTCTGCATATCTCTTATCAGTTCGAGCAATAATGCCAAAAACGATATCAAATCATCTTTCAACACTTCGACCCATGTTGGGTCTGAGTCGTTGATATCAGGATAGGAATCTATAACGTCCCGCATATAGCCAATGAGGCAATCCTCCTCAGAAATTGATGGCGACATCTCACCATTTTCCATATAAAAATCAAATGCCTCGCTATATTCTTCGAGCTTAGCGTCGATATCAGTGTAATCAATCATTTTATCATCATTGCTAAGTTATTGAGCTTTACCTCAGTAGTTTTTATTAATTCCCGGACCTCCTTAATCATTTTATTAGCTAACGCAAGGTCTCTATCCGAAAGGAATATATTATCACAATTAGTAAGATTATCAGTAATCACCTCTTCCCAATCTTCGACACAAGTTTTAAATAAATCTTGCACGGCAGGAACACGTTGATACAATGGCAAATTCTCGAATGGCTCCTTTGTACCGAGTTGTTGAACACCTTTTGTACGGAAAGAATATGGCTTCCCATCTATAATTACACCTTTCGGATGTTTCTGCAATTTTACTTTTTTCAAACCTGAGGTATTTTTAGTCATTGAATCTAAAGATTTATCCGGGATTAAAGCGTGTATGATATTCTTCTTCCTCTTAGTTTCATAGAACAGAATTCCATCCCGAGGGCTGTTGTTTAATGACGAATAATCCCATTTTGAGAAATATACATCACCGCCGGGATAATTTTCGACAAGGTAATAGAAGAAATCATATTCCTCAAATTTATTATCTTCTGAATTAATCCGCGATGCTATATAGAGAGATTGTTGGTTTTGCGCAGTCATCATTTGGCGTATTAGCTTCTCGATATTGTTCAACTGTTTGACTGTTAAGTCGGAGATGCTTGTAGTTATGGCTTTAAGAATATTTGGAATACATTCAACGTCATTCCAGAAGCTGTGGATTAGAAGAAGATAATCAGACACATTGATTTCCAACCTGCCGTTAAGATATGCAGAGGTCTGCATCAGCCTGTACGCTTTGCGCCATCGGCGGTCGGAGATGTAATAACGTAACTGATTTCCATCCTCCTTCTCCAAACGGGAAAGACTTTGGCGCAATGCTTTGATAGCATTGACAACCGACTCATGAATACCGACAGTTCGCGATTCGTGTTGCCAATGGTAATAAAGATTGTCCGTGACATACAGCGATTCGGGCAGTCCTGTCAGTTCGGAACCTTTTGATGCTATCATCTTGAAGAATGCGGCATCGCTCTCAATACAATTTGACACCATACGCACGAGAAATCGATCCCATAGGGCTTCAAGGCCTTCGTCTTTGGCTGGAAGCTCGTTGCTGGCGGCAATCAGAACTTTCATCGGAGTATGCATAATCTTTCCGCCATTGTGAAAAATATGCTCATTGACAACTGTCAGGAGTGTGTTTTGAATCGATGGACCGGCTTTCCATATTTCATCAAGAAACACGACGTCGGCTTCAGGAAGATACCCGGTTGTTAAACGCTCGTATCTGTCATCATTTTTCAAACGTGAGATAGAAATAGGACCGAAGATTTCATCGGGGGTGCTGAAACGCGACATTAAGTAGTCGAACGACTTGCCACCTTTGAATACCATTTTCAACCGACTTGCCACCATGCTCTTAGCTGTACCCGGAGGCCCAAGCAGAAACATATTCTCGCCGGCTATAGCACAGAGTAAAGCCATGGCTATGATATGTTCCTTCTCATAAACGCCTTGTGACATCCAATCAATGAGTTGACGGATATGCTCTTTAGGAGAAGATGAGTGTAATGCGCTTTTATCCATGTTATTATCGACGATTATAATTATTTGAATGCTATGATTTGTTTTTCGTCCGGGACATCTTGGGTATCAATGCGAAGTTTTCTGCGTCGTTGTTCTTCGGTCAAAAAATGTCGATGACAGATATTACGAGCCTCAACTTCTCCAGCCATCCGCAGATAATTTCGTTTGCCCAAAGTCTTGGGGTCTCCGCCTTTTGCAAACCCTTCGATTTCCTGAATCAGATGTTGCACCTCATGGAGTAGAACACCGTCAATCTGAAGTTCAAAACCGTCGCATGGCCTACCCATGGCTACAACCATGCCATTAGTAGAAGGGTTGTAATATCCCGCCGCCCCTTTCCTGGGAGAGTACATGGCATATAAAGTCAGATTCTCAAATTCAGGATATGCAGCTAAAATTCGAGTGTCTTGCAAAATCATTCGGATTTTTATGGCTTCACCAAATCGAGGTTTCACGTAATCTTCTACGGCAGTGGTCTCCATAAAAGGGTCTTGAATCTCGTAACGCCAGAAGCCATCTATACCTTGTTCCCAACCGGTCTGAATTTTTATGACAGTCGGGTCGTAGCCGTCTTTAGCCATCTGCTCTGCCTTATTAATATCAAACTTACCCTCGGGGGCAAGCCTGGAGACTCCATTGATGCCGATGTAGCTCATACGTCAAGGATTATATCGGTTTTACCATTGATATAGTTCTCAAGACTTGTCCTGATTGTTGCAAGACGCGAATCATATAGGCACTCATCAAGGAACTTTTCGGCAACATCTTTCGGTGGAGAACAAAACAGCATCTCCTCACGGTATTTTGCAATGGTCTTACCTATGGTTGATAATTGAAAACGCTCGGTTATCTCCTTCATTTTATCATAAACAGGTTTGCTGAATTGTATAATGGATTCCTTGGTTGAGTTGACTAAGATGCGATGAATATCTCCCATAATTTTTTGTGGGAAGCCGACACCGAAGTCAGGCAGAGTCTGAACCGGAGCATTTGAGATATCGTTCCACTCTAAGTACAAAGATCGGAGTGTTTCAGTCATTGTGATTTCCTTTATAGAATGCCCCTGGCAGGATAGCGTTCGTTTGCCAAGCAATATATATGGAGGATAGTTATCGACATAAACAATATCGTTATTGACCTCGGGCGATGATATCCTTATCTGTAGTTCACGTTTCGGAGGAGTTTGAGCTGAAGAATTACGCCAGTCGAGGCGAGGCCAGTCGCTATTATCTTCCGTCATCCGAATATTGGCAAAATCTTTCATTTCGCCAACGGTAAGATAGTCTCTCGGAATCAGAATGACGGCTCGTAACGAAGCCAGCAGAGTCATAATCGAAGCAAATTCAGGGGAGTCATGCGACAAAGAGTCCGTTGCATACCGCATTAGCGGTCGCTTTGATGCACTGCTGCCATTGTTGTGAACAGATGTCACTTGATTGCCTTTGAAGAGATCTCGAATTGCATCAAACCGGGTATCCGACTCAAACTTGCGGGAGTCTTTGTCAACCACGCTTATGTAGAACTTTATTTTGCATTTATCCGAATAGTCCCTTACCGGTAATATTGAGAAATCCAATCCTATTCCGGAAATTGAGTACACATAGTTAACGGCGGTTGCATATTTCAATCCATAACCGAGAGGCAGAGTAACATTTGAAATCAGTTTTTCAACGTTTTCGCCCGACATAGGAAGGAGCAGTCCTCGTTCAATCTTTGCCTGGCTATTATCGTTCGGAGACAGTGAGAAGGTGATGAAGTGTGGCTTCATCTTTTGTATTATCGGATTGGCATACGCACCCAATATGTTGCCAGTTATAATCTGCCTATCCAATATCCGGTTATTGTAAAGGGATATTTCATTGTTCCAAGTTGAATGATTAAAGGACCATGGCATGGAAGAGAGAATTCCCAGCAGACGATCGTAGTTATTCTGTGTACCTTTGTTTACCAGATTTAATACAAGTTCTTTATGTACAGCAGATAGAGCGAACACGAACTGTACCTTACCAGGCAGGAAACGTTTATTGGGATTCCTGTCAAAACGGACTTCCTTCAACACAGCCATTACCCGTTGATACTGTTCCTCAACGGGCAGGAAGCTCATGATATTCCAATAGCCCTGCCCGATGATAGTTTTTGAGATTACCGCCATGAGCCTTTTACGTTGGTCTGACAAATCTTTGAGACTTTTCTTTTCACGAGAATCCAAGTCGTTGAAATCTACCTGATAAGATTTTAGCATACGCTTTATCCTTGAGGCCTGTGGATTGTCTTTAAGGTAATTGTGAATCTCGTGGCCGAATTTATCCTCAGGCGGAAATTGGCTCAACGTGAGTATTTGCTTGGCTACGTTGACATCAAGGCCGTACTTCAACAAAGCATTGAGAGTCGTATCGTAAAGTTTTCCCTTTCGAGCATCGATATTATCCCGAATTTTCTTTTTCTCAATGCGATAATAGTTGCTTATCTCTTTTTTGAGATCATCGGATTCTACCAGTTTTGTTCCGTATTCAGTACTTGCCTGATCTATGCACTGCTGCAAAGTAAGAGCTTCAAAAGGATATGTGCGGTGACGGCACCGAAAGGTGGAAAGCATAGATGCTCCACCCATAGCCGAATCATCAATAGAAGCTGTAAAAAGTTCCTCTTTCACAAACTCTGCATCAAAATCGCGATATTCACGTTCGAGATCCCACTGGTTGATACGACGAAGCTCCTGTTCCATATTCAGGTATGCTCCAAAGATTTCCTCGATAATCTCCTGTTGTGCGGCAACGCTGAGCATAGATATCCGGGCAAGCAATTGGCTTGCCGTAGTAGACTTGTTGAGTCCAAGAACAAATGCAAGTTCCTGATTCGCTTCTATGAATTCTTTTGTAACAAGATTTCCATACTTATTGGTTATATCTATGAAGTCAGCTTGATGCTTGTCTTGGTCCTGATTTGCAGTTGTGTTTGCGCTCAAAGAACGTAGTTTGGCACGAAGCATCATGTTGAGACGCTTTTCCGAAGGAATGGCTGTTATGATATATTCATATAGTGGTGGTAAATCCGTTATTTGACCCGTACGGTTGATTCGACCTCGCTTTTGAAGGTCTATATTCACGTCAAGGTCATTCTGCACTATAAGCATCTTACGCTGCCTTACGTCAGCCTCATCAACCTCAACCGTGGCAACAGCATGGGCACTTGCGCCTATGGCTCCGCAGGCGTTAATCAGAATTACATCAAGTTTATTGTTCTGGAAATCATTGTAGATGTGGTTCGAATGGCGCTTCTTTCGTGGGATAATTGACACATTGACAAACTCATCGTCGCCTTCGGGAGACAAATACTCTAATTGTCGAGATCTTCCGGTGCACTCTTCGAAACGGATGTTTCGAGTCACTCCTTTATTATCTGTGAAACTTTCCTGTGTAATCAATTGCCGTATGACATCGATTGGAGACATAGGCAGGTGGAACACATCATCCTCTATATCACTTCTGATTTGCGTCGCATAAGTAGAAATGTCTTTCAGTTGGGATATGAGTTCATTTGATTCGCCGATATCGGTGAAATCCATATCGAAGATTGTCATAGCCAGATTTTTCGGATTTCTGACCGTCTTTTCCAGAAGTCGCAACAAGATAGTAGAAAAGTCACCTTTGGGGCATTCTCCGGTCAAGGGGTCGATGCTGTCACGTAGCACACACTCAAGTGTATCGCTCATGCCAATGACTACGCTGCGCCCAGATTGAACTTCACGTATGGCAGCTTCGGCCACATCTCTCGCCTTCAGGGAAAGGAGCAGAATTTTATTCACGTAAAACAGCTGAGCTCTCGTTGGATAAGGCCGAAAAATAGCAGCTCCAAGCATTGATGCCGTCGACATGAATCCCTTGACCATATCCGAAAGATTGACGAGTTCCCTGAACCAATACATAACCTTGTCAAACAACTCTGAATGTAGAGCGAGTTTATCATCAAGATAAGTGTAGACCGGCTCGGGAATACCTTCGCCTGAATGTTCGCGGCGAATCATCTGTCCCTCTTTGGCCAGTTTTGATGCCACGTATTCCTGCATCTGCACGCCGCCGTTAGAAAAGGCCTGCTGCAAGGTCTCGCTGGTTGCCAAAGAACTCAGAACGGTCTGACGCATGAAGGTGATGAGACATTCGGGACGCTTGGCAAACGTAGCCGAGAGAAAGACACATTGCGTTCTCGGGCATGTTGTAAGTATAGAATTAATGCCTTGTGTTATTATGGATATCTTGCCAGCTGAGACACTACTGCTTTTGTGTGCCTCATCAAATATGAATAATACACGATGCTTCTCACATAGCGATGTGAGGAAATCGAGGCGGGTCATGTCTCTGCGTGCGTCTTTAAGCTGAGAGTATGATAGCATCACATATTCAAATCGCTCGTTGGGTAAGTCACCATCCCCGTACATAATCTCCAACTCTGCCTTTTTAGGTGACTTATATACCTCCTCATAGTGTTGGGTATATAATCCCATCATTTTTTCCTCGTCGGCATCTTCTTCGGGAGACCATATTTCATCTGTCAAAGGTGCATTATCATCTTCTACCGGTTTGTCAAAGTCAACAATAGAAGCTTTTAAGTTCAGTATCAGAGGGCGTGCGTCTTTAATGCCGAGAGCCTTGCAGTCGCGATACATGTCGCTGAATAAAGTGTATCTGTCAGTGAGAAAAATAGGCAAATAGCCGGCGAGCATACCATATCTTATAAGTGCAGCAGCCTGACGTCCTTTGCCGATTCCCGTCTGGTCACCAATTATAACTGATTGGCCACGAGCCTCGATATTATAGATGGCCAGAGCAACACCGTCGACCTGCTCTGCGGCCAACGCCACAGCAAGTTCCTCGGGCGACAATCTAAGGCGGTTTGCTACAAACCCGGCAACATCATAGCCAAGCGCTTCACTTAATTTGGCATACGCGTGTTTAGTCTCCTCCGCCAACTGTTCCGGAATTATAGAGCCTAACGACCGTATTACCTCATTAGATGTGCCGGTATATTTTTTACTATCTATTTTTATTTCTGCCATATAAAACTTGGTTTCCTTGTTTTAATACGGCAAAAGTAGTATCGAGGTGTCCCTATTCGTGATACACCTCAAAACTAAAAGCAGAGAAATCCATCAGATCTCTCTGCTTCAAAGATTTATATAAAAATTATTTTAAGGAAAATGCTCTTATAGATATCGTAATGCAAGATAGGCTACAAACTCTGCGCCACTTGTCTCGGTGGGCTTGTCGGTAACTTCTATTCCCGAAAGAGCTGCGATGGAGGAGCGCGTCATCCAGGGAACTTCTTGGCCAAGTATTGGCTGAGCTGCATCTGATATGTTGACAAATGTATGCTCCGGTTCAGTATTTCCCATGTTATAATGAGCAAACGTTTCCTTCAGGATTTCACCATCAAGGCCAATGAAAGACACAAGAGGTAGTTCGCCGATATCTTCTTTGATTTGCGCCCATACTTCGGAAAATGAAGGTGCTGTGCTTACTGTTTCCTCTTTAATGCTATCATCTCCACAATCATCGAATACAAATGGTTCCGGCCGAACGTATGAGTGGAATTTACGTACGATTTCTCCATTGCGAACAATCACGACAGCAATGGAGGAAATGCTGGTGAACTCGGAATTTGCACATTTTATGTCAAATGCGGCAAAGTTGCCATTCAAGGTGACTTTGGATGAATCATCCTCAAATGGCCAGCCAAAATATCGATTGCCAAGAGCCTTGACCTTCTGCTCCATTTCAAATCGGCATTGCTCCGGCTCCAAGACCTCGACATTGCTTCCAAGTCCAAGCAGGTAATTCATGAAATCAGGCGTGGGTGCAACGAAAAATCTGAAATCGGCATATTCGTTTCCTTCTGTTGGCAATTCTTCTTGAGAAGGATGAATAGGGAGTGCTCGAAGTTGTTCCGCGTCCTTTCCCCACGCCCTGACGGTAACGAGCCGCGGCTTTATGGTTTCATTAATCGTAACGCCAAAGAACCGTGAGAAATACTCATCGGCATTGAATTTGCGCGGCAGTTTAAATTTCTTGTTTTTCAGGAGCTCAACTTTCAAGATGTTTTCGAGTTCATACAGTTGCAATGCATCAAAACTATTGACTTTACATAGGACATACCAGCGATTGTTATGCTGACGCAACGCATACGGCTCTGCAACTATCTCAAATTGCGAACCAGTATAGTTCTTGATTGTGAAAGTAACAGCGAAGCCTGCCGACATGGCCTCTAAAACTGGTTGTAGGTATTCGATTCCACGAGGTACAGCATCGCTAATAATCCGATCATCCAGAGATTTATAAGCACTCAGGATGTTAAATATTGAAAGGGAGTTGATGACCCAGCTTTCAACATTATTACCACTTATTTTCTCAGGATTCTTTATATAGTAAATGTATTTGCCTCCACCTGTTCGTCGGCAATCGATATCAATACCTAATCCAGCGACGATGGCTTTTCGCCATCGGCCGAGAACCTGACGGTCAATCTTTTCGCCGTTTCCTCTAGGTTCACGTCCCATTTTCAGTTCCATATTCAATTCCCAGGCATCGCTTATTTCTTGAAGCGTCAACCCAGCACTGAAGGTTTGCAATTTCCCAATCAGCCAGATGTATTTTTCGATTTGAGTCATATCATTAGTTTTGATGCAAAGGTACAAATAACGGTGTATTATTTAGTGATACACCTTAAATATTTTTAGAAAAAAAATCATATGGATTGATTTTTATGACACCTGAAACTTAATTTTGCATCCTAATTAATTCTAATATGTTATGGCAGGATTTTTTAAGAAACTTCTCGATCAGGTCAAAAAGGAGTATCCCGATGTAGGCTAACTTATCGACTCTGTGCGAGAAGGCAAAATGAAACAGTATTTCCAAGATCAGGTGGCAGAAATCACTGGTTTTGGAACACCGAGCGGGCAAAAAACTTACAGCGAATATCTCGAAGAGGAAAGACTGGAGCGTGCAGCACGTGAGAACGAACGCGCTGAGAGACTCAAGACTGTCTATCGCGACCCGGCTGATATTGAAATGGCGACCGAGGCTCGTCGACTGATTAACGCGCGAATCAAGGACAATCTGCGTCCCCGCAATTTCCTTTGGGGACCGAAAGAAACTCTTGACGAACTCGCCGAGTACATCATCGACAACTGCGACAAAGAAATCGACGAGCTTTGCGCTTACATTGAAAACAAGGGCGTACGATACGACCGGTCAAAAATGGAAGAGGAAGTCAATAATTTCTGTGGTCGCTCAATGATGTATCTATATCGGCGCAACAGAATCGAAGAATACATTTTCCTCGACCGAATGACTGCCGACGATATAATGGAACTCGTCGATGAAGACATTCGTCAGATGGAAGAAATACGTAACCGACAGTAATCATCATTAATCAAATACAATCATGGCTCTATTCAGATTAACAGTAAAACGAAAATTCGGCGTGCGTCAAGGCAAATTCGCCGAGCCCGGCATGACTGCTGAAGTTACTTACAACGGAAGCAACTTCCCTATAGGCGATACAAAATATCGCTTGGAAGTAGCCGCCCAGCTAAAAGCCAAATATGGCATCGATCTTGATGCCGGACAAGTATCCACGACAAACTTCGACGTCTCCAAATCGTAATGCCGTTTTTCAGACTGACACTTAAGCGTTTGCTCCTCGACAAAATGGGCAAACGCATAGAAGCAGGTATGTGGGCGGAGGTGTCGCATGACAAACCTTATGTGAACTGGGCAAGCACCCAGACTCTTGAAAACGTTATCAATCAGTTCAGATTGAAGTATAACGTGGAAATCAATGGCGGTCAAATCGGCCCTAATAATTTCGACGTTACCCGCATCTCATAAATGAAAGCAGACGCCCATTGAGAGGGCACTGAAAAATACTTACTTTTTCAGTGCCCTCAATAATTGCTACCTATGTGTCGATTATGAATCGAGAGTTAATCTATAAGATTCTGGCAATCTTTTAATGTTTTGAGATAATCTTCCTCATTCCAGCGTGGTGACGGAGCGGTCCATTTTGGGACTTCAAATGTTTCTATTTTGCTCACTATTTCATCTGTGGCGGAGATTGCTTCAGGGCAGTCTGAGAATTGCGATAGTATTTCCATTTCACTTTTCATCCAGTCATTGGTTGGGAGAGGAATCATTTTGGCCATATTGCCAAAATTGGCTTCTAACAGTTTTTCTATTTTTGAACTGTCCTCTTCATCACAACGATGGACATCGTTGGTGGCAACAACTTTGATGCTATGCTTCTTGCCTACATCAATCAGAAAATCAGAATAGGCTGATTCAAGCTTTTCATCGAAACCGTTACGGATTATTTCCAGATAATAGTCTTCGCCGAATTGATGGTGGTATTTCATAATCACCTCAGCAGCAGCCTCATGATTGCCGCGCATAAAGTGCTTGGCAATCTCGCATCCGGGACATCCCGATAGGACAATCAGCCCTTCTCCAAACTCCGCGAGTTGCTCAAAAGATAACGTGGGACAGATGTAAAAACCTTCATTCCATGCTATATTCAGCAGTTTACAAAGATTATCATAACCTTTCTCATTTTTGCACAAGACGGTAAGATGAGGGGCACTGTGGATTGGGAATTTACTATTCCCTAAGGGAACAACATGCTTCACATGCAATTCGCAGCCGATTATGGGCTTAAACGATGAATCAACTTCGTGCGAGTAATGGACGAAATCATGCGCCGCATACAAAGAGTCATAATCAGTAATGGCCAAGGCGTTCATGCCAAGACGAACCGCATTGTCTACGGCATCCTTGACATTCAGCGCAGAATGGTACAACGAATGCACCGAATGCACATGCAGATGGGTAAATGGCATACAATTGCATTTTTATTTTTTTCATTTGGTGCCTTAATTGATACAGGCATCTACAAGTTTCTCGTATTCGTGGAGTTTGAAAATAAGAGCATCAATTTGAAGTTGCCCATTACCAAAGATATCCTCAGGAGCCACGACACCGATAGTCATGTATGTGCCGCATCCGAAACGAGATGGTCTGTTCATGTGTAGCCCCATTTTTTGAGCCTCTTCCATCAATAGAGAATGATACTTATTGCGTATGTTAGAACGGGAATTATTATCACCCCAATATTCTATTTTGACGCAGAGTTTTTGTTCCTCGAACTGAAGATACATTCTTATCTCATCGTTTTGGTTTTCCATGAAGTGCCACCATAGCCCAAGGAAACCACCGTTTGGATTTGGAACGTAGTCCCAAGATTCGACTTCTATGTCTTTTTCAAGTCGTTTGAAAAATCCTTGCCACTGGTACCAGCTCCACTGTCCTACGGGTTTTGACAAGAATTCTTGCGTAGATTTCTCTATGTTATCAATATATAGAACGTAATTTTCGATAAGTGCATTCCCCCGATATGAGCGTAAAATATCCAGAATGTCGCAACGAGTCAGGGTTTTGTACCCAATAGAGTTGATACTTCTGAGTATACTTTGAGGTTCGTTGTCAGACTTATAGTATGCAAATGCGAGTCTATTACGTCTGCCTTTGTATTCATCCTCTACAATTCCCTTATATCTTTCGAGTTGGTTGTCGTGGATAGTTGTTGAGGTCTTATCTTCGACAATAAGAAACGAGTCTTCGTTTATTTCTACCCAGATATCAATGTTTTTCCACTGTCTGCCTACCGTAACCTGGTGGATTTCACTTGCCGGAATATCCGAGAATTTGGAAAGCAAAGCTTTCGCGTTCAAGCACAGAGCCTCATCCACAGTCAGATATTTATCATCTGCCCATTTGAACAGATAGCACAGAATAGCGTCCTGGCTGAGTTCCGATGTCGCAAAATCAAATATGTTGGGTGTAGTGTCAAGTGCCACATTTGATGCCGCATAAGAATTAAGCAATGACCTGATTTCTCGGATACGTGGTAGATATAGCTGCATGTTGTCCTTCAAGAAATCATCTAATAATGAGACATCCTCTTGGGAAACAATAGATTCATTGAGTGAACTTTCTTGCCCGGTTAAGCGGGATATAATGAGAGTGGCTAAATCAAAGACTCGCCATAAGGGCAATTCCTCACTTTGTCTTGATCCTCCGCCGTCGCTTCTAACGCGAAAGACTTTTGCAGAGATGTCCTCGTTATTCCATTGGGCTTTCCCGATGGATATAAATTCGGCGTCGCCTGCGCCTGCCTTTTCGTCAATTGGCGTATAGTCGACAGCAATTATGGGTTTGTGTTTACGGGTTCGGGGTATATTTTCAATGCTCATAATGGTATTGTATATTTAGTTTTCACAAATTTACAACTTAATTTTGAAATGGAGAATGCTTAAAAAAACAATCTCAATGGTTTATATTTATTATGGCGTCTTCTGACGGGAGCCGTCTTGGCGGGTTATGCTTTGGAATGTGACGCGTGTTTCGATACAGAAGTCGTTCAGGCGGAGCAGGTCGGGGATGGAGTATGCTTTGTGGCTGGTGAGGTCGTGGATAGCGTAGCATATAACAGTATCGTTGAACGCAGTGCCCCACTTGTCGAAAGGGGCGTCCATCCAACTTTGCCCATCATCAAGCCGATTAATCCCATCACGAGTGTATATGATACGTTCCTGACCTTTCAACTGATACAATTCGGCGAGTGCTTTTATCATCAGCGTGAAGTTGGAGCCATAATAATCATCATCTTCGAGTTTAAGCACAGAGTGTTCATCATTGAAGATAAATCTGACCCAACCTTCAACTTCTTCATTATCGTCATCAGGGCTTGCCGTATAGTATTCGACAGAGTTGATCTCGGCGAGTCGTTTATAGGCCTGTTGGGTAAGATTTCGGAGATAATTATTTACAGTCTGAAAACGCGCAATGTTTTCAACTGTAGGACAAAACATGCGATTTAGCAGATTGCATCTGCTCTTCAGGAGCGCCTCAACGTGATTGCGCTGCTGTGCATTATCGGCCCATCCGTTGTAAGCTTCATAATCGTCGCCAGTAATAGCTAAAACCTTGGCTTCGATTTCCTGTATCTTAGATTTGAACTCGTTCATTATTTAACTTATCGATTGATTAATTTTGCTTATATTTTGGAGAATGATTTTCAGTTATATAAATCGTTTGGCGCAAAGGGCTAACTCCTAAGGTCCGGATCAGCTGACTGTTGATGAGAGTATCGATGTTTGACTGTTATTTCCTGTTTAAAGTCATTGAGACGAATCAGGTCAGCGCCGGAATACAACTTGTCGTAAACAAGATTTTGGGCAGCGTAGCATATATACACATATGGATAGTCACCCGTTTTTCTTAATGGTGCACACAATGATTTCATTATCCGAGATAGTCTCTTTGGATAATCATCTTTGTCATCATTGGAAAAACGCGTACTATCAATTTTAAAGACGACGATTTCCGGCTTTTGCAATGCAGCATATAACTCCGTTAAGACTTTGATGATAAGAGTGAAGTTCGAACCATATAAGCTATCTTCATCAAGCTTTAGCACAGACTCTTCACCATTATATACTTGATTAAACGAACCTTCAATTACAAACTCTTCTTCATCTTGGCGTTCGTTAAGAGTTTTCAAGACAATTTGTTCAAGTTTTTTCCTTGTGGAATTTGTCAGTTCTATCAGTTTATTATTGACAGTTTCCAAGCGCTCGATCTCATCATCCGATTGCGCGAATAAATCCTCGTCCATAATTATTTGTCGATGGTCCAGCAGTTCGATTACGCGATTTCGCTTGTCATCATCATCTGCCCAGTGATTGTATCTCTTGTTACTTTTACCGGTAATGGCAAAAATCTCGGCTTCAATTTCTTTTATCTTGCGTTTAAGCTTTTCCATAATATTACATTTTAAATGGTATTGCTATTTGGTTATCAATAAGGTAGCGGTTTCCTGACCAGTCGCAGTCGAGGGCGAAGATGGGGCGGCGGAAGCGGCGGGCGAAATCTACGGCGTGCATCGTGCCACTCTCGCGTTCGCATTGCACCACAACGACCTTATCGGCCATAGCCATTTGAATGCGGGTACGGGCAATCAGTGTTTTTGGTGATGTTTTGGTGCCTATTTTTTGCTCCGACACAATCAGACCTCCGTGCGATATTATTTCGGCCTGTATCTCGGCATTCTCTTTTGGATGCACACGGTCGAGCCCCGAACCGACAACGGCGATAGTGCGCCCTCCGGTATCAAGACAACCGCGATGCGCGGCGGTGTCGATACCAAGCGCAAGGCCGCTGACCACTATTTCCGATGAATGGTATTGGCCGAGTCGGTATGCCACGTCCAAGCCGTGCTCATCAGGCTTTCGAGAGCCGATAATTGCCACACGACTCTGAAAGTATGGCGCACGTCGGAGTAAGCGTATGTCACCAACTACATCCAACGCAAATGGTGCATCACCTTTTATAAAGTCGAAATCAAAGTAGTTGTAAAACTCTTTGGGATAAAATGGCGAAGAGTAACGTATATTTATCGGTTTGTCATAATGCGGAAGTAAGTCATCGTTCCAACCTTCGACTGCCGGAAATCGCTCACGAAGCAGACGGATTATATCCACCTTCAAAGCCGACAATTCATCATACATATAGCCACCACGCAAGTCCGGATTCAAATGCTCATACCATCCGTCGGGCTCACCGTTGTCATAGCTGAGCATGACCAGGTAAAGCCAGTCCGAAGATCCCATGCGGATATTCACTGTATATTCCCTATCCGATGCCGGGTCAAAGAACATATAATCAATGTCTTCTTTTGCCAGACTTTGATCCAGCCACAGATGGTAACGCTTATTGGAATCGGTATGTGGTTCTACTTTCTTACTGCTCATATCGGATTGGATGTTTATTCGTTTTGTGGAGGATTCCGCTCGAATGCAATCGTGACGCTTGCGCATCAGTTCAAGTGTTTGCTCCATTTTTTCAATCTTTCAAGTTCGTATTTCAACGCTTGAATTCTACGCGGGAACTCCTCAATATCTTTTTTTAACTGTAGGAATTGGTCTGCAATGTCGTCACAGCTTCTTTCCGCAGCGGATAAGCGCTCACTATAAAGCAATGATTCATGCTGTGGAGGCCAGGCGATGTCATGGTCTCTGCATAGCTCTCTCGCATACTTGTAGCCCCTTGTCAAAAGCCAATGCATACGTTCATTGAGCTTTCCCTCCTGATACTGCAAGCGCAATGGTTCAAGTTGTTTGGTGTAAACTCTATAAACATACTGACACAGTTCAGGATATGACATGCGGTAATAGCCATAGGTGCAGCAGAGCCAGTCGAGGTGGTTTATAGTCTGCCTTAATATTTCTTCTCTTAACCTGTTCTTTTTCATATTTCTTGTCCAAAACAACCGGTGCTTAAATATTCTGAGTCGAGCCACTCGTCCTGAATTCTTCCTCCGTTACGTTCTACTGTGGTCTGAAGCCATTTCAGGCTGTGGCTGTCGAGCTTGGTGTAGTCATTAGCCAATATCCGAAGCCGTGACGCATTGCTTACGGCGATTTTTAGCAGATTACCGCAGTGCGAGATGTCGAGTTCCTCAATAGAGCTATTCTGCGTAAGGTCAAGTGATGTCAGCTCGTTGCTCATCCGGCATATTAGCTTTTTCAGTTGAGGCACGACCGAAAGGTCAAGCTTATCGGCATAATACTCGCAGATTTCGAGCGTTTTGAGATTCGGACATCCGCTGAAGTCAACACTGTGCAATTGAGTATATTGCAGATAGTTCAGGGCCGGACAGTCGTCGAACACCACGCGGTTGACCTGCGTCTCCCACGTGCCGTCGACAAGCGCCAATAATGAATCGCTATCGTCCGACAAAAACTCGATTTCGTAGGGCAGCTGTTTCTTCTCTGCCGATTTGTAATAGTGCGCGACTCGGCTCATGCTGTAGGCCGGATGATGCCGGAGCGTGGAGTGAGAACCGTCGCCCCAGTGCACCTCTATCGAAGTGCCGGGCTTCAGCTTGGCATCAAACCAGGCATGGTTGCCCTCGGTCCACTCTAAAGTCTCAATTGATATATGTAGCAGTCGTTTCATGGCAGCAAAGTTAGAACGCAGGTGTCACAAATAGCGATACACCTTAAATATTTTCCGGCTATGTCAATTTTTTACACGCGGACCTCTATAATCTTTACTGTAGATTGGTCTATTTAAGGACTGTAACCCTGAGTAATAAACTTTTCGGCATCATTATTTAAATTGATTTGTGGTCTTGCAAGATATATGCGTGAATAATATCAGGCTCGTTATCAAGAATTTTAGAGAGTTTCCGACGAATTATTTTGGCGAAACAAGCATATAACTCGTCTTTGAACGTTTGTCCTGAAATAGTTTTCCCAATTTCATAACCATTTCTACCAGTCAATTTTCTTGTCGAACTTGCAGTATCAAAAACTGGTAAATCAATAGATATGCTTATTGCTATCGCTATGCTATTAATGCCTGACAGTGGTATTCCATTTGCGTTGCAATAGTCAAAGATATTATCTTTAAATGCCTTGCCAAGCATCTCGACATGATAACCACCACGGTTATCAGATCTGCCGTTTATTTCTGATAACAGCAATGTATCTTTATCACTATCACACGGTGCTATTGCGAATTCATATTCGTCCGTTGCACAATGCAAAATAGTCTCCTTATGTACTCCATTGCATTTTTCGTGAACGAAGTCAGCCAAACCATGTTTATAACAAATTGCTTCTCCATTCAATACGATATTTAATCCGGCATAAGTTGCGGATATCCGCTTTACAATATCGCGGATAATATTATCATCATATCCATATTCTCCAAATATTTCGGTATCGGCAACATAGGTTATGGTTGTGCCGGTAGGCATATCTGCAACAGTGTGCTGATTGTCAGAAACAATATTGCCTCGCGAAGTAATGATACGTCTTGATATTCCGTCCCTGACACTTTCGATAGTCATTTCTGATGACAAGGCATTGACATTCTTAGTACCGAATCCGCAATTCCAGGTTTTGTTTATGTCGTTATGATTGGGTACTATTTCAATCAAACGCTTAAATTCCGATAATGGAAAACCTCGGCCATTATCTTGAACTTTAATGGTACGTTCGATGACAGAGACTTTTATCTCGTTGCCGAAACCACATTCCCTTTCAAAAGCTGCATTAATAAGCAGCCCTATTAACAGGTAGTATAATCCGTCATTGGAATCTTTGTGATTTCCATAAGTTCCCACATACGGGTAGGGGCGCCTTCGAATACGCTCATTTGGCGATATTTCAACAGGATACTGAATCACATCAGGATGGTGCGTACCATTGTTCTGATTAACGATTCGTGTAATCATTGCAACAGCCTTCTTGTCAATGATTTTAAATATACTATGAATACTGCGTAGTCGAGATTTTGACGAGATCCAAATCATTCGGAGATTTTTCAGGCATAAATCCAGTTCCTCGATAGAGTTTGCTTCTCTCAAATCCAAAACTTGAACATCAGATCCTGACACTGCATGAATGCGCAACTTTTTCAGGGCAGGAACACCGGATACGACCAATAAATCTCCTTTCGGGTCTTCCAAAACAACTTCCTCAAGACAAGGAAAGTCAAATTTAGTATCAACCGGTAAACCATCAAAATGTAGCCGTCTAAGATTGCTGCAACATCCAAAGTCAACTTTCTTAATGAAAAGCCCTGTTCCCCATTTCAGTTCAAGCAAAGCATCCGTAGCGTCAGACCATACTTCAATACGATAATTTGGTGTTTTCGCAGTTGAGTAAGCATGGGAAACTGACGATAAATCACCGTCCTTAGAGAAAACGGTTGTCATAGTACCTTCTCCCCAAAATACGTAGCCCTGGCCTCCATCTTTAAGTTTGATTCCAAAACTCTGCCGATATCCAATATCACGGCTATCTGAACTAATATCTACAGAGAATAGAAGGTGTAATGTCGAGTTGTTTTTATCCTCGAAACGGTCGAATAAGCTTATTTTCTTGTTTCTACCCATATTGTTATTTTTCAATGCAGAGGTGCTTCAGAGCGATTTCGCTGCCCATGTCATCGTCGGTAGCCCTCAGTATCTGCCACTTTGTATTCTCACCTGAGAAATATGTGGCGAACAATTCTGTAAGTCGCGACAATTCTTCATCTGAAAGCGGATGTTCAGATGAGGCGTAAACTACGCAAATAAATTCATCACCGTCATTGAGAAATGTCTTGGTATTCGGATAGTAATCCTTGTTAAGCAAAAGGTCGGAGAGATAATCCACGCGGTCGCTTTTGCCGAACGTGTGCGATTCATAGATGTTCTCCCATATTGTTTTTGCATTAAATATCGTGGAGACAATTTCATCCGGCACTGCTACACCTCCGCATTTAAGGCTGTCAATCACCTTTTGGCGTTTGTCGAGTTTCTGCAACCACTTTATACGCTTCTCCATGCGATAGAACCTCTTGCGTTTGGAGCGGTTCTGATGTTGCTGTCGGAATTCTATCTCATTCCAAACATCCATGCTGAATGCAATGCCGAAACGTGATTTTCCGGAACCATCGCGCAGTTTTCGAATCGCACGTTTATCACGCAGGTAGGGCAGGTATTGTTTGCGCTCAAGACGCTTGGCCATGATACCGAATTTTGAGTGGCATTCCTCAAACGGACTCCAACGGTCGCGTGGCGTAAAGCCATAAAAGGTCGCTCCCCAAAGAATAGCCCCGGCAAGCTCAGCATCGTTAAAGGAATTATCGTCGGGGCGGATTACCGTCTTTCCAACGATATTTTCCCAACAGTCGCCCTCAATACTATTGGCGAGTAAGGGTAAAGAGCCTTCTTCATCCCACTCCTCGCGGGGAGTGACATCAAAGGTGACTTCGCCGCCACAACCATCGAACGGAAGATTACAGAGGATGTCGAATGCCTCTTTGTAGCCGGTGAGACACTCTGTCGATTTCTCGTTTCGATGCGTATGTCGCAGAGCTTCAGCTATCGCTTTGAAGCCAACCGTCTTGAATAATTCCTGAACTGTCATAATTATATCTGTATTTTACTATTCACTGCAAATTTAGATTGCAGGTGTCACGTTTGGGAATACACCTAAGATAACTTTTGCGATATTGAAACCGCCATTAACGACTGTAATTATTGTAACACTCGTATTATCACCATCCTCCGAGGTCCTCAAGCACATTGTCCAATAGGTTATAAAGCTCGTTCTCTTCCAGCTCTTCCTATGACCACAGGGGCTTGTATTCCTTCTTCATTCATTTTATTGTTTTTTTCCTTTGGATATTTGATCAGTTGCGGTCGAGCTTGTTGTTCTGTATTTTATTTAAGATTATGTCAGCGGTATCAGGATTGCACTGAAGATAGTTGGCAAGCTCTTTATGGATAAAACTCCCTACAAACTCGGATACTGTCTGGCCGTAGGGTTCCATGTCAGTCGTGGCGAGCTTTGTCCTGGTGGCCGTTTCAAAATATGGGTCCTCAACTTTGATAGAGACTACGGCGATCATGCCATTGAGTATGTCTGAATATGTGGAATTGAGATGAAAATATTTCTTAAGCGTGCGGACTACGGCCTCCTTGAAAGCGCTTAAATGGGTACCACCTTGAACTGTGTAATGTCCGTTTACAAATGAGTAGTATTCTTCGCCGTCATCGTTGACGTGGGTTATGGCCACCTCAATGTTGTCACCCGAAAGGTGTATGGGAGAATACATAGGCGCTTGGTGCATGTTCTCACAGAGCAGGTCGATGAGTCCGTTGTTGGAAAAAAGACTCTTACCGTTGAAAGTAATAGTAAGGCGGATGTTGAAATAAGTGTAGTTTTTAATCATGGGTATTATAAACTCTTCTCGATAACGGTAGCCACAAAATATCGAAGCATCCGGGATGAACTGCACAAATGTACCGCTGGGTTCATCGCATGCCGTTATCGGGCTTTCTTCAAGCAGCTTGCCGCATTCAAAACGGGCTGTCTTCATTTGTCCACCCCGCACACTCCTGATTTCAAACGATGTCGACAGAGCATTGACGACCTTGATGCCAACACCATTTAGGCCTATCGACTTTGCGAAAGCCCGTGAATCGTACATACCGCCGGTACTCACTTTTGATACCACCTCAACGAGTTTTCCGAGAGGAATGCCGCGGCCAAAGTCGCGCACAGTTACCATCTCATCAGTAACGTCAATGATTATCTTGTTACCGAATCCCATCATGTGTTCATCAACCGAATTGTTAAGCACCTCCTTAATCAACACGTAGATTCCGTCATTGCTGCTTGTTCCATCGCCGAGCATGCCTACGTACATGCCGGGGTGTAGTCTAATGTGCTCATACATTTCTAAAGTCCTTATGTCATCATCTGTTTTTTTCCCGATCTTTTTCATAATCATTGGGTTTTAATTGTTGATATTATATTGTTAAGAGTTTTACTCATTCAAAGTGGAGCAATTCCTTTTTTTAACAGTCATAGCTAACTTTGTTTCCGGCAAAGTTAACTATGAGGTGTCCTATTTGGTGATACACCTGCAATAACTTTATAGATTTTCGGCATATGCTCCTCATTATTGCTATAAATCAGACAATTATATTATACCAATATTTCGAGACGCTAAGACGCCCGTCCGCAGAATTTAAAATATTATAATTCTCGATGAAGTCTATTAGTGTCGGGATTCGGGATATGATGTCATCTTGCGATGGGCTTTTGTATCGGACTGCATCAGTTTTAGTCAGCTGCAACACCAGTACATATTGAAGGAATTCCTTGTATACATTCCATTCTCCATTCCATCGGGCATTCTCCAGAATAGGTTTAAGGCGTTTGGCAAAGTCAGCAACAATTCGTTCCTCTTCTTTTTCCCGTTTCTGCTCCTCCAGTCTGATTTTATTATGTTTTTCTTTTTGCTTCTTTTCTTTTTCTTCTATCACAGAACCTAATAACCCATAAACTTTTGGAGTACTGATGAGACCTTCAACTATGGCATCAATCATGATATTTAGTTCTTTGGTTGAGAAATCGCGACCTATCAGCTTTTCATCATAAAAATTTCCTGCGCTTATCCCGACTACAACATATTTGAATGCCGGCACTTCTACTCTTTTGGTCAGATATTCAATCATTTCAGTGCGGAATTTCCCGTTTGCCTCATCCGGATCTACTTGATTGTAATCGCCGCCGTCTTTGACTGCAAACGTTATTTGGAATATGTTTTCATCAATTCCCGGTAGTGTAATTTCAATCCAATCGTCATCATATCCTCCATTCCGGGATATTAGAGCGATTGAGCCTATTGATCTCTCGATTCTTGCGACCAAGCCGTTCCACAAGTTTTCATCAAAATGCTTGCTTTGTTCATACAAACTTTTATCCACAATATAGCTATAGTTCCCATCATCAATGGACGGAATTCCAATAGAGTCAGCTACCGGTTGCCATATCTGTGAGAGCGATTTATTCACCGTTTCCCATGCTCTGTTTATCTGATTCATCATAAACTATCGGATATTGGGTACTAATGTAGGGATATTCAGTTAATAGCGTCATTTTTTGGAAGCTGAATCGGCCGAGGCTCCGATATATACCCGGATTATGACCAATGAAGATATAAATCGCAGTCTCGGATGAGTATAATCAGATAATTTGAG
>Ga0209064_1002017_pt1 | contig 25599 bp, 15 predicted proteins | sample Inofromicrocosms_FD_187498 | JGI IMG/M metagenome (GOLD analysis project Ga0209064, IMG submission 187498) | Mouse cecum microbial communities from Vienna, Austria - Inoculum for glucosamine and mucus D2O microcosms (SPAdes) (version 2) | ecosystem: Host-associated > Mammals > Digestive system >... | reverse complement strand
TCAAATAATGAGGGTTGGGGTTGGTTTTCTTTTCTCGCTGACGGTCTGTGGCGGTTCTGCAACTTGCGGAGTTCCTCCTCTTGGTATTTGCGGACAGCGTTCTGACGTGCCTCCGCCTTTTCCTCTTCTGTGAGTTCCACAACATGGTTCACCACCACTTGGCACGCCATAGGTTTGCCCACCTCTATCTCGTTTTCCTCATAGTAGTGGATGGCTTGCCTGAATATCTCTCCGTCCGTGAAGCCGCTGCAACCGCTTTTCTGCACATGGTTCAGAATGTGGGTCACGCACTCGTCTATGTTTTTGGCAGGGTTGCGGTACTTCTTCGCAAAGAGCGTATCTTCCTCCGCCCGCTGTTCCAGATACATTTGTATCGTTCTTTTGAAATGGTCTGTTCCTTTCATATCGCTGTCGTTTTTAGATTGTCTGTTTAAGTATCTCTCTCCAATAGGTCGGCTCTACCTCGCTGAGAAGGAAGTCCATGAAGTCCCTCCGTGCGTCCTTGTTCAGTTCGTGGTACAATCTTCGGAAAGTGCTAAAATTGCCGTTGATGTACGTTTCCACCATATACACGAAGATGTTGTCCACCTCGTAATATCTGCACTGCTGCGCTACCGTCTTGCTGTTTCTCTTTGCCATGTCGGTAAGGGTTAAATGGTTAATAACCAAAGGATGAAGCCGAAGTAGGCAATGGTGGAAAGGATAGCCACGATTACACCTATCGCCACTCGGAACACTCCGTTTACAATCTCTCTGATGATGCCCCAAAGGATGCCGAACACCCGAAGGTGGTGCGCATCATCAAGCTGCATATCGCCAACCCGATGTATTGCGCCACTTGTCTGAAATTTGCCGTTGCTGTCATATCTTCGCTGTTTTTGATTTTTTTGTTTTTTATGCGGATTCAAGAGCTGAGGGAGTTGAGTTTCAAACTATCTTATCTGCCTCTTGTTTATCCGACATTTTTTTTATGCGTCTTTCTGTCGCATCGGTCGTTTTCGTTTCGGGTGCTTGAAAAGGTAGGGATTAGGGAATGCAAGGTTTTTCGGGGAAATACTACCCGAAGGGCTGGAGATTTCCGCAGAAAACAGGAGGCTTGACCTTGCTTTCCCGTCCAATCCCGGAATTACCTTTGCGCCCAGAACGGAAATGACTGCCTGATGCGGCTCACTGAAAGGCGCAAAAATGGAGGTAAACGAAAACAGAGGCAGATTGGGTAGAAAAAACTTCAGGAGAAAATCCGTAAAAAGAGGAAACCACCAAAAGAAAAAGACATCACCGGAAGCGTGAAAAGGGCAAACCCCGCCAAAGGAAGTATGCTTGTTTCCAATCCGACGGAACTTGTTCAGCCGGGTGGCAACAAAAATTCTTCCCGGATTGCCCGCTGTGTGCGGCCGCCTGTTTCATTCATGGGGCAGGCTGACGCACTCTGCATTCACTTTCCGCTTCCGGCAAAAGGAAGAACAACGAAAAAAGAAAAATCATCTGAAACCCCGTAAAAGCACCTCTTGTCATAGGCGCAAAAGAAAGGGGCATCGCATCATCTGTCTAAACATCGTTTAGGCGTGAGGCAATGCCCTTTTCTCCGGCTATGCGGTAGTCGGCACATGTTTGTTCAAAACTCGTTTTGGGCAATGGTGTTCCGACAAACAAAACCGCTTTTACGGAAATTTCTTATGAACGAGGGGGTAAAAAAACGGGAGTTTATATCAAAATCTCGGATAAAATAGCTACTTTTGCATATGAAGAGTTCTTTGAAGGTTACGCAACGCGCAGAAGGATAATGCAGTAGATAACTAACTAAATCGTAACCTATTACTATCAAGAGCAATTAACCTACGCTCATTTCCAATAAATTACACTCTTTTCGTAACTTCTATGCACAAAGATATTTGTTATAAAGTTTGTCTTTTTTAAGATATAAGTATTCGTATATTTGTGGTTTCTATTCTGAATGACCAGCTTGTTAATGAATTTATTTTAGGGTTGCAATAGATTTGTTTCTCTGTATTTCTGAATGTAGAGTATTAATGTATTTTTAGGTAAATTATTTTAAGATTTTAAGAAAATGAAAAGATTTTGTAGTAAAAAGAAAGCCCGGATTGGGCCTTTCTTTATTCTTGTATTGTCGCTTCTCTTCAGCAGTCATGACGCCTGTGCGCAGCATGTGCATGTGGATTCTGCTTATTTTAGGGGAAAAGGTGCAGATGTAAGTTCATTGTCTTTTAATGATGCGACAGGCGAATCGGCTGAATATGTGTTGATTTATAATGTAGGAAAAGACATGTTCCTTAATGCCGGAGGATATTGGGGTACACGTACAACGACCTTTACCGTAGGTTTGCCGTTGATGCTGATAAAGAACAGTAACGGGACTTATAGAATAAGGGGACCGTTTAATAACACTCAAAATGGCACAGGTAATTTTTTAGGCATGGTTGAAGATGTTAACGGTAAACGTGGTGTGTATTATGACAGAGGTACATCAAATGGAGTGGACTGGATATTTGAAAAAGATGAGGGTGCAAGTCAAGTTGATGATGTTGTATACAGGATAAAGACCAATTATACTCATAACGGTTTGAATAAAGATTATATTTTATATTCAAACGAAACGATGGATATCGGCGTCTTTACGGAAGGAAATGAAAACCTTGTACGTGCATTGAATGATACTGATCTTGAGAATAAAACAAGGGATGACATATACAGTCGTTGGAAGATTGTGACTGTAGGACAGATGATGAGTTTGTTTGATACGACTTATGATAGCCATAATCCTTCGGATGCGACGTTCTTGCTTCGTGCCCAGAACTTCAACAGGAAGAATGTTTATAATGGCACGGATGCCGAAGAACAACAATCGGGTTGGCATAAGGACGGTAACTTTTCTTATACTTGTGGTTTCAGGGGAGAACTTGAAGGATATAACAATCCTGATGACCAAAGATACGGCATGTTCTATTGTGGAGGTATAAGAGGAGGAAAAAGGAGTGAAAAGCTTTATCAGACAGTCGATATAACGCATAGCGGCTGGTATCGTGTGGATTGTGAAGGCTTGTTCTATAATGCTGATGAGAACAAGAAAGCCATTGCGCGTCTGTATGCCAAAGTCGTCGGTGATAGCGAACCTAATTCTGCCGGCAATGCTTATGTGGATTTGCTTCCCAAGTCTTATGCAGAGCCTTATAATGGTGTGATGCTTAATGAGGATAGGTTTATTAATAACGACGGTATTGTATCAAGTAAACTTGAGGCAAGTATCATGTTCTATAATAAGTGTTATTCCAATCATCTGCTTATTTATGTAAACATACCTGACGGGACAGCTAAGACGTTGGAGCTTGGTATAGAAATAACCGGTGACATGGATGACGATGACTTTGTCTTCTTTGATGACTTTCAGCTAAAATATCTTGGTGAGAGTTTTGCCTTGGATGAGGGAAATACGGACTTTCACAATGATATGGGAGATGATGATATGGAATATAAGAACAGGGTCATGATACTGAAACGTACATTAGCCACAGACCGGTGGAACAGTATCTGTCTGCCTGTAAATCTTACCAAAGAACAGTTTACTACCGCTTTCTTTCCAAATTCAATGCTTGCCAAACTGCGTGATTCGTCTCAATCAGGTATAATAGAGTTTCAGACGGTAGATTTGGGACCGTCTAAACCGAATGACCATATTGCACTACATGCAGGGCAGTGCTATTTGATAAAACCCGGATATCAAGGGCGTACCGATACTGAGGAGATAGAGATAGGAGACAAGAACAGAACGAGGATAAAGGCTCCTTATTATATAATAGACCGTGTGTCGCTCACAAAGAAAAATGTGGAGGAAGACCTTAATGTATCTAATGTTTACAGATTTGTTGATAATAAAGATCTTGAAGGCTCGGAAAAGATGGATGGTTATTATACAATATCCGGAGCTGATTATACACAATGTAAACTTAGGGTGTATGGGACGTTTCAAAAGTTGACGGGTGAAAATCGTGTTCCTTCCGCATCATATACTTTTGTAGACGGAAAACTGTATCATCTTCCGAACAATTATTCACAAAAGGGTTTCAGTTGTTGGATAGAAGACGGGCATCAAGTGGAAAATAATACTACGGACAGGCATCCCCTTAGTTTCTCTACATATATAAACGGTATACACGACAGTGCAACTTCAATAGACGGCATGACCGTCGATATGAGGGATGACACCAACGACGTGATATATAATATTTACGGGCAGGTTGTCAGTCGCGGTACAGTTCCTCTTGGGCGGATGTCCAAAGGAATATATATTGTTCGTGGTAAAAAAGTTATCATTAAGTAAATTGAGGGGCAGGTATGAAGAAAAAATATATAAAGCCGTGCATAGAGGTTATTGTCGTATGTACGGATGTAGGTATTATGAATCCTGAGTCTTATAGGATATATGATAATAACGGTAACCTGGTAGGTGGAGGTCTTATTGTTGAGAATGAGATGCCGTTTGATGCAGATGAGGAAGACCTTAGAGAACTGTCGAACAGGTCAAATAATAATCTTTGGGAGATTGATTGATCATAGCAGTATAATGCTGTGTCGTGATTAGCAATCACCTGCTTATAGGGATGTTTTCTTGTAAATGTCCGGTATACAGTCACTGATTTCAATGCTGTTGACGGCGGACATTTACAAGGAAAGTCCTGCATGGATGGCGGTTCTTGCTTTTTTGTCCGTTTATATTGAAGTCATCTAAACTTTTATGAGGTTCAATATTTGCCTTTATTTTTTTGAGGGTGTTATGTCTGTGTTTACGAATTGTCAGCTATATAGTGCTTTTATATGTCATATTGTCAATCAGAAAATGTTGCCGTAAAGTCTCATTCTACGTGAATGCAGCGGTCGGAAAATGCCGTTAAACATTGAAAAGACCTCCTTCTTGTGATGAAAAGGCGTGGTTTGAGAAGCAAAACACATACCTTTGGGCACTAAACATGCCTGCTTTGTGTGCCAAAGATGCCACCTTTAGGAGCCTAATATGCCTGCTTTCGTGTAGAAAGTAGGCAACTTTCGTTTCCGCTTCTGTGCACACTTCTGCGTGTTTTATTGTAAAGCGTTGATTTCACGTATGTTGTCTTTGCACACGATTTTATGCGATATTTTGCCCCGTCAATGCTTTTATTTCAGAATATCGCCGTATTTCGGGGTTATGGAAAATCAGAAAGTAAGCGGAATACGCCATTTTGCCATTAAATTGTCAGACATCGCATGTGCTTGACTTTAAACCATTGTTCGGAATAAGGAATATATAATATGGACGAATTGTCAGATAATGAAACCCTTGTTCGTTATCCCGAACTCATGCATAGTTATGTTTAATCCATGAGATATTGGCTGATTTTAGACATATTGTCATTGTTAAATATAGTAAATAAAACAGGCTTGAATTGTTAATAAAGATTTACCCCCCCCGAAAAAGCGTTAAAATGTAAAATTTTGTTATTATATTCATGCGTTATTAAGCATAAATAAATGTACTTTTGCATTTAAATTTTAAATAATCAAGATTTATTTTCAGACCATATTAAGGTTTGTTTTTCTGAATGTAGACTGTTAATGTATATTTGGTTGTAATTATTTTAATATATTTGAGATGATGAGAAAATTTTGTAGCAAGAAGGACGTTTTGGCTCAACCTTTTCTGTATTTGTTATTATTTCTTTTAACCGGTCATATAGTCTGTGCGCAGGTAAATGTGGATCCTGCTTATTTTCAAGGAAAAGGTATTGATATAAGTTCATTGGATTTTGATTCTGAAACAGGTGAGTCGGTACAACGCGTGTTGCTTTATAATGTAGGTAAGGACCTGTTCCTCAATGCCGGAGGATATTGGGGTACGCGTACAACAACCTTTACCGTAGGTTTGCCGTTGATGTTGATAAAGAATAAGAATGGAACTTATAAAATAAGGGGACCGTTTAATAATACTTCTGGTGCGAATGGTGTTGGAAATTTTTTAGGTGTAGTGGAGAACGCAAATAGCGATCGTGGTGTCTATTATGACAGGAATGATACCTATGGCGTGAACTGGACATTCGAGAAAGACAAGAAAGCAAGTAGTAACGGTGATATTGTATATAATGTAAAAAGTTATGAATCTTATAACTCTAACAATAACACTAACTATACCTTGTATTCAAATGAGGTAATGGATATTAAAGTGTTTAAGCACGGTAACAATAACCTTGTGCGTGCGTTAAGTGACAGCGATGTGTCGTCTAATGCCAAGGAAGCAAAATATGGTCAGTGGAAAATTGTTACTGTAGATCAGGTTGTTGAAAGTTTCAATACCACATATGAATCTGTGAATCCGTCTGATGCAACATTCCTGCTCCGTGCCCAGAGTTTCAACAGAATGAATATGTATAATGACAATAAACCCGAAGAACAGCCTTTGGGATGGCATAAAAATGGTGATTATGTTTATACTTGTGGTCTTGAAGGAGAGGTAGACGGTTATAAGAGCGATAATGATAATAGATACGGTATGTTCTATTGTGGAGGAATAAGAAATGGGAAAAAACAGGAAACACTTTATCAGACGGTTGAAATAACAGAGAGCGGATGGTACCGTGTAGACTGTGAGGGATTATTTTATAATGCCGATGAGCCAAACAGGGCTATTGCACGGTTGTACGCAAAGGTAAACGGAGAGAATGATGTCAACTCTGCCGGAAACGCTTATGTGGATTTGTTGCCTAAGTCTTATGCGGAACCTTATGATGGTTCGGATTTGGTTGATAACAATGAGTTCTTGATTTATGATAATATGGTTTCGAATAAGCTGGAAGCAAGTATTATGTTTTACAATCAGCGTTATCCTAATCATCTTCTTGTATATGTAAACATGCCTGAAGGAACGACAAAGAGGACATTGGAACTTGGTATAGAGATAACAGGCGATATGGATAAGAATGATTTTGTTTTCTTTGACGATTTCCAGCTTAAGTATCTTGGTCAGAGTTTTGCTTTAGATGAAGGCGCTTCTGATTTTCATGGCATGGGTGATGATGAAGAACCATATAAGAACAGGGTTATGATTCTTAAACGCACCTTTAACACTGATCAGTGGAACAGTATTTGTCTGCCTGTGAATCTTACAAAAGAACAGTTAAACACAGCTTTCTTCCCTAATCCTCTGCTTGCCAAATTGCGTGATTCGTCACAGCCCGGCATAATAGAGTTTGAGACAGTGGACTTCAGCTCATTGGGAAATGATGATATTGCATTGCATGCAGGCGAGTGTTATCTGATAAGACCCGGTTATGGAGGACGTACGGACTCCGGAGAGATAGAGATTGGTGATATCAATAAGACAAAGATAAAAGCACCTTATTATACTATAGACCGTGTGTCGCTTACTAAGAAAGATGTTGAGAGCAGACTGGGAATTTCTAATACAGGAAAGTTTGTTGATAAAAAAGACGTGGCAGGCAATGACAGGACACAGGACTATTATACAATATCCGGAGCGGACTATGCTCAATGCAAATTGAGGGTATACGGTACATTCCAGAAGTTGACGGGTGATAACCGTGTTCCTGCCACATCGTATACTTTTGTAAGCGGGAAACTATATCATCTTCCGAGTAATTATTCACAAAAAGGCTTTAGCAGCTGGATAGAAGATGAACATCAGGTGGATAATCCAACTGTGGCAAAACATGCCCTTAGTTTCTCTACATATATAAATGGTATACACGACAATACGACTTCCATAGACGGCATCACTGTCGATATGAGGGATGATGTTTCTGATGTGATATATAATATTCACGGGCAGGTTGTCTGCCGCGGAACAGGCTCTTTTAAAAGGTTGCCCGGTGGAGTATATATAGTTGGTGGTAAGAAGGTTGTCGTTAAATAAGTGTGGGGCAGGTATGAAGAAAGAATATGTTAAGCCGTTTATAGAGGTTATTACTGTATGTACGGAAGCAAGTATGATGAATCCGGATTCTTACAGGATATATGATAAGGACGGTAATTTGGTTGGTGGCGGTACAATTGTCGAGGATGAGATGCCGCCTGATGCAGAAGATGAAGACCTTGCAGGACTTGCCAAGAGGGCAAATTATGATCCGTGGGATTTTGATTGATAATGGTTATATATAATGATGGTGTATCAAAATTACTAATCACCTGAAGTTTTGTCTAAATACAGAGTTAAAAGAAGTCAGGGCAAGTTCTTTGGCTAAAGCTACGGAAGATAAAGGACAATAGTTTTATACAAAGCGATAAAACATTAGTCTTTTATCTTCCTTTATTTCCTCTTTATTTCCCGCTATCGCTTTTTACGCAGTTGTTTTATTGTTTTCAACTTTTCTGTGCTGGATAAACAAGATTGTCTTCTGTTATTTTATCCAGTACTTCTTCTAAATACTTTCTTGCTTCAAACCTTGCCATTGGCAAGTCGTGCAGAAGCCAGTTGCCGCAGTCCTGTGGTGCCGCACCGGGTATATTGCCTTCGAATTCGGCAATGAAACGGAAGGTACGTTTCATCAGTTCTACAATGTCGCATGACCGGTAATCGCCGCGTATCAGCAGATAGTTCCCTGTAAGACATCCCATTGGTCCCCAGTAGACTATACGTTCTTGCCATTCGGTGTCGTTGCGCAGGTATGTTGCTGCAAGATGTTCTATGGTGTGCAGTGCCCCGTTGTGCAGTGCCGGTTCACGGTTGGGCTCTTTCATGCGTATGTCGAAGGTGGTTATAGTTTCTCCACCGACATTATCCTTTCGTGACACATATATGCCTCGCAGCAGGTGGTTGTGGTCTATTGTAAAGCTCGGTATCTTTTTCATAATAAAACTAATATTACTAATAGGGCAAATAAGACTGATAAGACAAATAATACTGTCGGATCTTATGATATTTATATTGCTGTCAGAAACTTCTTCGTCACGTTGAACGAGCCTTCTGCCATGCGTGCCCAGAAGTCGAAGTATTGTGATGCGTTGTTGTCCTTAAGCGGTATGTCGCTGATAATGCGGAAACTGATGAACGGCACGCCGTATATGTGGCATGTCTGTGCAATGGAACAGCTCTCCATGTCCACCGCCATGGCATCGGGAAAATCGTTTAAAATGGAACGCATCTTCTCGCGTGAGTCCACAAACCACTCGCCGCTTACAATCATTCCGGCATGTATCCGTGTGTCGCTTTCAATGGCGAGAGCCTTTTTTATAAGCGCTTCCGGCGCATAGAACTTCTCCGGCATGCCGATTATCTGTCCACGTTGGCATTCGCTTCCGCAGTAGGCGTCATGATATGTGTAAGAAGTTCCCACTACCACGTCCGTTACGTTCAGTGTCACATCGGCGCCTCCTGCCACTCCGGTAGAGATGATGATGTCCGGATGATAGTTGTTTATCATCTCCACCGCCCCTATTGCAGAGTTGACCTTGCCAATTCCGCACTGTTGCATCACGATCACCTTGTCTCCGATGTTTCCTATTATAAAGTCCTTGCTGTTGTGGCGTTCGGTGGAAGTATCATCGAGCAGCGTACGCAGTTCGACAAGTTCTTTTTCCATGGCCACGATAATTCCTATCTTCATTTGTCGTAATGTTGTAAAACAACGCAAAATTACAACTTTTTCTATAAATAATTGGCTTTATCGCTTGTTTTAAGTAACTTTGTGGCAATATATTCAAGGAAAAACAATAAACGTTTATATACATGAGAACTTGGAAACAATATCTGCCGGATGTACTGGTAGTGATACTTTTTGCAGTTATTTCATTTGCTTATTTCTTCCCCGCCGACATCGAAGGCAAAATTCTTTTTAGGGAAGACTCGGCGGCAAGCAAGGGCGCCGGACACGAAATCTCGGAATATAAAGAGCGTACAGGAGAGGTGACACGGTGGACAAATGCCGTGTTCAGCGGTATGCCTACATATCAGACCGCACCATCTTACAGCAGCACCGACGGGTTGTCGGCAGTGATGAAGGCATATCATCTGTGGCTACCCGAAAATGTATGGTATGTCTTTGCCTATCTTTTAGGATTCTATATCTTGCTTCGTGCGTTCGACTTCAGGCAGATGCTTGCGGCACTCGGTTCGGTGATATGGGCTTTTTCAAGCTATTTCTTTATTATCATTGCTGCCGGACATATATGGAAAGTCATGGCGCTTGCCTATCTGCCGCCGCTTATAGCCGGTGTGGTTCTGGCATATCGGGGCAAATATCTGTGGGGACTTGTAGTCACGGCAATATTTGCCGCGTTCGAAGTGAATGCCAACCATGTGCAGATGACCTATTACTATCTGTTTATTATTTTCTTCATGATCATCGCATGGCTTGTCGATGCCATACGCAACAAGCAGCTTGTACACTTCGCAAAAGCCACGGGCGTATGCCTGGCAGGTGCGCTTATAGGTATAAGCATCAATATCAGCAACCTTTATCACACGTGGGAATACTCCAAAGAGTCGATGCGCGGCAAGAGCGAACTTGTCAAAGCAAACTCTGCCAACCAGACGGACAGCGGTCTGGAGCGCGACTATATAACACAATGGAGCTACGGAATAAGCGAGACATGGACACTGCTCGTGCCCAATGCCAAGGGTGGGGCGTCGGCTCCGCTGGTGTACAGCAATACGGCAATGAAGCATGCAGATAACAATTTCCTTGATATTTACCAACAGATGGGACAGTACTGGGGCAACCAGCCCGGAACAAGCGGTCCGGTATATGTCGGCGCTTTTGTGCTGATGCTGTTCATTCTCGGACTGTTCATTGTCAAAGGTCCCATCAAGTGGGCTCTTCTCGGTGCGACTATATTGTCCGTACTGTTGTCGTGGGGACATAATTTAATGCCATTGACCGACCTCTTTATCGACTACATGCCGATGTATTCAAAGTTTCGCACGGTGGCATCCATCCTTGTCATTGCCGAGTTTACCATACCCCTTCTTGCCATGTTGGCATTGAAGAAGATTGTGGACGAGCCCGAAACCCTCTCGGTTAATATAAAATATGTGTATGTCTCGTTCGGTCTTACAGGCGGATTTGCCCTTCTTTTCGCCCTTATGCCCTCGATGTTCTTCTCGGAGTTTGTGTCGGCAATGGAGATGCACCAGCTGGGCAATATGCCCGCCGAATATCTCAATCCGCTGCTCGCCAACCTCCGCGAGATGCGTATTGCCGTGTTTACTGCCGACTGTTGGCGCTCGTTCTGGATTATATCGGCAGGAACTCTGCTCCTTTTCCTCTTCAAGATGCGCAAGATAAAGGCTGAGTTCATGGTCGGTGCACTCATTGTGTTGTGTCTTGTCGACATGTGGCAGGTTAACAAACGCTATCTCAACAACGACATGTTTGTAAACAAGAGCGTGCGCGAGACACCCATACAGCTCACGCCCACAGACGAGATAATACTGCAGGACAAGGATAACTGCGGCAATCACCGCGTGCTTAACTTCTCTACAAACACCTTCAACGAGAACGAGACATCATACTATCATAAGAGCATCGGAGGCTATCATGCGGCAAAGCTCCGCCGTTATCAGGAACTGGCAGATGCTTATATCAGACCGGAGATGAGCGGTGTGATGAAAGCCGTTGCCGAAGCCGGAGGCGACATGACGCAGATTAACGGCGACTCGGTATGTCCTGTTCTTAACATGCTCAATACAAAGTACTTTATTGTTCCTCTTCAGGACAACAAGACCATACCCCTTCAGAACCCCTATACATATGGAAATGCCTGGTTTGTGGACAAGATAACATACGTGGATAATGCCAATGACGAACTGGCTGCCGTGGGAAAAATCAGCCTGAGACACGAGGCTGTGGCAGACAAGAAGTTCAAAGATGTGCTCGGCGATACCAAGGTGCAGGACAACACATCCATTGTAAACATAACACTGTGCGAGCCTAACCACCTTAAATATACAGTGAAGTCTGCCACCGGCGGCATAATAGTCTTCTCGGAAGTCTACTATCCCGGCTGGACGGCAACCATAGACGGCAAGCCGGCAGAGCTCGGACGCGTAAACTATATACTGCGTGCACTTAATGTGAGTGCCGGAACCCATGAGGTGGAGCTTGATTTCCATCCGCAGTCCATCTCCGTTACCGAGACGATTGCATACATAGCCTTTGCCCTGCTGTTGGTTGTAATTATATTTATGGTATTGTTGAACGGACGAAATAAACAGAAGAAGCAATGAAAAAACTATTGTCATTACCGCCCAATCTTGTAAATTGTTTTCACGATGTGACAGGTTACAATCGCTCGGAATGGTTCTGCACCAACGACCCTGTAGGTCATAAACTCGGCTCCGGCGGAGGTTCTGCCTGGCTGTTGCAGTCGTGTTATGAGGAGACATCGCAGGGAGAGACCTTCGACGAGTGGATGAAGAAAGACAAACGGCTGCTTCTTCATGCCGGCGGACAGAGTCGTCGCCTGCCTGCTTACGCTCCGTCTGGCAAGATACTTACTCCAATTCCGGTGTTCCGTTGGGAGCGCGGACAGCGCTTCTCGCAGGACTTGCTGTCGCTGCAAATACCGCTTTACGAGCGCATTATGGATATTGCGCCCGACAACATGCACACGATGATTGTCAGCGGCGACGTATATATCCGTGCCACTAAACCCTTGCAGACGGTGCCCGATGCCGATGTTGTGTGTTATGGGCTTTGGCTCGGATCCGAAATAGCCACTGATCATGGCGTGTTTGTGTCGCGCCGCGACACCTCGTCTGTGCTCGAGTGCATGATGCAGAAGCCGTCTATAAAGACACTCGGCGAGTTGCTTAAGTCACATTTCTATCTTACCGACATAGGTATCTGGCTTCTCAGCGACCGTGCCGTGAAGATGCTTATGGAACGTTCGGTGCGTAACGGCGAGATAATAAACTATGATTTGTATTCAGAATTCGGGTGCGCTCTCGGTTCGGATCCCACCATAAAAGACGATGAACTTAACAGTCTTAAGGTAGCTGTTCTGCCTCTTCCCGGCGGAGAGTTCTATCATTACGGCACGAGCCATGAGATAATATCGTCTACTCTTGCCGTTCAAAATCTTGTGAACGACCAGCGCGAGATTATGCACCACTCGCTCAAGCCGCATCCTGCAATGTTTGTACAGAATGCCGTTGTCAAGACCTCGATAACGGAGAAGAACCAAAATCTGTGGATAGAGAACAGTTGGGTGGGAGAGAAGTGGACGCTTGCCCATGAGAATATCATAACGGGTGTGCCACAAAACGACTGGCATGTTACGCTGCGTGCAGGCGATTGTGTGGATGTTGTGCCTGTGGACGAGTGCGAATATGTTGTGCGTCCTTATGGCTTTGATGACAAGTTCCGCGGCAGTCTGCATGATGTCACCACGCTGTTTCTTGGCAAACCGTTCGTCGAGTGGGCGTCAGAACGCGGCATAGACATAGATGAGATTGACGGAAATGCAGACTTGCAGTCGGCACGTATATTCCCCACATGCGAGAACTTTGACGATGCCGGACTGCTCTTGCGCTGGATGCTCGGCGAACCTGAGCTTGGCGATGAAGCCAAAAACTTGTGGCTTGAGGCAAGACGACTTAGTGCTGATGACATTTCCAATGAAGCGTGCCTGTCAAGACTTACGATGCAGCGCGATGAATATCGTGCCGGCAACTGGCAAGCCATAGCAGACAATTACGAGCACAGCGTGTTTTACCAGGTAGACCTGTGCCATGCTGCCAAAGAATATTCTTTATATAACATTCCGGAACCAAAGCCTATTGCCGGCAATGCCCCGCTTCTTACACGTATACACGACAGCATGTTCCGTTCGGAACTGGCACGCCTTAAGGGAGAAGAGTGCAAGGCTGCTGAGGACAAGGCGTTCAGTCTGTTGCGCGAAGGACTTACCGAACGCGTTCTGTCAGAGAGACAGTCGCCTGTGATGTCTGTATATAGCGACCAGATAGTATGGGGACGCAGTCCCGTGCGCATAGACATTGCCGGCGGTTGGACAGATACGCCGCCCTATTGCCTTATGGAAGGCGGCAGTGTGATAAATCTGGCAATAGAACTTAACGGTCAGCCGCCGTTGCAAACATACGTCCGTCCCTGCAAGGAGCATAAGATAATATTGAGGAGCATAGACCTTGGTGCCATGGAAACGATAAGTACATACGAAGAACTTTCCGATTTCCGCCACGTAGGCAGTCCGTTCTCCATACCAAAGGCAGCCCTTGCGCTTGCAGGTTTTCTGCCGGGCTTCTCAACGGAGGTATACAGCTCGCTCGAGCAACAACTTAAATCGTTTGGCTGCGGAATAGAACTTACGCTGCTTTCCGCCATTCCTGCCGGTAGCGGACTGGGCACAAGCAGCATGCTGGCTGCAACGGTGCTCGGCGCTTTGAACGATTTCTGCGGTCTTATGTGGGACAAGACGGAGATTGGATGCCGCACCCTTGTGCTCGAGCAGCTTCTTACTACCGGCGGAGGGTGGCAGGACCAGTTCGGCGGAATACTGCAAGGCGTAAAACTGTTGCAGACAGAACGTGGTTTCGACCAGGCTCCAACGGTGCGCTGGTTGCCTGCCGACATTTACACCCGTCCCGAGTATAGTGCCTGTCATCTGCTATATTATACCGGCATAACGCGCACGGCAAAGACAATACTTGCCGAGATTGTGCGCCGCATGTTCCTCAATCACAACGCGGAACTGGCTTTGCTGCGTGAAATGAAAAACCATGTGTACGATATGTATGAGGCTATACAGCGTGCCGACTTTGCACAGATGGGGCGTCTTGTACGCAAAACGTGGATGCAGAACCAGGCTATAGACAGCGGGACAAATCCCGATGCCGTGCGGCAGATAACGTCGCAGATAGACGACCTGTGTCTGGGATACAAACTCTCCGGTGCCGGTGGCGGCGGATATCTGTATATGGTTGCCAAAGATCCGGATGCTGCGGCACGTATCCGTACAATCCTCAATGCCAACCGTCCCAACGCCAATGCCCGCTTTGTGGAAATGTCGTTGAGTGACAAAGGACTGCAAGTTAGCCGGAGCTGATGTCATGGATTTTCGTACAAGAGTAAATATCGGCAGTCCCGGCTTCGCCATTCCTCCTTTTGAACAGATGCTGTTTGTCGGTTCGTGTTTTGCAGACAACATCGGAAGCCGTTTCCTTGACTATAAGTTCCAGGCAACGGTCAATCCATACGGCGTAATGTACAACCCGGCAAGCATACTGCATACGGTGCGTAAGACCGACGCCGCTCCGCATGTGGCGGTGCTGACGCTCGGCACAAACCATGTGTATATACTCAACAGTACGGGCGAGATAGTGGACAATTGTGCCAAGCGCCCGCATCATCTCTTCACCGAACGTGAGCTGACGGTGGACGAATGTTTCGATTATCTTTCCGAAGCGGTGGATATTCTTGTGTCGCGATATGCCGGTGTGAAGGTCATTGTTACGGTCAGTCCCATACGTTATGCCAAATACGGCTTTCACGGCAGTGCCCTTTCAAAGGCGGTTCTTCTGCTCGCGGCGGACAGGCTTGTGTGCCGTTATCCCGATATTGTGGTGTATTTCCCTGCATATGAGATTGTAAACGACGAGCTTCGCGATTATCGCTTCTATGCTGCCGATATGCTTCATCCGTCGGAGCAGGCGGTGGACTATATATGGGAAGTTTTTTCAGATACTTTCTTTTCCGATGAAGCCAAGCGGTTTGTTGCAGAATGGCAACCCGTAAAGAAGGCGCTGGAACACAAACCGTTTAATCCGGAGTCGGAGGAATACAGGCTATTTATGGAAAGAACACGACAGAGCATAGCGAAGCTTGAGACTAAATATCCGGATTTGGCATACAGCAGAGAATAAGGATATAAAAAACTGAATAAGGAGACAAAGATATGTGCAGATATAAGGATGTTCGTTCTGAATTAAAAAAATATATACAAAAGACATTCGCTATATTGTCACTTCTGTTTTTGTTGATGTTACACATTGTTACGGCATCGGCTATTGGCGTGAATGATTTCACCTTTATTCACCTCGGTATGGAACATGGTTTGAGAAGTCAGCGTGTCTATTCATTGTGCCAGACCGATGACGGTGCCGTGTGGTGCGTTACCAAGTGCGGTGTATCCCGATACAATGGTGTGGCAGTCAAGAATTATTCTCTTGATAAAGATGTCGTCCATCATAATCTTGCAGGCTGGAGTTCACGTTTTGTCCATACGGACGATGGTCGTATATATGTGTGTGACATCTCCGGCAGGATATTTGTATACAACGAAATGCAAGACCGTTTTGACGTAGTTGTCAATATTGCTTCACTTTTCAGTCACGATGTATTGCTCAACGATGTGTTAAAGATTGGCGACAGCTTTTGGCTTGCTATGAGAGAAGGAGTATATGTGTTTAGGGCGGGGCAACTTACAGCCGTGAAAAAGGGTGTTTTTGCAAACTGTATCATCAAGGTTCCAGACGACGGCTTTCTTTTCGGTACAAAACAGGGTGTGATGAAGCTTGGTGCCCGTCAATTGTCACAGCATCGTTATCAGTTGGAAAAATATCTTCCGTATTATGTGGAAAGCGGTTATTATGATACTGTTTACAAGCGTCTTTGGCTTGGAACTTTCGACCGTGGACTTGTATTGGTAGACAAAAAAGGAACTTCTGTTATAAGTAGCCTGCCCCATAATCCCATACGTAGTATCGTTCCCTATGACAGACATACCATGCTTGTTGGTATTGATGGCTATGGCGTATACCAGACAAGCAGGACAATGGTTGAAACTGTGCCCGGTATATTGTTTAATGCCAATGAGGGAATTAACCGGGTGCTTCATGGGAACGGTATTTATGCTTTGCTGGTTGATACCTATGGCAACATCGTTATCGGTTCGTATTCGGGCGGTATAGACATCGCGCGCCCTGTGGGAAGTACGGTGGCGGTATATCAACATCAGCGCAACAACATGCAGTCGTTGCTCAACGACCATGTCAACTGTGTCATGCAGTGGTCAAATGATCATTTGCTTATGGGTACAGACGACGGCATCAGTTCGCTTGTTCCTTCTACGGGACAGTGGATGCACAGAACTCGTGGCATGGTGGTGCTGTCTTTGTGCAGGACACCGGATAACCGCCTGTTGGCAGCCACTTATGGCAATGGTGTCTGGGAGGTGGATGCAAACGGGGCAACCAGACAGGTTTATTCTGTAAGTAACGGTACACTGAAAGATGATCATGTGTATGCTTTGTTGTATGACAGGCAGAACCATTTGTGGATGGGTTGTCTTGACGGACCTCTTACGGAAAAAAACTCCAACGGGATATAGGTATTATGATGTAGACAATGTGCAGACAATGGCGCTTATGCCGGATGGACGCATTATCGTTGGTACAATAAGAGGTCTCAAACTGGTCACACCCGGCGACCCGAAAGTTACCGAACTGGTCTATTTTTCTTCAGACAGGACAAAAGTAAACAGATATGTGCTCGATGTCTACATCCATCAGAACAGAGACATCTATATCGCTACCGACGGTGGTGGAGTTTACATATATAATATGGAAACCCGTAGCTGTCGCCAGATTACAAAAAACAACGGGTTGCCGTCAAACACGGTGACAAGCATTACCATGGACAAGACACGGCGTCTGTGGTTTGGTACCGATCAGGGACTGTCGTTTATCTATCCTTCTCGTCCGGAAGAAGTGATAAACGTGAATTACTGCTATGGACTTGAACGGGAGTATATCCGTGGAGCGGCTGTAAATCTGTCTGACGGGAACATCCTTTTCGGGAGCATCAGTGGTGCCGTGATAGTTAATCCGCATCGTGTGCAAAAACTCAACTATACAGCGAAACTCAAATTCTTAGGTGCCGGTTGTAGCGATGCCGACTCTTCTCTCTTCAATGAGCAGGTGTATAAAATGCTGCGGGAGGGGCGTTTGTGGTTAGGCTACGGGCAACGTACCTTTGAACTTTATTTCGAATGTATCAATCTCCGCAACCAATATGACATTGCCTATCAGTATAAGTTGGGACACAACGAGTGGAGTTCGTTGACCGAACAGCAATATATAAGTTTTGTAAATCTGGAACCGGGTACGCACAAATTGATGCTCCGTGCTGTAAGCAAGACCAGCCGCATTGTGCTCGATGAACGCCAGTTAGTAATCACAATCAGCCGTCCGTGGTGGAATTCATGGTGGATGTGGTGCGTATATATATCTTTGGTCTTGCTTCTGTTCTATGCCGCATGGAGATTCTATGACCTGCATACGAGATATATGCGACTTATTGTGAACAAGATAAACGAAAGTGACGGTGATGACCATAATGTCCCATTGACAGGTGAGACACGGCATGTTTCTACCGATGTTGCACCTATATGTCCAAACAGCAATATCTCGTCAGCTACATCGCATGGAGTAAATAAATCCGAGACGGATGTAGATACGGATGTGAACCTTAACTCCGCTTTTGTCGATGCCGTGACCGGAATACTTCTTGAGCACATTTCCGATGCGGACTTTACCATTGACAGTCTGTGCAGTGAGATGGCAATGAGCCGTACATCGTTTTATGTCAAGTTGAAGTCGTATACCGGAAAGTCACCGCAAGAGTTTATCCGTGTGGTGCGTCTTGAGCGTGCGGCGATGCTTTTGCGTTCAGGTCGTCAGGTCGGTGATGTGGCTGTTATGGTGGGATTTCACAATGCCAAATATTTCAGTACGGTGTTCAATAAATATTTCGGCATATCTCCATCCAAATACAAGTAGCCGTTGTGTCTTGACAAATTGTGAGGCAACTCAAGAACAATGTGTCATATTGTCAATGGAAAAACTTCGTCCGAAAGTCTCGTTCCAGGTGTCAGACGGGGCATGAAAAATGCTTTCATGCAATGAAAAAGTCATTTGTCTGTGTAAAGGCATGCACTTTCAAGCATAAAACACATACCTTTGGGTGCCAAAGAAGCCTGCTTTGGCATTCAAATATGCCACCTTTAGAGCCTTAATATGCCTCTTTTGGCGTTAAAGACATGCTGTTTTGTGCAGAATACGATGCACACTTTCTTGACTTTCCTGTATAAAGCATTGTTGTAGTGTGTTTTATTCCTGCACATAAATCCTTGCGTTTTTTAAGTCCTTTATATGTTTTTTATCAGAAAGTCGCAGTATTCAGGGCTTATGAAAAGTCAGAAAGTAAGTAAAAATATAATAAATGAAACAATATGTCGGCAGCCCGATTCTTTTTGTTCTTTTGTCCTCAGAGTATATAAAATGTTTGGTTTCTATGCTATGTGTTTGTGTTATAAAAATGAATTAAGCCATTTTGTTAAGTTATGTTCTTTATATAAAAGGTTTGAATACTGACAAAGAAAGTATGAATACTGACAAAAAATAGTATTTAAACCTTTAATGTTGGCTATCAAACCACTTTTAATTATAGTAGAATTACCTTTGCATCCGAAATCAAAAATATAATGCGTATATGAAGACACAAGTAATAGCTTCTTTAATACTGACGATGCTTTCATGCCCGTTCACTTTGTATGCACAGCAGACGGCGCAGGAATGGAACAGGGAAGTGACTGCCGGATGGAATCTTGGAAACCAGTTTGAATGTCCTGCTCCGGGACAAGACGGCGAGTCAATGGCTATAGGCAATCCCGATAATGCCGACAATGCGGAAACCGCCTGGGGCAATCCGGTGGTGACAAAGAAGATGATAAAGACAGTGCACGATGCCGGTTTCAATGCCGTGCGCATACCTGTCAGATGGCAGTGCCATATTACCAACGAGGCTGCCATGTCAATAAGCAAGACATGGATGTCGCGTATAAAAGAGGTTATAGGCTGGTGTCTTGAATATGACCTGAAGGTGATTGTCAATGTACATCACGAGAAGTGGCTTGAGAGCCGTCCTTATTATCAATACAAGGAGGAAAACTGCCGTAAACTGGCATTGCTCTGGATGAACATCGCCACGGAATTGAAGGATTATGATTATCGTGTGGCTTTTGCCGGCACCAATGAAATTCATGAGAAAGACAAGTGGGGAAAGCCTACGGCAGAGAACCTGGACGTGCAGAATGCGTATAACCAGACTTTTGTCGACATTGTGCGTGCCACGGGCGGTAACAACGAGCGTCGTCATCTCATAGTACAGACGTATGTGTGTAATCCGGACTATGGTATATATAATGGAGACTTCATCATTCCTACCGACATTGCAGGTAATGGCAGTGACTATATGAGTGTTGAGTTCCATTATTACAACCCGTGGGATTATGCAGGCAGCTGCGAATATTATTATTGGGGAGAACCTTACAAGCAGTATGGCGCTTCACCCAGTGACGAGAAGACCATGACCGACTTCTTTGACCTTGTGGTACGCGAGTGGTCGGATAAAGGACTCGGCATTGTTGTCGGTGAGTGGGGCGTTACCGACCATTTTAAGTCCTCAGAAAGCGACCGTATACATGAGAACATGAGCTATTATTGTAAGACCTTCGTTTCGGAGGCTCGCAAGCGTGGCTTTTCAACCTTTATTTGGGATAACAACTCTTTCGGCAACGGCAAAGAGAAATTCGGCATCTTTGACCGTTGGAAAAGCATGAAAATCAAAGCCGGATGGATTGTCAATGGTATAATGGACGGTGTCTCCACCGGAGTGTCTCCTGCCGTTGTGACGCTAAAAAAAAAGGATCGATAGTATGTCTTTCCGGACATGGCATCGTAGTTCGCGACAACAACAGGGAATACAATCCGGGTGGAGTGCTGTTCCATAATACCGTTAGGCATTGATTTACAAAAGTACGAAACAGCCAGTCTTTTGGCAGTGCTTATCGACAACCGTGTAAAACAATTTTGGAATACAGAAATCAAAATCACATATTAAAAAGAATAACCGTATATTATAAATAATACAAGTATCATGAAAAGAATGACTCTTATAACGCTGGTTCTGTTAGCCATGGCGTTCTTTGCACTTCCAATTAGGGCACAGCGTGCCAATAATTTTCATATCAAGCGTGGTACAAATCTCAGTCACTGGCTCTCACAAAGCACACAGCGCGGTGTGGCACGTCGGCTGCACATTCAGGAAGACGACTTTGCGCGTCTGGAAAGTCTTGGTTTCGACTTTGTACGTCTTCCCATCGATGAGGAACAGTTTTGGGATGAGCAGGGCAATAAACTGCCGGAGGCATGGCAACTGCTTGTCAACTCGCTTAATCTGGCATCAAAGCATCATCTGCGTGTAATCGTAGACCTGCATATCATACGTTCCCACTACTTTAATGCCGTCAATGAGGGACGTGCCGATGCCAATGTTCTTTTCACATCGGAAAAAGCACAACAGGATCTTATAGATATGTGGTATCAGCTATCCGATGTGTTGAAGGGCTACAGCAATGATTCTGTAGCATACGAATTCATGAACGAGCCTGTGGCAGAGGAACATGAGCAGTGGAACAAGCTCATTGCCAAGGTGCATAAGGCTTTGCGCAAGCGAGAACCGCAACGCACTCTGGTCATCGGTTCCAACAGGTGGCAGGCCACGTGGACGTTTAAGTACTTGCGGATACCGGAGGGTGACAAGAATATCATACTTTCTTTCCACTACTATGAACCTCAGGCTCTTACTCATTATGGTGCATGGTGGACACCGATTGGTAAATATAAGGGAAAACTGAACTATCCGGGAATACTTGTCTCCAAAGAAGATTATCTTGCATCGCCTGAAAACATGCGTCCCGAACTCGATAAGTTTGTTTGTCAGTGGGACAAGGATCGTATATGTCAGGATTTCCGTGACGCCGTTTCCGTAGCAAATAAGTATGGTGTACAGCTGTTTTGTGGTGAATGGGGCGTGTATGAACCTGTAGACCGTGAATTGGCTTATCGCTGGACAGAGGATATGCTTTCAGTCTTTGATGAGTTCAACATTGCATGGGCTACATGGTGCTATGATGCCGACTTCGGCTTTTGGGACCAGCAGCGGCACACTTATAAAGACCGTCCGCTTATAGAGTTGCTCATGTCACATGGTAAGTAAGATTGTCATATTGTACATTAAGGTTTATTCTACTTTATAATAATTTATATAGCATGAAACGTACATTCGGCCATTTCGATGACGAGCGCAGAGAATTTGTCATCACTTCTCCCGATACACCGTTCCCTTGGATTAATTATCTTGGTAACGAAGACTTTTTTAGTCTTATCTCGAATACAGCCGGAGGCTATTCTTTCTATAAGGATGCCAAGTTCCGCCGTATCACACGTTATCGTTACAACAGTGTGCCCATGGACAATGGCGGTCGTTATTTCTATATTAACGACGGTGGCGTGGTATGGAGTCCCGGTTGGAAACCTTGTAAGACTCTTCTTGATGCTTATGAGTGCCGTCATGGGCTTAACTATACACAAATCACGGGTTGCAAGAATGGCATTAAGGTCGATGTGCTGTTCTTCGTACCTCTTAAAACATGGGCAGAGGTTCAGAAACTGACAATCAGCAATACCACCGACAAAACCAAGACTGTCAAGCTCTTTTCAATGACCGAATGGTGCTTATGGAATGCTGTCACCGACATGGAGAATTTCCAGCGTAACTGGTCTACCGGTGAGGTTGAGATAGAAGAAACGGCATGCAGCACCGTTGTATATCATAAAACAGAGTATAAAGAACGGCGCAACCATTATTCTTATTATGCTCTTGCCAATGCCAAGGCTGATGGCTACGATACCGACCGTGAGGCATTTGTAGGTCTTTATAATGAATTTGCTTCTCCGAAATGCGTTATGGAGGGAAGTCCCTCGGGGTCTGTGGCACACGGGTGGAGTCCCATTGCATCGCATTATATAGAGGTGACTCTTGAGCCGGGTGAGCAGAAGAACTATATATTCATTCTTGGTTATGAAGAGAATACACAGGATGAGAAGTTTGCCGGTAGGGAAGCCGATACCTCACTCGTTACCTCACTCGGACAACTCGACCGTACAATTGTCAACAAGACTCGTGCCCATGCGACCATTAAGCGTCTGAGTACTGTAGAGGCTGTAGACGCAGCCTTTGATGAATTGCATGACCTTTGGGACAGTTTACTCGGTAAATTTACCGTTAGCACAGGTGATGAACGTCTCGACCGCATGGTAAATATATGGAACCAATACCAGTGTATGATTACGTTCAATTTCTCTCGTTCGGCAAGTTTCTTTGAGAGCGGAGTGGGTCGTGGCATGGGTTTCAGGGATTCCAATCAGGATTTGGTTGGCTTTGTTCATCAAGTACCTGAGCGTGCCAGACAACGTATCATAGACATTGCTTCCACACAGTTTCCCGACGGGGGATGCTATCACCAGTATCAACCGCTCACCAAGCGTGGTAACAACGATATCGGTGGCGGTTTCAACGATGATCCGATGTGGCTTATCTTCGGAACAGTCGCATATTTGAAGGAGACTGGCGACTATGACATACTTGATGAACCGGTGCCTTGGGACAATACTCCCGGTACTGAGGTGCCGCTGATGGAGCACCTTCGTGTTTCGTTCAATCATGTTATGGAAAATCTTGGTCCGCATGCTCTTCCGCTAATAGGTCGTGCCGACTGGAATGACTGTCTTAATCTGAACTGTTTCTCTTGGGATCCTAATGAATCGTTCCAGACTACGGAGAACAAGACCGAGGGTTCTAAAGCCGAATCATTGATGATAGCAGGACTTTTCGTGCTTTGCGGTCGTCAGTATGCCGAACTATGTGACACACTTGCCATGTCAGATGAAGCCGTCCGTGCCCGTGATTGCATAGACCGTATGGTGGAAGCTGTGAAACGCGATGGCTGGGATGGTGAATGGTTCCTCCGTGCTTATGATTTCTTCGGTAATAAGATTGGTTCGCACGATAATGAGGAAGGCAAGATATTTATTGAGTCACAAGGCTTTTGTACCATGGCGGGCATAGGTCTTGAAGAAGGTATGGTGGACAAGGCTCTTGATGCCTGCAAGCACTATCTCGATTCGGAGCATGGCATGGTGCTTAATCATCCTGCTTTCACCCGTTACTATGTAGAGATGGGCGAAATTTCTTCTTATCCTGCCGGCTATAAGGAAAATGCCGGGATATTCTGTCACAACAATCCATGGGTTATAATCGGTGAGACAGTGGCAGGACGCGGTAACGATGCTTGGGAGCATTATACCAAGATATGTCCGGCATGGATTGAAGACCAGACCCTACATAAGGTAGAACCATACGTCTATTGCCAGATGGTGGCAGGCAAGGATGCAGCCAAGCCGGGTGAGGGAAAGAACTCATGGCTTACGGGTACTGCCGCATGGAACTGGTATGCAGTTACACAGTATATTCTGGGAATACGTCCTACATACAATGGCATAGAGATTGACCCGTGTTTACCTGAGACAATGAAAGAGTATACGGTGCGACGTGTCTTTCGTGACAGCGAGTTTTTAATCACTGTCAAGAATCCGGACGGCAAGCAGAAGGGTGTAACCAGCATTACCGTGGACGGCAACACCATAGAGGGAAATATCATTTCTGCCGTTCCCGGCAAGCATGTTGTAGAAGTGATACTTTAATATAACGATTATGGCTAAATTGACAGAGAAGATAGGCTACGGTATGGGAGACATGGCCTCTTCCATGTTCTGGAAAATATTTTCCTATTACCTGCCGATTTTCTATAGTGACGTTTTCAATTTGTCGCTTACCCATACTGCTACGCTTATGTTCGTAACTCGTGTATGGGATACTGTTTCCGACCCGATGATGGGTGCTATCTCTGATCGTACGGAGACCCGATGGGGTAAATACCGTCCCTATCTGTTGTGGTTTTCGTTGCCGTTTGCCATTTCCGGCGTATTGCTTTTCTCCACGCCCGACTGTGGCGAGCAGGGAAGGCTTGTGTATGCCTACATCACTTACATTTTGATGATGACCGTATACACAGGAATAAACGTTCCTTATGCATCCATGCTGGGCGTGATGACAGATGATTCATACGAGAAGACCGTCTTTTCCAGTTACCGCATGTTCTTTGCTTATGGCGGATCGTTCATCGCGCTTTATTCATGGGAACCGCTCTGTAAGTTGTTCATCGATTATCAGCCGTTGTTCCCTGTTAACAGCCTGTCGGATGCCTGGCAGGGAGCAATGATAGTAATTGCATTGATGTGCTTCTTGCTATTCATCGGATGTTTCCTGCTTACCCGTGAGCACATCAAGTTTGAAAGAGGAGACAACTTGTTGAATGACTTCCGTTCGCTTATCCGCAACTTTCCATGGTGGATTATTACCGGTGCGGCTCTTTGTACCAATCTCTTCAATACTGTGCGTGGAGCTACTGTGGCTTATTATTTTAAATCACTAGTGTCCCATTAAAATTGGGACGTTGTTAAAAATCAAATAAACTTGGTCCATCAGGTTCAAATCGTTCTTTGTCATTTTGAAATTTAGTTTTGTCAAAGAGGTCTCGAAGAGGCGTTTTATCGGTCAACGAGATGCTCAATATTTGAAGAACTTCGTATGTGCTTCTATCCGGTTGCATATCGTG
>Ga0209064_1002016_pt1 | contig 25615 bp, 19 predicted proteins | sample Inofromicrocosms_FD_187498 | JGI IMG/M metagenome (GOLD analysis project Ga0209064, IMG submission 187498) | Mouse cecum microbial communities from Vienna, Austria - Inoculum for glucosamine and mucus D2O microcosms (SPAdes) (version 2) | ecosystem: Host-associated > Mammals > Digestive system >... | reverse complement strand
GATTATTACAACCACAAACGAATTTCTATAAAACTTAAAGGAATGAGTCCGGTACAATACCGAACTCATTCACAAGTAAGTTAATTTTTAATTTTGTCTAATCTTTGGGGTTCACTTCATATTTAAGTTAACTGCTTTTTTGTTTATGATAATGATTTTTGGCAGGAATCTGCATTTATCAGATCTTGAAGTGTATCTTCAAGTGTTTCACTCTTATTAAATTTATCAACATTGAGGACTCCTGAGGAATCACTGTCATTCTTGTTTTTGCTCTTATAAACAAATTTTAAAAGAATAGGAGTAATGATTGTTGTTATTACTACCATTATTACGATAGGTCCAAAGTATTTGTCGTTCATAAGTCCTACGGCAGCACCTTTGCTGGCTACAATAAGCGCAACTTCACCTCGTGAAACCATACCCACGCCGATACGTAAACAGTCCTTGTTTTTAAATTTACAGAACTTAGCGCCCAGACCGCATCCGACTACTTTTGTCAGTACTGCTACAATGCACAGTACTACTGAGAAAATAACAATGCTCATGCTCATTTGCGGCAGAACAACTTTAAGACCTATGCTTGCAAAGAATACTGGTGACAGAAGCATATATGAGAGCGTATCAAATCTGTTTGTAAGATATGTAGCTCTCGGACCGTTAGACATTGCAAGTCCTGCACAGAATGCGCCTGTAATATCAGCTACACCGAAGAATACCTCAGCGCTGAATGACATCAGAAGACAGAATGCGAAACCGATGATTACATAACGTCTGAGGTCTTTTTTAGAATGTCCGGACCACTTGTTGAACAGTATATTGAAAATGATGCATACAACAATAGCAAAAACAAAGAAAAGAACAATCTTAAGAAGAACCATCCAGATGTTTACAGATGTATCTGCTGCGGAAGTAATAACTGTAAGTGCGATAATACCCAGAATATCATCAATCAGCGCTGCGCCCAAGATAGCGTTTCCTGATTTGGTTGACAGTTTTCCAAGTTCCTTAAGCGTTTCAACAGTAATACTTACTGAAGTTGCAGTCATAATAATTCCGATAAAGATATTTTGGAGTGTAAGGCTTGCAAGTCCTTCTCCGTTAACCGTATTGAACAATGCGGCAACACCCCAGCCGCCCAGTAGCGGAATCGCTACGCCGAGCAGCGCAATTATGAATGAAGCTTTTCCGGTTTTCTTAAGCTCCTTGACGTCTGTTTCAAGTCCGGCACAGAACATAAGTATGATTACGCCTATTTCTGAAACCTCTTTAAGAAATTCAGTTTCCTTAAGAATACCAATGCAAGCCGGACCAAGAATAAGACCGGCAAGAAGTGCTCCGACAACCTGAGGAAGCTTGAATCGTCTTGTAACAAGACCAAAAAGCTTGGTGCTCAGCAGAATCAATGCAATGGACAGCAGAAAGCCGTATTCATTCATGACTTCTTTGATTTGACCCATTATCTATTTCCCCTTTACAGTTCAAAAGCGATTTACTTCAAGCAGGGCTTTTAACCCTGTTTGGTAAATCGCCGATGATTAATTAGGAAAGCTTTAAATATAAATTCTTCATCAAAAAAATTCATAATTAAATTTTCCTTTTATATTATAATAAGTTGAAAAAAAAATGTCAATGTTAATTGGAATAATATTATGTCATTTTAGACATATAATTTTAGTGAAATTGCAGACAAAAAATTCAAAGAATTAATATCTATGAAAAAATGGATTGAAAGTATTCACAGATTATGGTATAATAAAACATAAATAATTGCGGACGGAGGGTGTTATGAACAAAACTGAATCAAGAGAAGATTATCTTGAAACAATACTGCTGCTTATGAGAAAAAACGGCGGCGTCAGATCAATTGATATAGCTAATGAACTTAATTATTCAAAGGCAAGTATAAGCAGGGCAGTAGGCATACTTAAAGAAAACAATTACATTTCTGTTGACCGCAGCGGACAGATTACTTTTACAGAAGAAGGACAAAAGCGTGCTGAGGCAGTTTATGACAGACACATTACTATAAAAAGTTTTTTAAAGGATATTGTTGGTATTTCTTCTGAAACAGCCGAACGGGATGCTTGTAAAATCGAACATATAATCAGTGACGAGAGCTTTGAAAAAATAAAGAAAATGGTTACGGAGAATGAAAAGAAATCCCTTAAATAAGGATATGAAAAGGCGCCTGAAAGCGGTGTGAATTATGAAAAAAACAATTTATAGACCATTAATAATTCTTATGTTGGTGTTTACCCTTGCGATAATGTTTCTTGCATATTATTCAACAGGTGTAGTTGGACGCTGGGAAACCCGTGAAATGATATCTGAAAGACTGGAACAGCTAAGTAATTCACTTGATGAAAACATAAAGCGTTCAACTGAAATAACGCAGGAAATATATGAAAACTATAAATCTAAATCACGTATTACGGCGATTATGTTATCAAAAAATACCGGTATTATGCAAAGTGACGTATCCTTTGAGGAAATGAGAGTCATTATAGGAGCTTCTTCTATTAGTGTTTCAGATGACAGCGGAGTTATAGAATACAGCACAAGCCTTTCCGGAAAGAAAGAAATGGTTAATAAAGAGTTTCTTCCAGCAGTGGACAATAAGGTCTTTTCTGAAGCTATGCTTTATCACAATAACGGAAAAACTACTGTTTTGACGGGGTCTTCACGTCTGGACGCGGATGGAGTAATTCAGATTGAATATGATCCCCAGGATGCTGAAATGATTCTTAAATTAAATGATCTTTCACGGTTTATCACAGATATTCCGTTGATGGTAAATGGACATTTTGCTTTGATTGATTCTGAAACGTATAAATATATAAGTCATACTGATTCCATTATGAATGGAACAGGCGTACAGTTTCCCGCAGATGAATTTGAAGAAGAAAAAGGTTGGTTTAGGTCGGAATTTGAGGGTGAAGATGTTCTTGTTCAATATCTTAAGCATGACGGATATATTAGTCGGCACTCTGCCTTTTTCGGAAATTTACAGTCATAGAAATTCAGTAGTTGTCTGGCTTGCATTTGCACTTTCGACGTCTGCTTTTATAACCATTTTAACAGTTAGAAACAAAATTCTTATTTATAATTCACATCAAGAAAAAAATAATTTATAAAATTAAGCCGTAAGTCAATTAGACTTACGGCTTAATTAATATTTTCAGAAATATATATTAATCCTTTTTACCATATGTAACATGAAGCATTTCATGATTTCTGCCTTTGACATAGTCAGTATAAATTGAAGAAACAGTAGGATGTTTACCTGCGAATTTAATTCCGACCTTTCCGTCGGTGTGATAAAGACTTCTTGCACGCTTATCACGTTCAGGATATAGAGCAAATGGTTGACCAGCGCCTCCTATACAGCCTTCAGGACACGCCATTACTTCCACAATATCGTAATAAATTTCTCCGCACTGCATCTTTTTTATAAGAGTTTCAGCGGCTTTAAGACCGTGTACTACACCGATACGAATATCTTTTCCGTTTACATTTATAACTGCTTCCTTAAGGTCTTTTTTACCTCTTACGCCGATTTCACGCATTTCTTTTACATATGAACTGCTTTTATCGACAGCGCATTCACGTATAACTGCTTCTGCAACGCCGCCGGTTACTCCGAATATAACTCCTGCGCCGGAACCGCCCATATCAAACGGGGAATCAAGGTATTCCGGTTCAAGAGAAGCAAACTGTATTCCGGCATTTCTTATCATGCTTGCAAGCTCCTGAGTAGTAAGAGAAAGCTCTATTATACGCTTGCCGTCTGCTTTTCTAAATTCAGGTCTTGCAGCTTCGTATTTTTTTGCTGTACAAGGCATAATTGCCACCGAAACAAGTTCCCTTTCAGAGTCTGAACCGTAAAGCTCGTCAATAACGGAACCAAACATCTGCATTGGTGATTTACAGCTTGAAATATTTTTATTTATAAGCTCAGGGTGCCTTTCCTCAGCATATTTGATCCAGGCAGGGCAGCATGATGTAAACATTGGGAACGGACCGCCGTTTTGCAGTCTTTCAGCAAATTCACGGGATTCTTCAACAACTGTCAGGTCAGCACCTACCACCGTATCAAATACCTTGTCAACGCCCAGCATTTTCAGAGCCTTAACAGCCATTCCCATTACATTTTCACCGTGTTCAATTCCAAACTCATCACCCAGAGCTACTCTTACTGCCGGTGCAATCTGTACGACAACCATTTTCTTAGGATCGTTCAGATATTCCCACATACGGTCAGTTTCATCCTTTACCGTAATTGCTCCGGTAGGACATACGGCAGCACACTGTCCGCAGTTTACGCAGTCTGTTTCTGCCAAGGCTCTGTCAAAAGCAGGCATAACCTTCATTTTTGAACCGCGATAAGCAAAATCCAGAATACCAAGCCCCTGCTTTTCACGGCATACACGCACGCAGTCGCCGCAGAGGATACATTTGTTAGGATCACGAATAAGACTTGTACTGCTTGAATCAATTTGCATTTCATCCCTGTGATCTTTGAATCTAACCTGTTTAACTCCGTAGCGGAAAGCAAGCTCCTGCAAACGGCATGAACCGTTCTTGTGACAGGTAGTGCAGTCACGGCAGTGTGCTGAAAGAAGAAGTTCTATAATCATTCTTCGGTGCTTTATGAGAGCCGGAGTATTTGTCTTTATTTTCATACCGTCCCTCGGTATAGTTGAACAAGCGGCTTCCAGTCTTCCGCGTTCATTTTCTACCATGCACATACGGCAGGCGCCATATGTGGATAGTTCGGAATAGTAGCAAAGCGTCGGAAGCTCTATACCGGCTTTTCGAACTACTTCAAGTACATTCTTTTCTTTATCAAAGGCAATTTTCATGCCGTCTATATACATATATCCCATTTTGCTTCTCCTATTCACAATATACGGCATTAAATTTACAGCTGTCCTGGCAGGCTCCGCATTTTATACAAACTGAAGGATCAATTTTAAACGGACTTTTTATCTGTCCGCTGATTGCTCCTACCGGACATTTTCTTGAGCATAATGAGCAGCCCTTGCAAAGATTTTCATCTATCTTAAATGTTTTAAGGGCGGTACAAACTCCTGCCGGACATTTTTTATCCCTTACATGGGCAATGTACTCATCCTTAAAGTACTTTAGGGTAGACAGAACAGGATTTGCGGCAGTTTTGCCCAATCCGCAGAGAGCAGTGTTTGAAACTGTATTTGCAATTTCCTCTAAAAGATCCAAGTCTTCCATACTGCCGTTTCCTGCTACGATCTTTTCAAGAATTTCAAGCATTCTTTTTGTGCCTTCTCGGCAGGGAACGCATTTTCCGCAGGATTCATTCTGGGTAAAGTTCATGAAAAATCTTGCAACTTCCACCATGCAAGTATGGTCATCCATAACAACAAGACCGCCGGAACCAATCATAGCCCCTACTTTTTTCAGGGAATCAAAGTCAAGCATATAGTCGTCGTGTTTTTCGTTGAATGTAAGACAGCCTCCTGATGGACCGCCAATCTGAACAGCTTTGAATTTTTCATTGTTCTTAATTCCGCCGCCAATGTCAAATACTACTTCACGAAGCGTTGTACCCATGGGTACTTCAATGAGTCCGGTATTTTTTACGTTACCGGTAATGGCAAATGCTTTTGTTCCGGGACTTGTTTCAGTTCCTGTTGAGCAGTACCATTCCACTCCGTTCATAATAATAAGCGGAACGTTTGCGTATGTTTCAACATTATTGAGTACAGTAGGCTTTCCGAAAAGTCCGGCTTCAACAGTACGGGGAGGCTTTACACGAGGCATACCTCTGTCGCCTTCGATTGAAGCGGTAAGAGCGCTGCCTTCTCCGCAGACAAATGCTCCGGCGCCCTGATTTATATGAATATGGAATGAAAAATCTGTTCCGAGGATGTTGTCACCGAGTATTCCCAGTTTTTCAGCTTCTTCAATGGAGTGATACAAACGCTTTACAGCAAGGGGATATTCAGCTCTTACATATATGTAGCCTTCATGAGCTCCGGCTGCGATACCGGCGATAATCATGCCTTCAAGCATTCTATGGGAGTTGCCTTCCATAATGCTTCTGTCCATAAAAGCGCCCGGATCTCCTTCATCGCCGTTGCAGACTACATAGCGTTCAGTTTCCTTCTGGCTGCGTACCTGACGCCACTTTTTTCCGGCAGGAAATCCGCCGCCGCCTCTTCCGCGAAGTGAAGACTTGTCTATCATGTCGCAGATTTCTTCACCGTTCATGTCAAACAAAGCTTTTTCCAGAGCCATATAACCGCCCTCGGCTATGTATTCTTTTATGGAATCAGCGTCAATCTGACCGCATTTATCAAGTACCACACGAGTTTGCTTTTTATAAAAAGGAATATCAAACTGTTTTTTATAAACCTGGTCGTTATCATGATAAAAAAGACGTTCAACAGGTTCTCCCTTTATAAATGTCTTTTCAACGATTTCCTCGCAGTCGGATACCTGAACCTTAAGATATAGCCAGCCCATAGGCTCTATTTTAACCAGAGGTCCCATTTCGCAGAAGCCGTGGCATCCGCTTTTCTTAATTCCAATTGAACTATGATCCACTTCTTCCTCAAGCTTAATGCTAACCGGCAAATTGTGCTCGCTGCAAAGCTCGATAAATCGGTTGTAAACGTCTATGCTTCCTCCGGCTACACAGCCTGTACCGGCACATATCAGCACTTTCAGCGTCTGGGAATCAAGAGCCATTGTGCATTTTTCACGCAGTTCAATAAGTTCGTTTCTGTTTTTCAGCATGACGCCTCAGCCTCCTTAATTTCGTTTATAAGTTCCTCAGCTTTTTCAGGAGTCATTGCCGGATGCACCTTGTCGTTTACGGTGATAACAGGGGCAAGTCCGCAGGCGCCGAGGCATGAAACCGTTTCAACTGTAAACATCATATCATCGGTTGTGGATTTGTTTTCATCCAGCATGAGTATTTTCCGTACTCTTTCAAGGATAGGAATGGATTTTCTTACATGACAGGCTGTTCCGTCGCAGATTTTTATAACGTATTTTCCTTTTGGATCAAGTGAAAAGTTTTCGTAAAAGGTTGCTACTGAAAATACTTTTGCTATGCTGATGTCCATTTTTTCGGATATGTATTCAAGAATCTCCTTCGGCAGATAATGAAGATCGGATTGAATATGCTGGAGAACGGTTATAAGGTGTTTTTGTTCGCATCCGCAGCTATTGATAATATCATCAATCTTTTTTAAATCAAATTCCATATGAGTTTATCCTCTTTTTCGTAAAATTTACACATAATAGCCTAAAACTTATAAAAAATTATATCAAAATTCTTGTGTTTTGTCAACTGAAATATAATGTATGTAAAGCGTAAGGAGTATTAGAACAGCATATTAAAAATAAATTCTCCGGCAGAAAATACCGGAGAATAATTCATTAATTATGATAAAATTATCTTTTCTATTTCTTCTGTTGAAGATACTATAACTTTTGCGCCGTTTTCCTTAAGAAAATCTTTGTCACGAAAGCCCCATTCAACGAATATGCCGTCTGTTCCGGCATTCTTAGCTGTTTGAACATCCACGTCTGAGTCACCTATATAAACCGCTCTGTTATGAGGAATGTTCATTTTTTCAAGTATATCGTTAAGAGCGTCGGGAGAAGGCTTTTTGGCAGTTCCGGGTTTTTCACCTGCGGCAAAATCAAATTTCCCCTCAAAAAACTTTATGCATAGTTCCTGAACAGCGTAGTCAGCTTTATTGGATATTACTGCAGTTTTGCAGCCGGATTTTTTCAGGCTGTCCAGTAATCTGTTGATTCCGTCATAGGGCTTGGTTTTATCATAGCAATGGACTTTATAGTAATCTGTAAAGTCGCTGTGAACCTTATCAACAGCAGGTGTTTCAGTTCCGGCCGGAACACCCCGTTCAATAAGCTTTCTTATTCCGTTTCCTACAAACTGACGTACCTCATCAATAGTACGTTCAGGAAAATCTGAACATCTTAGAGCATAGTTAAGACTGTCCGCCAAATCTTCAAGTGTGTTAAGAATAGTACCGTCCATATCAAAAACAGCAATGTCATATTTCATAATTTACAGCTCCTTAAAATTATATCAGCTAAGGCTTGAAAGTATTTCATTTGCAACAGCTTCGGTTGTTACGTCATATTCGCTTTTATTTTCAATCAGAATTGCGAATGCAATTGGAAAATCATCGTCGTCAACGAATCCTGTCAGCAGGGAATTTTCCTCGTCGCCGTTCTTTACCTGAGCGGTTCCGCTTTTTATTCCGAGAGTGTATCCGGGAATTTTACCTGTATAATTTTCACCGTTTTCCAGCATGATTTTTTTGACTTCCGCAGCAGTATTTGCACTGAAAAGCTTTTCAGAATAAGCAGTTTCAGCGGATTTTACTGTTCTGCCGTTAACATTTGTTACATGGTCAATAAGATACGGCATAGTAGCCTTTCCTGTTTTATTAGCAATGGCGCTCTGCCACATCATTAGCTGGCAGGGACTTACCATACTTGTGCCCTGACCTATACAGCTCCACTGGGTATTAAACTCGTTTTTATTTTCAAGATCAGTTGAAGCCCTTGAGCAGGTTATTCCGTCTATTGAATAGTATCTGCTTTCAGCACCGTTAACGGCATAGCCCATCTGCGTATATACATTAATTATATCGTCAAGACTCCAGTCATTGTCTTCTACAAGCTGAGCAAAAAACGGATTACAGCTATTGGCAAAAGCCTCGGCAATATTCTGAGTACCATGTCCGTATTGATTATGGCAATGTATCTCCTTGCCGGTTTTATTGACATAGGTTCCGTCACAGGTGAATGATTTGCTCATAAGCTTATCTATTCCCATAGTTTCGATTCCGGCGGTAAGGGTGGATATTTTCTGGGTTGAACCCGGAACAGTCTTATAAAAAGGCTTACAGAGAAGACTTCCGTCTTCAAGGTCAGCATATCCGGTTATAGGATCAACAGACGGACGGCTGACGCAAACAAGGATTTCTCCGGTTTTGTAGTTATAAGCAATTGCACAGCCGTTTTTACTGCCGAATGAAGAATATACCGCCTCGTTTGCAGAGTGATTAAGGGTAGAATAAATTGCGGCTTTTCCGCCCTTGGCAGTAATTCCTGAAGTAAAGCTGTAATTACTGAGATATTCCATATTATTAGCAACGAGAGTATTAGTCATCTGACCGCTTGCGTCGCCGATAAGATTTCCTACGTCTTTAAAATATCCGGCGGGATAATCACCGTCCTCAGCGTTATCGTCAAACAGTATATCTCCGTTGCAGTCATAGACAAATCCCAAATTTCTTGAACCTGAATTGCTTATATAAAATGCAGCTTCAGATTGAATCTTTGCTATCAGGATTCCCATTCCAACAAGAAAAAGCAGGAGCATAAGGGTTATAAGGCGGCTTCCTCTTTTTAAACTTTTCATACTGACCTCCTGTTCTGGCGCAGCTTATCCGGTCTTTGGGGAATCGGGAACAGCGCCGACTGTCCGGCTTTAAGGAAACCTATCATAAATCCGCAAGCCAGCATTGAACTTCCTCCCTTTGAAATGAAGGGAATAGTAACTCCGGTAAAAGGGATCATATTGCAGGAGCCAAAAATATTAAGCGCCGACTGTGCTATAAATACTGCGGCAACCCCTGTTGTTAGAGTAGTGTGATAGTATGAACGGGGAGTGTTTATAAGGGCCGTTACGATAATAAGCATAAGCATAAATACCGCAAGCAGTGCGGCGAGAAGTCCCCATTCTTCGCTTATTGTTGAAAAGATTATGTCGGTGTCAGCCGCAGGAACTTTATATAGTCTGCCGTGTCCCGGACCTTTTCCGAACCAGCCGCCCTCGGCAATGGCTATCAGAGCCTGGCATTGCTGCCAGCCGTTTCCTGTCGGGTCACTCCATATGTCGACCTTAAGACGGTCCTGAACATAGGAAGGGGCAAATTTCAGGGCAACTACAAGCGCTGCAAGTCCGGCGATGCAAATTCCTGCAATAAGTTTTTTTGAGAGCTTTGCTTTAGGATAGCATATACGCATAATGAAGGCGCAGGCGGCAACCGCCATAAAGGTCGGAAGGCTTCCCAGATCTCTGCACCACCACTGCAATAGAAGTATAGCACCGGTAACACCGAGGATTATAAGATTGTCATATACAACCTTTATTCCGAGAATTTTTTTCTTTTTCTGCTGCGCCGCAAGAGATGTAGCACATATTATTACAAAGACTGGTTTTAGAAATTCAGACGGCTGAATTGTAATGAATCCCAGATCAATCCACATACCTCGGCTTCCGGTCAGAAGAAGTATGCTTAAAATAATAAATCCTGCCGCTCCGTAGAAAATATATTTATGCTTTTCTATGAAGTCATAATTACGGGTTAAAATGAATCCAGCCTGCATACAGACAACAGCAAGAATGCAGAAAATAAAATGCTTGAAATCAAAGCTGACTTTTCCGAAACACGACTGAAATATTAAACTCATATTAAGAATTGTTATCATCAGAATATCTATTGTATATGTATTTTGTTTCAGAAATTTCAGTATGAAAAAGTAGACTATATCTGAAACGAGAACAGCTGCTGACAATATAAGAGGAGCGAGAACGCTGTCGTAGTTACCTTTAGCAAAAACTATAGCAAGCATTGATATATGAGTAAGCAGCGACAGCAGACTTATTCCGGCGTAGGAAAGACCGTTATTGTACATTTGGACGCATCCTCCTTAAATATAGAATTTTTTTCCCGATTCTGATTTCATCATTTGGGTGAAGCTGCTTTGCGTTGATTTTCTGACCGTTTACATATGTACCTGATTTAGAATCGAGATCCTTTAGGGTCCATATTCCGTTTTCCAGTGTAAGAAGTGCATGGTATCTTGAAACGGAAAGGTCGGGGAAACGAAGGTCAACGGATATATGACGTCCCATAAGAATTTCCTTTGCATTTAAGGTGAACATAAATTTCTGTTCAGCATCCGTCAGAACCATATGCCTTGCGGATTTGCTCCATTGCTTCTGAACATTCTTTTTTTCCTTTGAGCAGAAGCATATAATGACAAGTGCGCATATATCAATGATTATAAGAGCTGAAGCAGTGATGATCTCTTTGAAAGCGGAAAGTCTTCCGGCAAATTCTCCGAGAAATTCTGTAAAGCCATCCATAAGCTGAATCCTTTCTCATTTTTTCTTTTTTTATATTATAATATATTTTTTCAGATTTATCAATATTTTGATATGTGTTTTGTTTCGGCCGGTCAATTAATGGGAAAATTTAATAAATAAACTATATTGCACTTGCAAAAAATGAAGAAATAGGATATAATAAAGTGTACTGTTATATAATATTGATGTAAACTGTATTCCGGAAAATCGGATTCTTAAAACTTGGAAGGAGAGAGTATCCATATTGCATGACAGGTGGATATTAAATAAGATATGGAAGAAAACAGCAAAAATATTAAGATGATACCAGTAATTGCAATGAGGGGGCTTGTGTGCTTTCCGAAGCTTGTAATGCATTTTGACGTAGCAAGGGAAATATCAGTCAAGGCTGTTGAAGAGGCTCTCAAGGGTGACAGAATGGTTTTTCTGACAGCTCAGAAGGATATTTTTGTGGATGAGCCTGCAAAAACAGATCTTTTTAAAATCGGTGTAATAGCAGAAATCAAACAAACTCTTAAAACTCCTGATAATATTTTGCGTGTGCTTGTTGAAGGTATAAGCCGTGCAAGGATTACAGATTTAGAAAATAGTGATGGAATGCTTAAGTGCTCTGTTAAGAAGCTTCCGGATTACAGCCGTGCAGAGCATGACGAAATTGAACTTGCGGCAGCATCACGTTCTGTAAAGGAAATATTTGAACAATATGCCGCTCTTGTCCCGCGTATGCCGAGGGAACTTATTGGCTCTGTAATGGGTCAGAATGATCCATATAAGGTCTTTGAAAATGTAACCTATAATATTAATCTGGATTTCGGAGACCGTCAAAAGCTTCTTGAAGAGTCTGATATATTGAGAAGACTGGGACTTCTGTATGGATGTATGATGAGAGAAGTAGAGATACTTGAACTTGAAAAGCGTATTCATGATGAAGTTAAGGAAAATGTTGATAAGAGTCAGCGTGAATACTACCTTCGTGAACAGATGCGGGTGATATCATCACAGCTTGGTGAAGATGAATCACAGGACGAAACTTTTGAATATATTGATAAAATTTTTGAAATGAATTTGTCCCATGAGAATACCGAAAAGCTTATAAAGGAAGCAGAAAGACTCCTTAAAATGCCGCCGTCTTCACAGGAAGCATTCGTGATTCGTAACTATCTTGATACTGTAACTGAGCTTCCGTGGAATAAAAGTGACAAAATAAAGCTGAATATAAATAAAGCCGCTAAGATCCTTGATAAGGAACATTATGGAATGAAAAAGGTCAAGGAAAGAATCCTTGAAAGCATTGCCGTACATGGACTGATGTCAGAAGTAACCGGACAGATTATTTGTCTTGTTGGTCCTCCGGGGGTTGGTAAGACTTCAATCGGCAGATCAATTGCCAAAGCGCTGGGAAGAAAATATGTTAGAGTTTCATTGGGCGGCGTGCGGGATGAATCTGATATAAGAGGCCATCGTAAAACTTATGTGGGTGCCATGCCGGGCCGTATTATGAATGCTATGAAGCAGGCTGGAAGCAGCAATCCGCTTATACTTTTTGATGAAATTGATAAGATGGGCAATGATTTTAGGGGCGATCCCGCTTCAGCTATGCTGGAGGTTCTGGACAGCGAACAGAATAAGGAATTTAGGGATCATTATGTGGAAATCCCATTTGATCTCAGCAAGGTTATGTTTGTTACAACTGCCAATACAACAGATACTATTCCGGGTCCGCTGCTTGACAGAATGGAAGTTATAGAGCTTACAAGCTATACAAGAGAAGAAAAGTTCTTTATCGCAAAAAAGCATCTTATTCCTAAACAAATAAAAAAACACGGACTTAATGCTTCTCAAATGAAGGTTAATGACGCTGTTATCTATAAGCTGATTGATAATTATACCAAAGAGGCAGGCGTCAGAGGACTTGAAAGAGTTGCTGCATCACTTTGCAGAAAAGCCGCTAAGGAAATAGTTTCAGGCGAAACAGCAAAGGTATCCTTTACTGTTGCAAATATTAAAAATTATCTTGGCAATGAAAGATATTTGTCCGATGAAAAAAGCGATAAAAATGAAGTGGGCGTTGTCAACGGACTTGCATGGACTTCCGTAGGCGGAGTGCTTATGCCTCTTGAAGTACTTGTGCTTGAAGGAAAAGGAAATATTGAAATTACCGGTTCTCTGGGCGATGTTATGAAGGAAAGCGCTAAGCTTGCAGTAAGCTATGCAAGAAGCGTTTCGGATAAATACGGCATAGACAAGGAGTTTTATAAAAACCGTGACATTCATATCCATGCTCCGGAGGGCGCAGTGCCTAAAGACGGTCCGTCAGCCGGCGTTACAATGGCGACTGCTCTTGTGTCAGCCCTTTCAGGAATCCCTGTAAGATGCGATGTGGCAATGACGGGTGAAATAACACTTCATGGAAAGGTTCTTCCAATAGGCGGACTGAGGGAAAAAACTATGGCGGCTTACAAGGCAGGTATAAAAACAGTAGTTATTCCTGAGGCTAACAGGGGAGATTTTGATGATGTTGATGAAACTGTTAAATCATCAGTTGAATTTGTTTTCGCTTCCGGGATCGAACAGGTTCTTGAAACGGCTCTGTACAGACCTTGACGGGAGGTAGATAATGAATTACAATAAAGCTGAATTTCATGCGTCCTACGGGACATTTTCGCAGATTCCGGCTTGCAGCAGAATGGAAATAGCTTTTGCAGGAAGATCAAATGTGGGAAAATCTACACTTATTAATAAAATATTCAACAGAAAGAACCTCGCAAGAGTTAGTTCTGTTCCGGGAAAAACAGCTACAATTAATTTTTACGGACTGGAAAATGTTTTCTTTGTTGATCTTCCTGGATATGGTTATGCTAAGGTCGCAAAATCTGAGAAGCGCCGCTGGTCAGAGCTTATTGAAGGTTACCTTAACTCAGGCAGGGATCTGAGATTGGTATTTCTGCTAATAGATATGCGCCATGCTCCGTCGGCGGACGATCTTCATATGATTAATTATCTTATCGATGCGGAACTTCCTTTTGTTATTATTCTGACGAAAGCGGATAAGCTTAAGGTAATGCAGAGAAAGGCGAGAATGGAAGCCTTTGCTGAGGAAATACCGTATTTTGATGAAATCCACATTGTTCCGTTTTCTTCTCAGACCTTTGAGGGCGTTGAGGAGGTACGGAATATCATAGAAGAACTGGCTCAGGAGGAATCCTAAACCCTGGGCGGAAAAATGAAGGGAATGTTGAAAAATGTTTGTATCTGAAAATCTGAATGTTAATGAAAAAGGAAATCTGACTATAGGCGGAGTGGATACAGTTGAACTGACAAAGGAATACGGTACGCCTCTGTATGTTATGGACGAAGATCTTATCAGAAAGCATTGCCGCAGCTTCAAAAACAGTATAGATAAATTTTACGGCGGAAAGGGTCTTGTCTGCTATGCCAGCAAATCATTTTGCTGCTTAGAAATGTGCCGTGTAATGAAGGACGAGGGAATCGGACTTGATGTCGTTTCTATCGGAGAACTTTATACTGCTGTAAAAGCAGGTGCGGATTGCGAAAATATATGTTTTCATGGAAACAATAAGACTGATGAAGAGCTTGAATATGCTGTTGATATGAAAGTGGGAAGGATTATTGTTGACAATATTTTTGAGCTTGAAAGACTGGACAGAATTTCTAAAGAAAAGGGAACTGTTGCAAATATAATGTTTAGAATAAAGCCGGGAATCGACGCACATACCCATGATTTTGTAAGAACAGGACAGATTGACAGCAAGTTTGGCTTTGCTCTGGAAACAGGAGAAGCTATGGAGGCGGTTAATAAGGCAATAAGCTGTAAAAATATTCATCTTAAGGGACTTCATTGCCATATCGGTTCTCAGATTTTTGACATTGATCCTTTTGTTGAGGCCGCTAAGGTTATGCTTACATTTATTGCAGATATAAAAAAATCAACAGGTTTTACAGTATCAGAGCTGAATCTTGGAGGCGGTTTCGGTATTATGTATACTGAAAATGACGATCCTGTTCCTTATGAAAATTATATGGAAAAGGTTTCAGCGGCTGTTGCGGATACTTGCAGTGAATACGGAATAGAACAACCATTTATTTTGATAGAACCAGGACGCTCAATGGCTGGTCCAGCCGGCATTACCCTTTATACCTGCGGCGGCGTTAAGCATATTCCTGGAATCAGAACTTATGTCTCCATTGACGGCGGTATGACTGATAACCCCAGGTATGCCCTCTATCAGTCGAAATATGACGCAATAGTAGCAAATAAAGCTTCTCAGCCTAAAAACAGCGTAGTAACCATCGCCGGAAAGTGCTGTGAAAGCGGAGATTTAATCGGCGAAGGTATGTCTATTCAAGAAGCTGCTCCCGGAGATATTATAGCTGTCTGCGCAACCGGAGCTTATAATTATTCAATGGCGTCAAACTATAACAGGGTTGGAAAGCCTGCTGTTGTATTTGTAAAGGACGGCAGCTCAAAGGTAGTTGTTAAGAGAGAAACTCTTGATGACATTATCAGAAATGATATTTAATAAGTGACGTTATACATATAAAGCATGAGGGACTTATACTTAAGTATAAGTCCCTTTTGTTGTTATAAAAAACGCCGAAAGATAATTACTTTCGGCGTTTTTCAAATATAGAAGATTAATTAGACATTTTCAGGTTTATATGTTGTAAGTTTTACGTTCTTACCAAGCAGATATTCATTAAGAAGTGTTAGATCAGCGATTGTGCATACTCCGTCGCCGTCAACGTCTTCAGGTGAAGCGGATAAAACATCAGAAGCTTCTTCTGTATTCAGTAATAACTTTTTCATAAGGATTGAGTCAAATACATTGACAGTTTTGTCATTGTTTAAATCACCAGGGATTATAGCCGGTTCAGCTGAACCCTGATACTCATAATTTTTCCAGTCGGGAAGTTCGTCAAGAGTGATACAGTAATCGCTTGTATAGATCTCCTTTAATGTATCGTAATTATTTTTGTCTTCACCAGTCAGGAAGTTATCAGAACCGTTGTCATACCAGATACAGAACCAGAGCCAATTTGCTTTTTCTACTTCCATATTTTTTAGGCTTGGAACAGTATCGTTTTCAGTCATAGCTACAAGCTTTTTGTTATTTGTAAGGTCTACCAGATCGTAAAATGTTCCGGAGATTGCGTCCTCGTTAGGACAATTTGAAAGACCGTCGTTTCTGTTGTAAACACAGTTGTATTTATCATAACCAACTATGTCAACCCATTCGTCTCCAGGATACCATTCCGGAGATGAAGCGTATGTGTAGCTGTTGTAAATCCAGATAAGGTTGTGAAGATCATACTTTTCTGTAAGTGTTGTGTATAGAAGCTTCCATAAATTCTTATAGGCTTCAGGACCGTCCTGACCCCACCAGAACCATGCATCACCAGGATTTCCTTCTGCTTCGTGGTATGGTCTGAAAAGTATCGGAACGCCTGCATCCTGAACTTTCAGCAGTTCCTGAGCGAGGCAATCAATAGTCAGCATAGTGTATTCGTATTCCTTAGTGCCTTCAACACTTGCATTTGCAACGCTGAAAGACTTATTAGGCTTATAGCTTGCTTCGGACCAGTCAACAAGTTCTCCTACTTCATAGCTTGTGAAGTTAACCGGAAGATTTATATGCCAGCATACAGTAGGAATACCGTTTCTTTCAGTACCCCATTCGATGATACGTTCTGTTGTACCGTCATCCCATCCGTAAATAGGATTGTAGTTCATCATATCAAAGCCTCTGATTGCAGGATATGCGCCGAAATTATCCTTTATCCATTCAAATTCAGATTCATAGCCTAAAAGATATTCTCCGCTGTAACCGCCGGGCTGATCTTCAGTATGTCCGTTTCCGTAAATTTCCTGCTGACCGGAAAGCATATGGTTACCGTACATATCGCAGAGATAATTCATAAGGCCCTGAGTTTCCTTTGTAGCCTTAGGGTCAGTAAGTTCAGGCGCTATGTTCAGTTCGGGTAAAACAGCCTTTTCAACAGTAATTGTATCCAAAGCGGCATAGCCGTATTCTGTCAGAATCTCGATTTCATTTACGCCTTTGTTCAATCTGAATTTACCGAAGCTTATGTCGGTCCAGGATTCAGCATGAGGAAAACCTACCATTGTCTTTTTTCCGTTTACTTTAATTGTCTGCTGTCTTGCGTCAGCGTCCAGTATCTGAATATAACGGGTTTTGATTTCATACATACCGTCTTCAGGAGCGTCTACTGTAAACGCCGCACTGCCACCGGCAAGATAAATAAATCCTTCACCTGAATATCCAGGGCATTGTTTTTCATAGATTGATGTCCATACCTTCATGCCGTCCAAAAGTTCAAGATTTTCACACTCATCATGGAAAATTATATTAGAACCGTCTGGTTCAGCGTTTGAAGGAAGTGATAATGTGCACATGGAAACCGTCATAACAGCAGCACAGAAAAGTGAAGCGATTTTCTTGCATTTTTTAATCATTATATTAACCTCCTTATTTTTATACATTTATATTATAAATAATTTTTGTGATTATGTCAATAATATTTTAATGTTTTTAACGTGAATTTATTATTTTTCTACAAAATGCAACAAATTTTTAAGTCTGCTTGACATAATGCTATACTAAATGGTAAAATAAAGACAACAATAAACTAATCGAGGTGCAGAACCTAAAATGAAGAAGGAAAAAAACTCTTCAGGTTATACTTTTGCGCTGCTGATCGTAATACTTGCGGCAGTGTTTGTTATATTTTTTATATTCAAATTTAATGACGAAAAACCAATCGGAGAGGTTAGAAGTAATGAAAGCTCGTCCGAAAACAGTGCTGTTCCGGCAGATGTGATTGTTGATGTTACTGAGTCGACCACTGAACCGTCTCCGGAATTGAAATTTTCTGAGTTTGAGCTTTACAGCAATAATGTACTTCTGACGGATATTGAGGGAAATATTTTATATGAAAAAAACAGTGATGAGAGATTTTATCCCGCTTCACTGACAAAAATTATGACTGTTATAGTTGCTCTTGAAAATCTTGATGATTTGGATTACAGCGTACAGATACCAGGCTATATATATGAATATATAGCGGCAGAGGACGCATCTACGGCAGGGTTTGAAGCATACGATACAGTAACCGTTGAGGATCTTCTTTATGGAGCAATACTTAGCTCGGGCGCTGAATGCTGCCTGACTCTTGCGGATATGATTTCCGGTACTGAGTATGACTTTGCCGCTCTTATGAACGATAAGGCAGAAGAACTGGGCATGGACAATACTAATTTTACAAATTGCACGGGGCTTCATAACTATGATCACTATTCTACAGCAGAGGATATTTCTGTCCTGCTGAGATACGCTCTTCAAAATTCAGAATTTAGGAGAATTTTTACAAGAGACAGTTACTATACTGAAACACAATACAATCCCTATGGCATAGTACTGAACAGCACTATGTTCTCCTTTGTTGAGGACGGTTATTATCCGTTTGAGCTCTTGGGGGGAAAAACAGGTTATACTCAGGAAGCAGGACTTTGCCTTGCTTCGGCTGCTGAAATTAATGAAAAGGAATATATCCTTGTTACTGCCGGTGCGGACGGATCGCATATGACTGATCCTTACCATATTGAGGACGCTCTGACTGTTTACGGCAGGCTTGCTGAATGCATGGATTAAAAATTTATAGTTACCGGACATCTTTAATAAAAGGTGTCCGTTTTTGATATTTTCATATAAAAGGCATATTTTCGCAATGTACGGCAAAAATTATTATGTAAAGTATTAGAAATTTCTTGACAAAAAATTAACAAAGTGTTATAATAACATTGTTAAGTAATTAACAATGTTCGGCGCTTATATTGTTAATAATATTTTAGGAGGAGAATTTATGGCTGATAATGGGAACAAAACTGCTGATTTTGATGCAAAGGCTATGATCGATGATTTGGTGGCAAAGGCAAAAACGGCTCTTGACGAGTATATGAAGCTTGATCAGGAACAGGTGGATAAGATTACAAACGCAATGTCCTTGGCAGGTCTTTCCGCCCAGATAGAGCTTGCTAAAATGGCTGTTGAAGAAACAGGCAGAGGTATTTTTGAAGATAAGGTTACAAAAAATATTTTTTCCACCGAATATATTTGGCACTCTGTAAAATATGAGAAGACAGTAGGAGTTATTGAGGATAATGAAAATGAGGGCTATCTTGAAATAGGTGAACCGGTAGGAATTGTAGCAGGCGTAACACCGGTTACAAATCCGACTTCTACTACTATGTTTAAGGCAATCATATGCGCTAAAACAAGAAACCCGATTATTTTTGGATTCCATCCGAACGCTCAGAAATGCTCGGTACGTGCGGCGCAGATTGTCAGAGATGCGGCAATAGCGGCAGGTGCTCCCGAAAACTGTGTTCAGTGGATTGAAGTGCCGTCCATTGAGGCAACAGGCTTCCTTATGAATCATCCGGACGTTGCTACAATTCTTGCAACAGGCGGTCCCGGAATGGTAAAGGCTGCTTATTCAGCCGGTAAGCCTGCCCTTGGCGTGGGACCCGGTAATACTCCTTGCTATATTGAGAAAACAGCAAAAATCAAACAGGCAGTAAATGATCTTATACTCTCCAAATCATTTGACAACGGAATGATTTGTGCCTCAGAGCAAGCGGCTATAATTGACGCAGAAATTTATGAGGAAACTGTTGATTTTATGAAATATCACGGATGTTACTTTGCAAAGCCCGATGAAATCCAAAAGATTCAGGACGTTGTTATTAATACTGAAAAAATGGCAGTCCAGCCATGGGTTGTGGGACAGTATCCGTGGCAGATTGCAGAAAAGGCAGGCATAAGTATTCCAAAGGAAACCAAGGTTCTTTGTGTTGAGCTTGGCGGAACAAATGCAGACGAATATCCTTTGGCGCTTGAGAAGCTTTCTCCGGTTCTTGCAGTGGTAAAGGCTGAAGATACAAAAACTGCATTTGAAATGTGCGAGGAAATGCTCAAGCACGGAGCTGGGCATACTGCTGTTATCCATTCGTCAGATGATGAACTTATAACCAGATACGGTGAGATTATGAAGGCAAGCCGTGTTGTTGTCAATTCTCCTGCTTCATTCGGGGCAATCGGTGACGTATACAATTCAATGGCTCCGTCCCTTACTTTGGGGTGTGGTTCTTATGGCAAGAACTCTGTTTCTGAAAATGTTACTGCAAAGAATCTTATAAACAGGAAAAAGGTTGCAAAAAGGAGATTGAATATGCAGTGGTTTAAGATTCCGGAAAAAATTTATTTTGAACCTGGTTCTGTTCAGTATCTTGCAAAAATGGAAGATATTCACAGAGTTATGATAATTGCCGATCCGGGCATGGTTAAATACGGATATGTGGACAGAGTTATATATCAGTTGAATAAAAATTCAAATAAACCGGTTATTGAACTGTTCAGCGAGGTTGAACCTGATCCGGATATACTGACGGTTCGCCGGGGAACAGAAATAATGGATTCCTTTGCACCTGATGTTATTATTGCCCTTGGCGGCGGTTCGGCAATGGACGCTGCTAAAGCTATGTGGCTGTTCTATGAGAATCCTGACGCTGACTTTGTAGGTATGGCTCAGAAATTTATGGATATACGCAAAAGAGTTTACAAGTTCCCTAAAATGGGCAAAAAGGCTAAGATGGTTTCTATTCCAACAACTTCGGGAACAGGCTCTGAAGTGACTTCCTTTGCCGTTATATCTGACAGGAGCAAGAATATGAAGTATCCTCTTGCGGATTATGAGCTGACTCCTGATGTAGCTATAATTGATCCTGAGTTTGTTTATACTGTTCCGAAGGCGTCTACAGCCTTTACCGGACTGGATGTTCTCACTCATGCTATTGAAGCTTATGTATCAGTTCTTGCAAACGATTATACTGACGCACTTGCACTTCAGGCGATAAAGCTGGTATTCCGTTATCTTCCGCAGTCATATGAAACAGCCGATAAGGAAGCAAGGGAAAAAATGCACAATGCCTCATGTATTGCAGGAATGGCGTTTACCAATGCTTTCCTTGGAGTAAATCATTCCTTGGCGCATAAGCTGGGCGGTGAATTTCATATTCCTCATGGGCTGGCAAATGCTTATCTGCTTCCTCATGTTATTGAATATAACGGACAGCATACGCCGACAAAGCTTGCGGCATGGCCTAAGTATGACCATTATATAGCCCCTGAACGTTATGCAGAAATTGCGAAAACCATGGGATTCATTTCTCAGGAAGCTTCTGATGAAGAGGGAGTAAAGGCTCTTGCTGACGCAGTAAGAAATCTTATGAAAAAGGTTAATATTCCGCTTTCGATAAAAGAGGCAGGAGAAATGGACGGCAGGTCCTATATTGATCCGGCTGTTTATGAAAACTCTCTTGAGGATCTTGCATATAAGGCATTTGACGATCAGTGCACTACTGCAAATCCCAGATTGCCAAAGATAGAGGAGCTTAAGGAGCTTTATAAGCTTGCATATTACGGAAAATAAGAATTTTATAATAAAAAGAACGCCTAAGCTAAGGCGTTCTTTTTGCTTTATTATTGTTTATAATCACTTACCATATGGTAGATTTTTAGGTCAACAAGGGCGTCTGTCAGTATTCCGTCCGGAGTATATTCCTCCGAAAAAACTTTTCCTTCTTCACGGATTTTATTTAGCAGCGCTGCTTTATCATAGGGGACTAAAAATTTCCCCCTTTTGGCTGTTTCGGGTAGGTTTTCTGAAATGCACTGAAGAAGATGTTCAAAGCCAGTATGATTTTTTGCTGAAATCAGAACTGTATGCTTATCTTCAGGAATGACCTCTTCCGGAGAAATTAAATCTGCTTTATTTAATACATTTATACGTGGGATTCCATCGCAGCCCAGTTCATGAAGAAGCTTTTCTGTAACCTCAGCCTGATTCATACCGTCGTCTGAGCTTATGTCAATAAGATTTAATATAATATCTGCCTGTGCTGCCTCTTCAAGAGTACTTTTAAAGGCTTCAACAAGATTATGAGGAAGCCTCCTTATAAGACCTACAGTGTCTGTAAGCATTACATTTCTGCCGTCAGGCAGGATTATCATTCTTGAGGTAATGTCAAGAGTTGCGAAAAGCTTATTTTCTGCCAGTACTCCGGCGTCAGTAAGGGCATTGAGCAGAGTTGATTTTCCCACGTTTGTATAACCTACTATAGCGCAGGAAAGAATGTTGTCCTTTTTTCTTCTGTGCCGGCGGAGTTCTCTGCGTTTTTCAAGCTTTGACAATTCCTCTTCAAGAGTGTGTATTCGTCTATGGATATGGCGCTTGTCTGTTTCAAGCTTTGATTCACCTGGACCTCTTGTTCCTATACCGCCGCCGAGTCTTGAAAGCTCAATTCCGCGTCCGGCGAGATGTGCAAGACGGTATTTATTTTGTGCAAGCTCAACCTGAATGCGTCCTTCTTTAGTCAGGGCACGCTGAGCAAATATATCAAGAATAAGAGTGGTACGGTCGATGACTCTTATATCAAGAATATTTTCTATATTTTTAGTTTGATTTGCTGTGAGCTCAAGATCAAATACAGCAAGTTCTATACCCATATTTTTAACGGTCTCAGCAATTTCTTCAAGTCTGCCTCTTCCTATACAGGTGGAGCTGTCATATGAGGGTCTTTTCTGTTCGGCAGCAGCTATTACTTCTGCACCGGCTGTCATAGCAAGTTCTTCAAGCTCTTTCAGGGACTGAGTGCAGTCGTATTCTCCCGTATCAACTCCTATTAGTATTGCTTTAGTTGGATTATCAGAATTTATGTTCATTTATGCCTCCGAATTCAAGTAATAAGGTTTAACCAAGTAAGGGCTTTTTCTTAGAAAAAAACAGTTTCTTTTACATTATTATACCATATAATATTTTAAAAATCCAGCTGAAAATTACATGTTTTACTTAATAGAAGATTGTATTAAAAATTATGAACATAGATGTATTATTAAACAGAGAAATCATTTGTCTAAAATGCAGAAAAAAGTAACTTATATGTAGAATGGTATATATTTTCAATTGACAATAGCGATTACTGAATATATAATAAGGTTATAACGACAGATAGAAAATAGTATAGGAGGAGTTTTTTTGAGAGTAAATATTGCTGTCAGAGATCGTGAGCAGAATGATTCCAGAAGCGCAAGAACGGTATATATTGATAAAATCCATGTTACGCATAAGCCAGCTTATGAAGCTTTAAAAAGAACTTTTGATATTATATCTTCATTATTAGCACTTATTCTTTTTAGTCCGTTAATGCTAATCGTTGCGCTGGCTGTGTTTTTACAGGATTTTCATAATCCGTTTTTTGCTCAGACAAGACTTACTAAAGACGGTAAGGAATTTAAAATGTTTAAATTCCGATCAATGTGTGTGGACGCTGAGGAAAAGCTTTCCGAGTTAAGGGAACTTAACGAAGCGGACGGTCCGGTGTTTAAAATTGAAAATGATCCGAGAATAACACGTATTGGAAAATTTATTCGGCGAACATCCATGGACGAGCTTCCGCAGCTTGTCAATATTCTTACAGGATCTATGAGCTTTGTAGGACCAAGACCGCCGCTGCCGTCTGAAGTTGCTCAATATAGCAGCTATCAAATGCACAGGCTTGATGTTAAAAGCGGATTGACTTGCTATTGGCAGTGCTCAGGCAGAAGTAACATAGGATTTGATGAATGGGTTGATCTTGATATTCAGTACATAAAAGAAAGATCCCTTACAACGGATTTGAAAATTATCTTAAAAACAATTAAAGCCGTTATAAAAAAAGACGGTGCAGAGTAATTTATTTTCCTTCCTGGTTTGATACTGGGAAGGAAAAAATTTTATATTTGACATTTCCTCAATAATAGCATATAATAAAGAATAATAGAGAAAATATGGATATGCTTTTTGAGCTTTGACAGAGGAGATGATGACCAGAATGAATATTGTTGCTGAGTACAGAACAAAAACATCTGAAGGCGCAGTAACAGAAGAGATGATGACAGAAGTTACACTTGATTTACTCAAGAAAAATAAAGGAATAACTGAATATCCTATACTTGAATTTGATAACCGTGCACTTGGTCTGCTTTGCGGAGGAGTGAGTGAAACTCTTAAGCACAGCAATGTTAAACCATCAGGCGGAATTATTTATTTATTCTTTAAAAGAGTTATTGATATAATTATATCATTTACAGCACTTCTAATTCTTTTGATCCCTATGCTGATAATTTCACTTATTATTTTTATTGATGACAGAGAAAGTCCCTTTTTTTCACAGATACGGCTTACTGAAAACGGTAAACCTTTTCGTATGTATAAATTCAGATCTATGTGCAAGGACGCTGAAAAAAAGTTCTCTGAAGTTCAAAAGGAAAATGAGTGTGACGGTCTTGCGTTTAAAAATGAAAATGATCCGAGAATAACCAGAATAGGCGGTTTTATCAGAAAGACTTCTATTGATGAGCTGCCGCAGCTTTGGAATGTGTTAAAAGGTGATATGTCATTAATAGGACCTCGTCCTCCGCTTCCAAGAGAAGTAGTTCTCTATACTCCTGAGCAGATGGACAGATTGCTTGTAAAGGGCGGACTTTCTTGTATTTGTCAGTGTGAGGGCAGAAGCGATATGGAATTTGACAAATGGGTAGAATCTGACATAGAATACATAGAAAACAGAAGCATAAAAATGGATTTTAGTCTTCTTGTGCGTACTTTCGCAGTTGTACTAAAACGAAAAGGTGCTAAATAATAAAAAAAGCCGTTTATGGATTTCCAAAACGGCTTTTTAATTTTGAAAGGTTAAAATATAAAAATAAATATGCGTATGTTGACATCTTATGTCTTTTATGGTATAATTGTTAACGTTAAAGAAATATTGTTATGCACCATTAGCTCAGTTGGTAGAGCAACTGACTCTTAATCAGTGGGTCCTGGGTTCGAGCCCCCGATGGTGCACCAACGGCCCGTTGGTCAAGCGGTTAAGACTCCGCCCTCTCACGGCGGCAACACCAGTTCGAGTCTGGTACGGGTCACCAAACGTAAGTGCTAAAATCATCTGCTTACAGCTATATTGAACTGATAACGGAGTTATCCGCAAGTAGCTGTAAGAAAAATGATTTGACAGCGACTTGTGTTTCATATTCAATTTTTTTTTAGAAAAAGCAATAAGCCCATCAGAGTAACCTTGGAGGGAAATCTGACGAGCTTATTAAATCTATTGAAAACGTATTTGTACATACGCTTTAATAGCATTCTCACTAAGTCAATCAGATACGGGTATATCTGTTTTGATTATGGAACGTAAACTGTCGCCAAACAATTTACGTTCTGTGGGTGTGCTTTTTCTGTTTTGTATTTTAACATAATGGAATAATTTTGTCAAGAGCAAATTTAAAAAAAATT
>Ga0209064_1002013_pt1 | contig 25682 bp, 24 predicted proteins | sample Inofromicrocosms_FD_187498 | JGI IMG/M metagenome (GOLD analysis project Ga0209064, IMG submission 187498) | Mouse cecum microbial communities from Vienna, Austria - Inoculum for glucosamine and mucus D2O microcosms (SPAdes) (version 2) | ecosystem: Host-associated > Mammals > Digestive system >... | reverse complement strand
TCCAAGGCTACTTTGGCCTTGAAATCCGCTGAATACTTTTTTCTTGAGTTGTTGCCCATGTTCGGATAACGTTTTTATTGGGTTTATCTTGCGTGCCGAACCGGTTCGATTTTGCGGCAGTATTATATACCTTCTTCTCCTTCATGGCAGGGGATACGGACGAGGAATGAAAGACAGTCTTAAAATTTATCGGTAGTGTCATGATTCAGTTGTTAAGTTGGGCGAAAATTATCCAATAATTTCTTTAGTGAGGATTTCCCACCAGCCGTTACGACGACCGTTGCGACGCACAATGATTCCTTTCTCGACGAGGGCTGACGTAATGGTCTTGACTGTGCGCTCTGATTTACGAATTGTCGAAGCCATTTCCTTTTGGGTCATCTTGGGATTGGATTCTATACAGCGGAGTATGGCTGTTTCCTCCAAAGTGCAGTCTAAAGTACAAATATTGCTCTTTGGACTATCTTCGGTTGCACTTTGAATTGCAGGAGCAGGAAGGGAAGCTCCGACAAGCATATCACGGTTGCGTAGTTCATTCTTTTCGCCGAGAATCACATTGCGCAGGAATCGCTCCAAAATTCGGTTGTGGGAGTGATATTCAACCCTTTATATGATGCTCTGACGAGTGCATTGCGAAAATGCCATGAATGTTCCTTGAACATATCGTTGGTTGCCGGAATACCCATCGAGCGGAGATACTTTATGAGGAATACCGCAGTTGTGCGAGTATTACCCTCACGAAAAGGATGGATCTGCCACAGGTCTGCGACAAACTGAGACAGATGCTTGATAATCTCAGCCATCGGGCGATTTGAATAGTCAAACTCTTTCTCCCGTGACAGGTCATATTCGATAGCTTCGCGTAAGTCAATAGCAGGCTGATAACTTACGGAGGCACTACCTCCAAGCACCCATTCTTTCTTACTTAGTTCGACCTGTCGCAATTGTCCGGCAAACTTGAATACACCGTCAAAGATACGCCGATGAATAGATGTAAGCCCAACTAAAGAGAAAGCAAACGATGGTTCACTGAGAATCTTTGCAATGTTGACGGAAGCCTTGTCTCCCTCTTCATCCACAGCATCATGTCCCGACTTGGTCTCATAATAAACCTTGATGCGGTCGCGAGCCTCATCAATGGTAATGTCACCCTCGATATGCTGACGCGCAGTGTCAAGGAGATAGGTCGAAACCTTCAACCCATCCACATCCTGAAGACCGATTGCCGTTTGCCAAGCATCCGCCCTCTCTTTCTGTTCCGGTTCACCGTGGACTATGTACTCGTCAAATTCGCTCATATATTGTTCTCTTAAATGATACTACTCTTATTTCTGTATAATAGTTAGAACGGCAAATCTTCAGCAGAGGTCTCATGGTCTCCAAAAATAAATAATGAAGTTGACATATTATATCGTTTTAATAAACTATTGATGCCTTGCAACACGTCAGGTTGTAATAAAATTGGATTATGGGAGTATTCTTTGTAAATTAATTCCGCATAGACACGTTCTATTGTTGGAAAGCTATTAATTACGTCAATCCATTGTAATGCTTTTTCGGATGTCTTTGAATTAATGAGAAGTTTGGCTAAACTGTTACAGTAGATACCATGAGTACGTTCATCTTTAAACACACATTCTGCAACCTTTTGTGCGACATGGGATGCATCAAGACCATCGGCTTTAATCATTTGATATCTACCCAAGAAGCCATAAGGAATAATGTCTTTTTTTATAGGAATACATAATTTGTTTTGTCCCAATGCTATTCCAACCTCTTGATCACACCAACTACTATATCTAAATCTTTTTACTAATATGGCGCAAAGAGCGTTCATTGAAAATAGAGCATCAGTTAGAATCGAGGACCATTCTTTAGATGGTTCTATGTCTTCGTGGGCTACAAAGCCGTGAATCCCCCATTTCTCTAAGCAGACTTTAAGATTCTTCGCCGAGACTTTATTTTCTGAGATATGACTTATGAAAAGACGAAAATAATCCAGACCCCATATAGGTTCTGTTGTAGGTGTATAAACGGTAGCATCATCGTATGGTACAATGATTATTTTGTTAATTACAAGCGACTCATTGCTCTTAAGAGCATTATTGAATGCATCAGTAATATCTTCTATAATTATATTTTCGTCATCACCTTTTATTTGAAGATATTGTTCTACCGAAACCTTTAATTCGATGGTAAAGTAGTCAATTCCACCGTTCCAATTATCGTGATTATCAAAAATTTCATATAGATTCTCCTCTATAAATAGTTCAAAAGCCTTTTGATTCTGATATTTCAGAAAATTGTGGACGGTTCTATAATATGTCTTGAATACATCTAACATAATAGAGTTTACATAAATGTTTGCATGTCGAGGACTTTTAAGTTGCCTGTCTTATCAAACATGAAGTTACCTTCATTCAAGTCAATTCGTCCTTCGGGACATATACTAAACAATTCATCATATGCGTTTTCTATGAATTCAAAGAAAACAGATACATTATGTATCCGTGTGGATATTTGTTTATTTGAGAATTTTATGAACGTGTCCTCATCGTCATTGATATGCGATATATAATTTTTACACAGCATTATGCAACGATTGATTTTAGCGAGTTCTTTGTTCTTGTATATTGACCATAGATCGCTCCAAGTTAGAAATTTGCAGAGTGAGCTATCTGGAAAAAGAGAAAACCATGCATGTCTAAAGTCGTTAAAAGCATCATTAACCCATTTTTGTTCTGATGATTTATATAGTTGTTCCATAATAATCCATGTGTACATTCGCTCCTCACTGACGGAGTAAAAGTCTCCCATAGATTCAATATTACATAGATATTTACAATGATGACCTTGAAGAGCGTTGCATACAAACACCTCTTGTGAATCAGAGGTTAATTTCAGTGCTTTGCCTTCAGGTAGAGCAAAGGCAACCCCGTGATTACCAGTCCCAAGTAATCCTATAAACTTAATATGAGGATATTTGAGAGAAAGTTCCTGTTTTAATTTATCGATTTTCTCTTTTTTCATTTTTACAAGTTTTCATCTATATCTCTATCAGCATCATCTATGTAATCGTCATCTTCATATTCATCATTACATTCATCGTCGACCCAATTTTCAGACAATTTGATAGTTTGGCTCTTGGGTTGAACAGATAGAGGCAACTGAGAGACTTGCATGACTATAGGCAAGTCTGCAATCTGACCTGAAAGTATACAAGCCCCTACGGGAAGTATTGGCAATGATTCAATCGAAATCTTATCTAAATAAGCAACAGCCTTCTCTATCATCTCCACATCTCTATTGTTGACAAGACGATGGATTAGGTAATTATGCAACTGAGAAACAATGGTAGGAGATATATCCGATGGGCGTTGGCTTGATATTGTTAAGAAAACTCCAAATTTGCGTCCTTCTTTAATAATTTCTTCATAAGTCTCAAGTCTATAATCTTTCCAACTCTCTGTTTCTCGCTTAGATTGAGTAGAAAGGATATTATGGGCTTCATCTATAATAATGTTCAAAAATCGCAAACTCCCCTTTGTCTTAACTTTATGTTTGCGATATAATGACATCGAAATCATTAAAGGAATTAGTTTTTTTAATTCAATCTTTAAATCATTGAGATTTATGATTGAAATATTGTTCCCTTTAAAGATATCCGTATCATTGCTAACATCAAATACATTAGGCATGTCTGCAATGAATGATTCAAGTCGCCTAACAACGGGAGCAATATGCTCATTATTAGCTCTATTCTCAACAACGTCCATTATTAAACGAAGGTAAAGAAATGCGACAAATCGTTCAAGTGGATTATTTGGAATCTTGTATTCCTCCAACATGGAGCTAAGCACTAACCGATTGATATTTTCATCGTAGTTGTCTGAATCAAGAAAAATCTTTGTTCCTATAATATGTATTGAACCAGTATTATATAGATCAATGCCATCAAAAACAGATTTATCTGCCCAATCTTCAGTCAAGCCGTTTATCAGTATTTGGTTGATTAAGTCGAGTAGATATCGTTCTCTTTGAACATCTTTAAGTAATATGATATCTCTGATAAATTTCTTTATCAAATTCTTAAAGTGATTCTCAATTTCTTCGTAGGTCTCGTGTTGAGTTACTCTATTATATAGTCTAATTGTTCTTTTAAGAAACGGTTGCTGAGTTTTTTCCGTTGCGTCAGAAAGAATACTAAGGGTTTCCAGACGTATTAAATCATCTAATGAAATAGGCAGCTTATCTTTTGTTCCCGACATAGAAGACAAATTGAAAATAGTCTTTGATGGTGTTATAACGTCATTGGATGAATATTCACCATTGAAGTCAAATAGAACAAATCTCGCTGTTTCTTTGAATTTTTTATACTGACCCATTTTTGCAAACAGCTCTTGATAAAGCTTTGCAAGTGTATGACTTTTCCCACTACCTGTGTTTCCAAAAATTCCAACATGTGATGCAAAGAGTTTATCGATACTTATCTCTACAGGTATATTTTCATCACTTATGATATGGCCTAGATTTATGGCAATCTCATCGGGAGCAGCAAATCTATGTATTAACGCAAATTCCTCATTGTCCAATAAATAGCAAATGTCACCAATCAGTGGGATTTCTTTAATACCTTTATGATACATAGATCCATCAAAATACCCAATGATTTTTACGATTAGGAAGCGGAATAATCGATCCTCTTGACTATGATAATCCTCATTAATGTGATTCTCCTTAAGAAGCTCTCCCTCTACTTTTGCAACGAGGCGATTAAATCCCTTCTTGATTTTGAGATAACTGCCGACAGATACATTCTTCACCAACTGGCCTTGATAAAGAATATGTGATAAGTTTTTATTCTTATCTACTTTGATGGTTATTTCGCGACCATTTACAGCATAAATCTCTCCAATTCTAAAAATTGAATCTTTGAGGCAATTTTGTTTTGACATAATTATTCTACGATAGCCCGAAGTTTATTGAACACAACGTTATTCAGCACTTTTAAGGAGAATGGTTGAAATGTTACCAGTTGCTTGCTTTTCGTCTTGCCATCTTCATCCATTTTAATCTTCTGTATCGTTCTAAAACACTGCTTATCTAGTATCTCCCGCGTCTTTTCATCTTGTGCTTCATAGTATAGCTGTGGAGACATAATCTGAATGTTATGGTTTATTGCACTTCCAGCTAAGCTTAGATTATTTTCAATCTCCATCACCTTTTCGTCTGTATATGCAAATACTATTATTTGAAGTGTTGGATTTGTATTTGCAGCTCGCATAGTTATCTTTGCGATGTGTTCGTCGGCGAATGAAAAACCGGAAACAAATAAGATTGCGTTAGTTTGTTCCAAGGCGTTTGAAAAACGTCTCATCAATTCATAAAAGTGGGAATCAATAACGCTCTCTTTGAATTTTGTTTTACGGGGATGTATCATAACGAGTTCTTTATATGTATCCATGAACTCAGTGATTTCCTTTGGCAAAACATAGTCATCCCCCTGTGCTATGTTTTCTGCCTTCTCCTTTAGTGAATCAATTGTTTCCAATGGAGCAATTTTAGAAATCAAATGTCCCTCTGGCACCTTTTTTAGACAATCCTGAATTTTACGGATGAGATCAAGTGGCCTATCATAGGTTAGATAACCAGATTCTATAGTAGATTCTATCCAATTTATGGAACCATGGATCTTAATATAGTTGAATATAGGTATCTGTGCAAGATTTTGATATATTGGGCTAATCTTAGTCAAGACATTATTAAAGCTATCCTCTCTAAATATAGGATGTAAATGCCCATGGAAACCATCGTTGAACTCCAATTTTAATTTTTCAGCAGCGGTCTCAACAAGATTGTCGATGTTGGTTGTAAAGATATTAACTGTCTTATCTAACAAAGAAGTTGAACGATGTGACATTATTGCATTCCATATTCTCAAAAATTCAGAATAGTTTGAAATAACAATGTCATATTTCTCTTTCAGTTCACCAGTAATATGTTCAGTAATACAAGGATACATAACAGAACTAAAATACTCTGCAAATAAAGATGCCTCAACAATCTGTTTAAGCTTGTTATCTTTTATTTGTTGTGCGTTGGTCAACAATCGTTCTATTGAGTTTAGTGTGGATAAGAATGGACATGACAATCCTGACCCAAATAAAAAATTTATATGGGATGATTGTACTACGTTCCGTAACTGTCCAAGTTGACATATATTCATAACTGTGCGTTTTTTCTAATAATCTCAATTTTCGATGTAGTCCAGGTCTTCTGGTTCTTCGTCGCCATACACGAACTCTGGTTCTTCTGCAAGATTGGAACCTGCGTCACCAATGGAATAGGCGTTGGTCCTGACCATGACATTCTGGAGTTGGGCGTAGCTCCAAATTTGATTTGCCATGCGGGGAACGATGCCTTCGGTGCAACGGCGTTCGAGTGGATGATATGCACCAATCTTTATACGGAGAGTGGGGTAATTCGGGATATATTGACCGTCCTTCGTCACCTTCGTACGTGAGCCGAACGAGATGCGCTCAATGTCATAGTAACCGTCGATGGTGTTGTCGATGAGAGGCAACAGATACTTAGCTTCAGATATATCACCTCCGGGCATATTGAGCATAACATAAGTCGCGCCCTCTGCCTCGTGGTTGTAGAAGAGTTGATAGAGCTTCGCAATATTATTACGTCCGTATTCACCTATTTCTTCCTTACGCACAAGGCAAGTTAGGAACTTGCCCATGCCACCGGGACTCTCAATGTCGCCTTTGCGAGAGCGTTCTACACTGAGACTGTCCGAAGGATCCTCGCCGAGTTTCACAGGAACTACATAGAAGTTCTCGCCGAGCGAGGTCAGCAAGCGGTCGTTGTCAGCCGGGAACTCCCTATCGAGCGCGAGCGAGAAAAGCTGTTGGTTCTCGTAAGGTCGGAAAGTCTTGCCGAGGGTTTCCTGAAAGTGCGCTTTGAAGTAGGACGAGGCATCGACATCGGGGTGAGCTGCCAGAGCGTAAAATTCGAATTTCTCTTTGAGCATATCCTGTACGGCACGACGAAATTTGTCGCGAACGCTGTGCCGCCACGCGGCTTTTGTCCCAGCATTGTTGCGAGCGTAAAGCGCAAGCACAAAGAGAAAATTCACATCGTAATGCGAGAGCAACAGCGTGTCGCGGTCGTAAAGTCGGTTCTTGAACTGACGGCTGACCGGCGGCTGATTGGGATGCGGCTCGGTATAATCTTCATACGACAGGGTTTTCTTGTCGATGGAGGCTGAGATGAAGAAGTTAGGGATAACATTGTAGCCCTCGGTAACTTCATCGAATAGTTGTATGCGCTCGAATGGGTCGGCCATGTTCGGCTTGTGTGGCTTGCCATTGAGCCATATATCAAGATTCCATTGGATTACATTACGCGCATAGGTGCGCTGTTTGTAGATGGATTCCTTACCGAGCGAATTGCCGATTTTATAATACTTGGAATCGCCGATGTAGTAAATATCATCGTCGGCTTTATCGTCAATGAGCAGACCGTCGTAGGTATAGAAGTGGTCAACGAGCTTACCATCATCCTGTTCTTTCAGGCCACGCGGTATGTCGGTGTCACCGATAAGTTCGTCAATCATCGCCTCGAAGACTATGTGGAATGATTTCACTAGCAAGTATTCGCTTTGCGAGGTATTGACGCGGATTTTGTATGTCTTATCGAAGAAAGCATAACACAAATCCCAAAGTTTGACGGCGGTGTCAGAGAAGTATTTATACTTTATCTGACGCAGGCGTGTACGCCCGAAGCCGTCAAGGTATCGCTTGAACTTGGCACCGGTGATGAGCTTGAAACCGAAGTTTATGTTTGAGCGGAAGCCGTATGTGTCCGATATGTATTGCAGAATTGAGAAGAAGATTACAATGAGTTCTTCATCGAAATTCACCTGACGCTTTTTGTTGACCGGGTTAAGGTAGGTCGGGCTACTGTCCTGAACAATGGCCGTAGTCTGGGCAATGGTCTTGCCCCAGTTTATCTTGTTGAAACCGGAGTGCAGGTTCTTCAATATGAAAGTGAAAAACTGCTGATTTTCCTTATTGAAGCGTATTAGCGAAAGGATAACATCAAGGAGCGTGTTGCTCTTTTTCTTGTGCGAGCCCTTGCCCTCGTCTTGAATTTGGCGGTGGAGAACGATTTCGTTCTTCTCGTGCGAGTCGTTGTAGACAACGATTGCGCGGTGAATCCACACGGCAAATTCGTAGAGGAACTTGCGGTGCTTCTCGTCCATTTTCGCATCGTCGAGATGGATAAGGTCTTTCGGTTCATATTCACCAAACACATATCCCTGCTCGTCGATAAGCACTTTGGGGAGAATGAAAACTACGTCGCGAACTTTGTGGTGCGGATTGTAATAATACCCAACGTAGCTGACCGACACTTTCTGCTCAACATCTTGCAGGGTGAAAAGCCCGTCAAGCACGTTTTCAACGTCGGCTACGTTATACTGGTATTCTTCAATCAGTAGTTTCATTCGAACTCAGCATTCAAATCAATTGACAATAAACTCGAAAGTTCATTAATAATTCCAGCATACGGATATGTGTCTGGCCCAACTAAAAGGTAATAATCTCCGACTTTCTTATATCTACGTTTTGAACCGGGATTCTCAATCGCAATCTGTTCTTTGGTAATAAGTGGATAAATTCCCTTTTTCCTGTCTGCCAATACACTGAAGACCATATCGAGTCCAATTCTTTCAAGAGTTCTGGTGTATATGTCAATCATATTGCCTGTGTTGAGTATGGTACCGTCGGGGAATTTTACAGACAATCTGGAGATTCCGTCTTCTGTCATGGCTAAATTCACAGGCTCTATACTATTCAGGTCGAGATTGTCAATAAAGTTGCCGAGAGCTTCGGAGTCCTCGAAGAAGTCGGTGAAACGGAACGAGCGGTTAGCTTTCTTGTTTTTGAAAAGTTCACTTGATACGTCGAAGTCTTTGAATACGTCAGTCCAGAGATAGAACAGCACCTTGTTCAAGAAAACATCCTCGGAGATAATGCCGGTGGCATTATCGGCCTTGGCAAAGAAATAGCCCATCTGCTTGTCCGAAGATTCGGTAAGCGTATAGATTTCGGGGTTGATTTTGCCAAGGAATTGCCCCCAAGAATAGAGGTTGTCACCGATTTGGAATTTCCAATCAATCGGCTGCTGAGTTTTCTTGTCAAGGGGATTGTACTTGATAGGCATATACTTCCAGTTCCAACGACGCTTGAAAGCGGAGTCAATGGGGAAAAGCGACTGGTCGCTTGTGTTCATCGTAGCCCAAATGTAGAGATTGGGCGGCAGAAGCAAGAGTTTACCGTCAAGTATATCCTGGCCGAGCGAAACGGTCTTGCCGCTGTCTTTCGACAGTACGAAGGTGCGGATAGCTTCTTTCTGCTCGTCTGACAGTCCGGCGAATCCTTTGGAATCGGAACTGAGGAATTGGGCAATATCCTCGTCGGCATGGATGGCGTATGAAGAGCTACCCGCGTTGTTGCGGTCGAGCAACTGGAACAGGTCACCGAATATCTGGGCGCAGTTGCCACGGTTGATTTCCTCGATAACGAGAAAATACGGCTCGTCGAGATTGCTCCATGCCGCAACGTATGCTTTCAGAAATGCCTGCGGCACGTATTTGTAGACAATCTTCTTTTCGGTGCCGGGATGTTGCTTTGTTTTTGTAAGGTATTCACCGAAAGTTCCTTCCTTTGTCTGATATGTAGCCGACATAGGGACATCCTCCATCGTTGGCTTATATGCCCCGACAAATGAAGCATAGTCACTGTCCGGATGGAATGTTGTGCGTATCGCGCCAAACGTGTCAGTAGCTTGGTCGATGGAATAAGACTTGCCCGTACCCGGCGCGCCATAGTAAATCACCTGCAACGGCTCGTCAAGGGGGTTGCTGTGTTGATTATCGTTTCTTATTTCAAAATTATTAAAAAACGAATCTCTGTCGTTTCTGTTTGGCATATCGCTCATATAGTCCATGCAATTATCGGTGAGGGATACTATTTGATTTTCTATTTTTAGGATATGTGAGAAGTTGTTGATGGCATTTGTTACAATGTCAAGATTACCCATTTGATCATCGTAAATGTTTTCCAAGGCCTCTTTAATGGGGCTTGGGCCATTCTTCTCTACATAATGAAGTAACTCGCTGACTAAATACTTGGGGGTATCACTCGCTTTCAAACTTTTTGTAAAAGGATTTGGGGCATAGTACCACCTTATCCAGTGCGATAAATAGGTGCTTGCCTCAGCTTCGCTCAGGTCGTGAGTAAAACGAGGCGTGTACGTATTGTTCTCTTCACAATACAAACCAAGTTGGCAAGCTAACTGGTAAGCAGTTCTGAAATAATCGGGGAAAAGCGTTTGCTTATCCATGATGTCTCTGAACCGCTCTGAACTCATCCGTTCTTTTGGAAGAACAGAGACGAATTGGCATACTGTCTTGGCGGTAGCATTTCGCCACCTGCATATAATGTCAGCCATCGTATCCGTATTTAGTGATATCCAGTTGCCGTAAAATAGCTATCAGGACATCGACAACAATACTGTTACCTGATTGCTTATAAGTCTCCGTATCTGAGACAACTATCTTGAAACTGTCATCAAATCCCATTAATCGCAGGCATTCACGTGGAGTAAATTTTCTAAACCAACCTTTTGCCACGGGGAAATCCGGACTAAGCTGCTCCTTAATCATAATCTGGTAATTATCCTCGCAAGGCTGAATTATGTACTCTGATATATTATCCGTTATAAAATATTTCTCTTCTCCATTTTTAAGTTCATGAAGCATGGACGAAAAGTCCGGACTCTGATGGATGGAGGATACATAGGGATGAAAAACGAAATCTCCATGCCAATTGAACTGCTGATTTCGCTTTTGGCACAGCATTATCCTACCGTTAATCTGAGTATAACTTTTCTTATGATTGATGGTTTGGGTGATAAACTTAAATCCCTTATCTTTGAGAAAATATTTGTTGTGAATCTTCGTTTCCAACAAGTCAATAACTGAGCGCTCCAAATTGATAGGATGAGGAAATTTAAATTCTGTATCTTTTTGGAACCCGATACAGTATATCCTGTCCCTGCTCTGAGGTATGCCATAGTTCTTGCTATTCAGAACTTGATAATGCACATCGTAGCCACAGTCCTCAACAAAAGTTCTATGAATTGTCTGCCATGTTCGACCTTTGTCGTGAGAGAGCATACCCTTGACATTCTCAAATATAAAGACTTTGGGGTGGCACTCCATAACAATGCGAGCAAACTCTCTAAACAAAGTACCTCTCGTATCATCAAATCCACCATGTTTTCCTCTTTGAGAAAAAGCCTGACAAGGAGCACCTCCTACAAACAAGTCGACTTGACCGTCGTAAGGCGTTGCATCTAGCTTATGGATATCCTTATGCCATCGATCTTCCGAAATATCATAGTTGGCGAAATAAGCCTTTTTACAATTTTCGTCAATATCCCCAGCAAAAACAATTTCCGCTGAAAGTCCTAATCTTTTGAACGCATGTTCTATCGCGCCAATGCCACTAAAGGTTGTCCCAAGCCGGATCTTCCTCTTTGGAAAAGCAAACGAAAAGGTTCTCCAATCATGATCTTTTGAATCAATATTGGCCGTTGTATTCTGTATGTCGTCATTTGCCTTTTTCATTCGCTTATGCCATATTTTGTTATATCCAATTGCTTTAATAAAGCAATAAGGACATCTACTACAATACTGTTCCCCGCTTGCTGATATGCGGATGTATTCGCGACTACAATTTTAAAGTCGTCACGAAATCCCATTAATCTAAAACATTCCCTCGGTGTCAACTTTCGCAATCCATTGATACCTTTGGATTTATTGTATGAAACGTAGTTGTCAACTCCTGCTCTATGCATTTTGTGCATCGATTGCAGTAATGGCCTTGCTACATCCAAGTCCGTCTTCGTAGAAGTCTTGAATGTCTTCGTTCCACCTGCCAATACATACTTGGCAACCTTTTCGGATAGATAGTATTTATCCTCTACATCCGATAATTGGAAAACAAATTCATTGAACTCAGGCTGTAAATCTCCTGATAGTATTCCTTCACGTCTGTCCTCTGAAACGCCAAGCATCTTTATAGCTTCTCCTTCAACGGTAAACGGTTTGGATTTGTAATCCTCCATAAAATCATACATGCGGTATGATAGTGGTATTGGAGCAGGATACTTAAACTCTGTAGGTTTCTTGAAACCAATACAGAATAATCGCTCTCTCGTTTGAGGTATTCCGTAATCACGGGCGTTCAAGAGTTGAAAATGAATATCATAACCACAATAATTTTCAAAAGTGTGCCTTATGACATCCCATGTTCTACCTCCGTCATGACGAAACAAGCCCTGGACATTCTCGAAAATAAACAACTTAGGCTGACATTCCTTGATAACACGAGCAAACTCCCGAAATAATGTTCCTCGTGTATCTTCAAATCCCAACTGAGCTCCGACAGTTGAAAATGCTTGACACGGCGCGCCACCGACAACAATGTCTACTTTTCCCTTGTGAGGACGAGCATTAAATTCACATACGTCGGTATGCCATTGGTTGTCCTCAATTTCATAGTTTGCAAAGTAAGTTTCCTTACATTTTTTGTCAATGTCTCCTGCAAAGGCAATCTTATGCTTTAGTCCTAAACGTTTGAAGGCATACTCTATCGCCCCTATTCCACTGAATAGGGAACCAAGTCGTATCGTTCTTTCGGGATGCGAGAATTGACGATAGACCCATGAGAGTCCATCAATATCTATATTAGATTGACAGTTTTGTTCAGTTCCGCTACCGTGTTTAGCTGCCATGTAATAATAAAAGAACCTCCAGGCAGAGCTGACAGGCGACCAAACCTTTTGCGTCCACGAGGAAGTTCCTTAATATATTGTATATAAGTTAATACTTACATGATTGGTCTGATGTCAGCGCAAGCGCGTTAGATTGCAAAGTTACGAAAATTTTTCAAGACTTCAGCTGTCGGCGACAAAGTTAATGAATGGCATGGGCAAAAATCAGACACACCAAGGTTAAGAATGGTTGTTGCCATAAATTTGCTCTGATTCAGGCTCGGCCGCTATGGATTGGTTATCCATGTCTGTCTCTATATGGTATGATTGAGTCGGATTGACAATGCGGTTATACAGGCGTTTAAGATATTCCTCTCGCTGTGCTACGGTCTTGATTTCGCACTCCCATACCCCGACGACACGCCATCCAAGGGCTTTCAGCTCGGCTTCGTTACGGACATCGCGGGCAACATTGCGCTCTATCTTCTCTTTCCAAAACTCAATATTGGACTTTGGCAATCGGAAATACCTACAACCCTCATGCCCATGCCAGAAGCATCCATTGACGAAAATAACGGTCTTGTACTTCGGCAGTACAATATCAGGATTTCCCGGCAGCTTCCTGACCTGAACACGGAAACGCAGACCGCGTGAGAAAAGATACTTCCGCACAATCATCTCCGGCTTCGTATCCTTTCCCTTTATCGACGCCATGCAGCGGCTCCGCTGCTCCGATGTCATCACATCAGACATGTGTAATCATATTGTTGATTTCATATCTCCCTCAAAAACCAAATGTTCTCTATTGTGTAATAGGTGTAAACCATCGAAAAATGATGCACTGTCAATCGCTTTGTTATAGGTACTTATCATGTGCTCTTTGGCAATGCCAAATTCATTTCCATCCAAAATGCTTTCTATTCCGGAGTTAATACATTCGATAAAAATATCTTCGAATTCTCCGATAATTAAACTATCATTGTAGCCTACATAAAGCTTAACACCCATTCGAATCATATTTTCTTTTAAATTTTGCCCAGTATGACATGATACGGAATACAATATTTTATTTCGGAAGTCATAGTTCGTCGTGTTGACTGAAAGAAAATATTCATTGTTTTCGTTTATTATCCCCTCTGCATCTCCATGGGCAGCGATATAACACATATCGTAATTGACTACCATGGGCCTTATTATATCGTTAACAAGGTCAGGAGGCGTTAATGATGTATACTGATGGTTTGTGTCAATACATTTTTGTTTTATATTGTCCGAACAGTTTTCAAAAAAATCGCATAACACCACACCAGGCATATTATTATATGCTATTAATATATTGGCCATCAGTTTTGCTTTGTGAATTGATAAATATAGTATTGATTTACTAATTCTTCAAAACTCTTTCCTAACTTGGTTTGGTTTCTTAGTTCTTGAAGAATATCATTCCAGGTATATCCACGACCATCTTTCTTTAAGACCACTTTTTGAGCATCTGCAACATGTCTTGCTAACCAGTTTTCCAAGACGCAATCAAAGCGTACATTCCATAATTGTTTAATTTTCTCAATTACACGACACGCATCCTCTGGAAGATTATTATTGCGATCAAAAAAACAAATATATTCTTCATTAATCATTCGGATTATTGAAGACGTATGCATCTGTGCCAGATTGTTTGCAGACATCATGACAACATAAAGTAGAGATGTCTTTTCCCTAATAGAGGACAGTACATCAATACCTTGTAATTTGTAGCCGTCCAATTTGCAATCCAAAAAAACAATCATTCTTGTATTCAAATGTCCTAGGATATAGGATAGACCTTCTTCCGGATTTGTAAATACAGCTACCTCTGCATCTGTATTTAGATCGGCAATAGTTCTCACAAACGGATCCAAATCAAGATCTCGCATATTGTCATCAATAAAAACCAAGTTGAATTTCTCCATGAATTTTATGATTTAAATGGTAATTCTATTTGGAAAGTCGAACCGTGTTCGCCGTATTCACTCTCTACAACACTAACATTTCCCTTTAAAGATTCTACGCGCGTTTTTACAATATATAGCCCAATACCTGCGCCTCCTTCTTCCTGGGTAGTTGAGTTATAAAGGCCAAAAATCCATTGTTTTTTTTCTTCAGGAATCCCACATCCATTATCAGATATAAGTATGATTAGTTTATCCTTTTGTGCAAATGAAGATATACGAATCATCTTCGTTTCTGTATGGCGTAGCGCTTTGATAGAGTTGTCTATCAAGTTCTGAAATATATCTCTAAAGAAGATCTTGTTTGTGTTTCTTAACACGACAGTTTCAGGCATTACTAACTCTGCATTTATATCTGAATCCCTAAATCTATCTTGATACTCGTCAATTACCTCTGATACCGTTTCCTTTAAATCAATATCTTCAGGTCGTATCTCGGATTGAGAATAACTCAGCATGTAATTAATAACCTTATTCAGCGACTTAAATTCATCACTCATACGGAGTGCGTATAATTTAAACACTTTTTCCTTAGATACATCAGGAAAAAATTTCTTTATATATTCTACGCGATCTCTAATCTTATTGAGTGTTGTTCGAACCGCATGGGTAATATGTATTGCATAATCCTGCAATGACATAATGCTCATATATATGCTTTCTCTTCTCTCAAATTCTTTCTCCGCTTCTTGTTTCTCTCGTATTGCAGTCTTAACGGCAGCTCCTGTTTTTTTAGCTTGTCTAATGACTGGTTCTAATTCGTTCTTTAGGTCAGGATTCTTCTCCGAAAGAGTTTCGACGGAAGAAATAAATGAGTGAATATCTTCTTCTGCGCCTTCTAATGATGCTTTGTTTGCAAGCCGTTTTTGTTTACGGACAAAGATTTTATATTGTTCTAACGCATCCAGTTGAACAATTATAAAATCCTTCAATGCGCGATACTCCTCGTTATCTACGAAATCCTGTCTATTGGTTGCGTCTATAATCAAAGGATTATCCTCTTTTGTTATTTCAACGTAACCAATGATTTCACGGGTGCTGACTCTATCGAATAAATTCATCCATAAACGTTTGTCTATGCCAAGAACATCCCTTTTCTTGTCGCTGTCATTTTGGCTTTCTGCAAAAGGAGTGGTAATCACGCTATCTCGATATATCTTGATGCCATCAATTTGATCATTAGGGAAAGTTCTTCGATATTTCTTCCTTGCTGATTCATCGAAATAATAAACTTTCATTTTTATTCCGCCAAATATTGGCAATGTGATTTTATCTATTTTGATTTTGCCTGTTTGGGGACAAAAATATGCAGTTTCCTGCACCATATTGTCTAAATCAAAATCCAATTCAAAATTGATGGTTGCCAAATCCAAATCGTCCAAGCTTTTAGATGCTATTGTATTAATATCGTATTCATCTGATTCAACATGGATGGTCATTGGGTAAGAAACGTTTGTTAACGGGGAGGCTATTTTTGAGACTTCAGAAATAAATCTCTTAATGTCAGATTTTAACCATTTTTCTCGAACATTTTTTATCGTTAGCGTAGTTCCATGTATGTCGGTGTTAGATTCCGGCTTGAACGTATATTTATTTTCTATATCGGTGAATAAAATATTCTCTTTATCATCTGCAGACTTGAAATACTGGCTCCAATCAATTGTTACTTCCAGCCAAGAATCGGATTTATCTTGCTTGGTCAATATAGTTACATTATCACCGAGTTTATCTACGGCAAAACGACCTATTCCCTTTTCTCCAACACAACGGCGACTAATAGGGGCTGGCGTTATTTTATTTTTTCGTTTGTTGGATGTGCCAATAACCATCCATTTGTCACGGATATCTTCAAATGACATTCCAATACCATTGTCAGAAATGGTAATGCTTGAGTTATCATTATCATTACCAACATTCTCAAATTTAACATGTACAGATGTGGCATTAGCATCATAGCAATTCTTTATTAATTCAAATAATGCTGTCACCCGGTCTGTAATCAGATCCCGACCTATCAGGCGGAATGTACTGATGTCAAACCTCCATTTTAGAGAATTGTTCGATTCCATTATTTATGGTATTTGATGTGGTGAATGATACTAAGCGCTATGATTTCGCCTAATTTTGGTGGTACGGCATTGCCGATATACCTTGATGCGATTGTAAGAGAAACGGATTTTTCGTCTTTGAAAAATTTATAATCCGAAGGGAACGTTTGTAACAATGCTGCTTCACGAGCGGAAATGGCTCTGTCTTGAGAGGGATGCCCAAAGCGACCATTGCCAATTCCGGTACATTGAGTCGTCATGGTTGGAGAAGGCTCGTCCCATTTCATTCGTCCATATACGCTGCCAAAACTTTTGCCTCCTTCTTTCTTATGGCATTCCAACACGAGTTCTTTCGGCCAGGATTTCCAACCGCCTCCTTCTTGAGTAGACCTAATGCGTCTTAAATTTAATTCACTAAGGGCACTGCATCTGTGAAGAGGGTCACTCGGATCTGTTTGACCGGCGTTAAGTACTGGAAGGTTCTCAATAATATCTCGAACTGTAACATAATTTTCTTTGTCATGGGTTGCTACTAATGGCTCAACATCGCCTAATTTAGATGCGATTAAAACTAATCTCTTACGAGTCTGAGGTATGCCAAAGTCTGGACAATAAACTACATCGCACCACACATGGTATCCTTCTTTTTTAAGTAAGGATATGAAATCTTGGAGTACCGATTTTAATTTAAACTTACGAATTGCCGGAACATTCTCCATGGTGACGATATCTGGTTTAACCTCTCTGACCAAACGTCCGAATTCATAAAGAAGGTCGTATTTGTTTGGATCTTTCTCTTTGTTCTTGAATGCGTAAGATGAAAACGGTTGACATGGGGCACACCCCGCAAGGACACGAATGGCACCTTTGGAGTATCGAGGCAAAATGTCTTCTGCCGTAACTTTTACAATGTCCTTATAAATAAAATTACCCTCTGTATTGGTTTCATAAGCATACTTGCATGTTTGATCCAAATCGAAGCCTGCAAGTATCTTAAATCCAGCAGTTTTCATGCCATAGCTCAAGCCTCCTATTCCGCAGAATAGATCGACGACCTCTATTCGAGGTAAGCGCCCAGGCCGTTTATGGGTGAGTCTTGCCATGTTTGTACGCTGTTTATTGCTTTCATTGTGGGTATATTATTATGCAAAGTTAACGATTTTATTCCATTTGGAAAAGGATTTTGTCGTAATATTACGACAACAAATGCACGAGTTTCATCTATGTCACATTTGATTAAGGACTTGTCAGCGGTATGACGTTGAACGATCAACAATGAAAACGCCCCGCAAGAGCGGCAAGAGGGGGTGTCTTGTCGGGGCGTTGGGTGTGACTACTTATTAGTAGAGGCGGAGGCAGGTGACGTCGGCTTCTTTGACGAAGCGGGGATCGTCACTCTCGGTCTTGTCGAAGGCAAAGGCAAGGTGCTGGATACGGTGCTTGGGACAGAGCTGCATGAGGAAGTTGGTGAACTTTCTCAGCTCGACAGCGAGCCATTTTACATCGTTGGTTGATGTGACTCCGCCGAGCAGCAACACGTTGTCGGGGAGATGAGCGGCTCCTTCCGCCTCCGTGAGGATTACGAGCGACACGGCAAAGATCGCATCTTCGGAGGTCAGACTGGTCCCGTTGGCGTAGTCCTTATATTGCAGCTTCGCGGTCGGAGTGCCGAAGTTGTCGGCGAGATATTTCTTGATGTCAGCGAGTGCGGCTTTCAGTCGCAGGTTGCTTACGACCGAGATGTCGGTGGGTGGCTCTGCCAGAGGAGGCGCGGCTGCTGCGGTTGTAACCTTGTGGCTGAAGATGTTTTTTACGCGAGAGAGGAGGTGGTTGAGTGCTGTCATTTTTTTCGTTTTTTTGTGAGTGAAATCAGGAGCAATGGATAGAAGCACTTGCTTCGATTGCGAGATTCAAGAGTCGGTTAACTTTCATGATTACCAGAGTGGTTTTGATTCCGGTGTCCATGAATCAGAAGGCCGGAAATAGACGTGGGTACGGTCGGCTCGTTTGCGGCGTTCAAGCCGGACGGTCAAAGCCTTGATGCTATCCTGTTCCTGCTTGGAGCCAACCATCATCGCTTCTTCGCGGAGCATCATATCGCGGATACCTTCCGCATTGTAGCTCATGCGCTCGTAACGATAGAGCCATTCGACTTTCTGATATTTCTGGTTCTCTGATACCATGTAGAAGAATCCTACGGCGAATCCTATGGCTGCGATGATTGAAACTATAGCCGTGATTTTTGCCCATTTGGGCATTACCAGCCACCAGTGGCCGCTGATTATGCGGTTTACTTCGTAGCGGATGTCATTGACGGCATTCTTCAGATAGCTTACCGATTGAGCGTATGTTGAGCTGATACCGTCCTTAATTACCTTGTCAACGCTTTCATAGAGGTCTGCTTTGACTGCTTCGGAAAGTCCGTTTTTGAGGTTTTCTGCCAGTCCGTCTGTCTTCATCTCGATATTATAGGTTGGTGGATTCTTTATCAGCTCGTTCACCTTATTGACAGCCGGGATGACACCATCTTGAAGTATGTTTTCGACTTTTTCGGCATACTCTTTGAGGTCATCGGCGGTGGCGCAGTTGAGTTGCGACTCCTTGATTTCGGTACACGTACCGTTGATTGTGCTGAGGTCATCAGCGATGTTTTGGAGAATATTCTCCGAGAAATTTTCAGAATTTTCTTTCATGTTTTTCAGTTTTTGAAATTACACACTTCTGCCTCTTTTTCTCTTTTGACGGCGTTTCATCTCGTTGATGAATGCCTCTTCTTCCGGATCGTAGGCAGGTCCGACTTGGAAGAGGTCACCTAGTGCATTGCCGAGTCCTTCGACCATATCGGCACCGGCTTCGATGATTTTTGCAGCGGCACCCGGTTCCTGTTTAGGCTGCTGTCGCATCGGTTTTGGCGAGGGCGATGCAGGCTGGGACTGTCGGTTTTTATTTCGGTCGAGTGCCTTGCAGATGACATCGTAGGAGCATCTGCCGTTGCGGTCAACCTGCGAGGCCTTGAACTTTTGCCCGTCCTTGAAGTAGGACAGACCATCGACTTCGGTAGAGCCTCGTCGGAATTTTTTCCTTACGGTGACACCTTTTTGTGCGAGTTCGCGCTGAAAAGTAGTCCAGTCCTTTGCCAATCTTTTGGCGGCTTGAACGGCGAGATAAATCTCCTGTCGGATTTTCGGCCGTCCTTTCAGACTTTGGGTTTTCACGTTGTCTTTGTTCTCACCATAGATCAGACTATATTTCTGTTTCATTGCGTCACAGATTTCATTGTTGCGGTAATATTCGAAACTGTCGCTTACACATTTACCGTCATTATCCACCCGGTTATAGACGATGTGGCAGTGCGGATGCTCCTTGTCAAGATGCCGGACAATGATAAACTGGGTGTTTTTTATCCCCATTTTATCCATATATTCCAGCGCGAGCTTCACCATAAATTCATCGTCCATGCGCTCGGCATCTTTCGGAGAATAGGACAACGAGATGTGTCCGCACCAGTGTCTGACCCTGCTGTTGAGATGCCGCTGACACTCAAAACCGTCGATAATATCTTTCGGCGTGTCGGTCAACAGACCCTCGGAATAGAGCAGACGAGCCTCCTTGTTTTTCTCTTTAAGCGCGAGGGCATACTCTACACAACCGGAAAAACAGCTCCCTTTAGTTATGCCTCCAATCATACGACAGCTGTGTGTAAAGAGTTTTCATCTCTTTGCTAAGACCTTTGAGAGACCACTCCACGAGCTTGAAACCCGCTTCGTTTGCCTTCTTTGCAAGCTGATTCAGATTATTCGCCATGCTCCCGATCTGACGCAGAATCGCCATATCATCGGGTGTGGCTACTGCCGTAACCTTGGCGTTGAGCAGAGCGTGGCGCCAGAAGTCAGACATCTTTCTGCCGGATTTTCGACAGTTTTCCTGCACGGTCTGATACTGTTCTTCATTGAGCCTGACACTGACAATGTATGACTTGCCAGACTTCTCGGTTGCTCCCGGAGGAGCTTTCTTTCTTCTTGTGAATGTCATTGTCTTGGGATTTTGAGATTTGACTTTGTGACCATCGGGAGCGGACTCCAGCCGCCCGGTAACGGAGGATGCAAGGTCGGAAATGTTTACATTGCCACTACCTTGCTATCCTCCTATTCCTTACAGAATATCCGGATACCGGCGTTGCCGATGGCTTCGCCATTTTCACTGCCTTGGGGCAGTGGTCAGAACGATTTACTGATTAGAGTGAACCAGCCTTCATAGTTGGCAGCGTTGCTGTCGAGATGCTCATTGATGATGTGCTCGACAAAGTTGCTGACGCTATAACCGGACCCGCCGAAGAATCGTGCGATGCGCTCGACACGGTCAAACGTGTCGTTGCTGATGGCTACCTGATGCTTGTTGTCCTTGCCGAGTTTAATCGGGGCAAAGAAGGCGGTGCGGTAATCTTCGAGTTCGCTCTTGCGCTGCTTGGTGGTGGGGCGGGTTGATTTTGACTGAGCGGCTTCGCTCTGTTCAGCGACGGGCTGAACTTCGGGGTTGGTTGGATTTTCCATAGTTTCAGAGAAAATTGAGTTGTTAGACATGCCAGTCATTTCGGATGACTGAGGATTTGAGATTTTTGATTGTGCCATTTTATTCAGATTTTAGTGAGCTTTCGCTCGGTTTGTATTCTTCGATGCCTACGAGTTCCAACTGTAGCGCGTCAACGAGTTGTCGCAATGCCGGATTACGTTGCATCATTTGTTCAAGGATGCCATGTGGAGTTTGCTCGGCTATCAGAAAGTCGGCAATGTCAAGACCTTGTTCTCGCTGTTCATAGGTAGCCATCTGTTCAAGCGAGTCAAACAGAGTTGCCTTTATTCCCGAATCATCGAATAGCGTCAGTTTCTTGCGCCAATCGTCAGTAGCGTTAAGGTCTGGCACCAGCATCACCTCTCTGCCTCGGAGTGCTTGGATTGCCTCGCGGTTGAGACAACTGCACTTGCCGCCTGTGGCAAGCCACAGATATTGCGAAAGGTAATGAGTTGCGAGTATTGCCGTCTTTTCACTCTCCACAATGGCAACCGGTTTGTCGCGGATGTATGGGATCACCGAAGAAACATTGGGTTAACTTGAAGTCGGGCAATCTCAACACCGAGTGTACCCAGTTGATGTGTGGAAACGGCTCCTGAACACGATGTCCGGTCAATCGGTCATACAGCATAATCTTTCCGCCACGGACTTCACCGTCATTTGAGATTTGCCAGAATACCGTGGCACCTTGCCAATGCTTCGATGTGCCTACACGATACATTTTCATCAATTGCCGGGCTTTATCACTGCCGACAATCGCTGCCACGAAAGCGAAGAGATTGTTCCGGTCGTAGCCACGCATGGAGGCCTCCACCATTGCATCATCAATCCTGCTCATCGGTAGTAACTTTGTTAGCGGAGTAACACGACAGCTTCTTATACCACCCTTGGCGTACACGACGGAACAGGGTGTTGAGATTGCGGGTAAGGAACATCTTGAAGGTATGGTCTTTCATCCCGAACCGCTCGGCTATACGGATGCCGTCAGCGGTTGAGAATTCCTCGGTGAGATGCTCATACACGGTGCGGTGCAGTTCATTCAGTTTCTCCTCGCTGATGCAGGTTAGTACACTAAGCGCGTTGCCCCGGAAGTATTCAGCCAATTCTATCGCTCCGGCCACGTCATCATCTTCGATGTCCGAGGGGCGCGGTTCTTCCTCGCTGACAGCCCAGCGAACAATCCGGAGTATCAGGCAGAACCGGAGCACATAGATTTCGAGCTTGCAGAAGAAGCTGACAACGTTGTCGCTCATCTCATTGTCGCATATGGCGGCGTTCTCATGTTGCCACTCATAGAGTCTGCGCTTGGCATCCGCTGTGAACCGCATGACAGTGGGTATTGGCTCTTTCTCCTCGTTGACCACACACTCCACTGAAAGAAGACGGTTGAGTATGCGCTCCCATTCACGGTCGAGATCATCGCGCACTTCATCCTCGTTCCATCTCGGTTTGCCGTTACTCTTGGTCATCGCAAATAGTATGCGGTCAATAAAACCGTTGGTGGCTCTCTCACCGTTGGCAAGTTCGGTGAGCAGTCGTTTCTGGATTGTTCCGACCACCGAAATGAACGGACGCTTGATGAATATGGAGTTCTGACAATTCTTGCGGTCAGACATTGTAGTGCTGCCGTTGAAAGCCGAAAGCCAGAATTGTTCTTCCGAGCCGGTGTTGTAGCGGGTGAAGTTCTTGAACCATGCCGACAACTCATCAACCCAGAGGCATAAGCCACGAGGATTGTGGGAGTGAATGGCACTCAGACCCTCCTGCGTAACGTCAGACACGAGATAGCGCAGACGCTTCGGCTCTTTAGGAAATTCTTCCAGTCCGGCACTGATGCGTTCCTTACGACTCATAGCCACAGCCTGCTGATACTCGCAATGCTTCTTTTGAAACTCCTGATTGTTCTTCCAGTCGGCATTAACCAGCGGACGCATCACGAATGTAAGCGGGTGTGACTTGCAATCTCCGGGGCGTCCGACAATCGCGATATACACGATTGCCGATTCCTGCCAGTTGCGTTTAACCTCGATTCGGTGGGTATTGCCGATTGCCACGGATATGGCGGCAATCATAGCCGATGCCGTGTAGTCAATTGGGAAACCACAGGTGGTGTTGAGCTCGAGTATAATCCGTTGCATCTTGGCGGGGAACACCTGCACCGGGAAATCACTGTCGGATGTCTTGGCGTGATTCATCAACGCGCTGATAACTGAGTCTGGGGTAATATTCTTTTCCATAAGCTCAGAAATTATAGCCCCCGCGGGGACGGCGTTTCATACTGGCAGTGATGGTCGCTGCTGTTTCGGCGAGGGAAGGAGCGGCGGAATGTTTGCGGCCGCCCTCAATCCATGCGTATATTTCATCCTCATAAAAATAGAGGAGCTTGCCGCGCTTATAGCTCGGAATGGGGTCATTCGGAGCTTTGACGGCGCGGTAGAGAGTCGAAAGTGACTTGCCGATTATCTGGCAAGCCTCTTTCGCATACACGAGTCTGCGTGAGGGCTTGGACTGTTTGGAGTGGCTGGCGATGCCTGCCTTTTCAAGCAGGTCAAGCACTCGGTCGAGTTTCTCGGAGAGACCGCTTACCACATGTGGCAGCTGGTCGAAAGTTGGTGTTGATGTTTCCATTTCAGTACGGTTTTAAATTGTTTTACGGAAATAAAACCGCACTGATTGAAAGTGAGTTGATGGTGAAATAAATAACCATACTCACTTCCTAAAACAACCGATTGGCAAGTGTTAACGCTTTGAAAATCAGACGATATTTCTTGGAAATATTTGTATGGTGATTTAATCAAAGATTAGGTGATTTTGTGGTTATTTTGAGTAATAACCATAGATGACTTTCGCCGGTGTGAAAAATTGAGTAATTTTGTACCATAAATCGGACTCATTATGATATATATCGAAACTGAACGACTTATTTTACGTTCATGGAAACCGGAAGATTTGCCTTTATTCATTGCAATGAACAAGGACTCACGTGTTATGCGCTATTTCCCGGCAACACTGAGTGATGCTGAGACAGAGGCTTTCTACAATCGTATTCAGAATGAGTTTGACTCTAAAGGCTGGGGATTATATGCTGTGGAAATAAAATCCACAGGTGAGTTTATCGGATATGTTGGACTTCATGAGATTGGTTTCGATGCAGATTTCACTCCCGGTGTCGAAATAGGGTGGCGTCTTGCCGCTGACTATCACAATCAGGGATATGCAACCGAAGCCGCCAAAGCTGTGCTGAGTCTGGCAAAGAGTGTGGGTATTGAAAGGCTGTTTTCTTTCACTGCCAAGATAAATGCACCGTCAGAGCGTGTGATGCAAAAGATTGGAATGGTAAAGGCCGGAGAGTTCAGGCATCCTAATCTGTCGGATGATTCTCCTCTGTGTGTTCATGAGCTTTATAAGATTGATTTATAACAAAAGGGGCGAATAACCATGACAAAAGTCACGGCTATTCGCCAATACTATACCGGGAAGTTCCCATATTATTTCCTGTTCTTCTTTCTAGCTGCCTCTAATTTGGCTTTAACCTCTTCCTCTGCCAATCTCTTAGGGATAATGTCGAGATTAATGGTCTTATAGCGTTTATAATGCTCGAAAAGATAATTCATTTCTTTGGCAGAGAGTAAAGGAATGCGGTCTTTTCCCGGATTCCTATCGGCAAGTTTCGCAATAATAGTTCCCACCTGCACGGTGCCGAAACTTTCAGCAAATACATTCTTGATGAATAAGGCGATGTTTTCGCCTTTCAGTTTCAGGAATTTCCCGACATTATAGCCAAGATGCTTCAGGTCTTCTTTTGACAGGTGATTGCTCCGTAGCTGAACAGCATCGAACTGGGCTAACGGATTGACTGTCCAGATTTTTGCATTATTGTGTAGTTTGTCCAGTTCGTGAGACTCCATGAACTGTTCCATCGTATGTGTGATATATGCACAGATAAACGACACTTGTTCAAGATTATATAGTTCTTCGTGACGTTTTAGTTCGTTAAACGCCTCATCACATCGCTGCTTTCGTGTCATTATCTCCTCATGCGATTCGATATTGTCTTTGTGTTTCTCATAAAAATCACAAATTGGACCCATGTCCTCAAGATAATACACCGAACCATCGGGAGTAACGTAAACCTCTTGCTCTGTTTCCTCTATCAAAGTGGACCCATCCGGATTCTTGTGAACATCCTGAATGCATACCGATGAGAAGAAACCTACATCTTCAT
>Ga0209064_1002012_pt1 | contig 25710 bp, 27 predicted proteins | sample Inofromicrocosms_FD_187498 | JGI IMG/M metagenome (GOLD analysis project Ga0209064, IMG submission 187498) | Mouse cecum microbial communities from Vienna, Austria - Inoculum for glucosamine and mucus D2O microcosms (SPAdes) (version 2) | ecosystem: Host-associated > Mammals > Digestive system >... | reverse complement strand
TGCGGTTTCTTTGTCAAAAATGAAAAAAATATGATTTTCATAAAAAGATAAATGCCTGAAATACAATTACACAAATTTACCCGATTCGTACTGAATCGGGTAAGGGGGCTTTTGTCGTTATTTTGTGCTTAAATGAAAGAGCCGTGTCGAAAATCGGTCGGAAATTTGATTTGAAACGACAAAAAGGGGGTCGCAAGGATTCTCAAAGCCAATAAAAAGCGTTAAAGACTTCATTCCGAAAGCTTTTCCAATGCCTGTTGCTGTGTATCTCTGACATACTGCAGCAATATCCCCGGATTGATATGCTTCCGTCCCATCCGCACAGCCAGATGCAGATGCGGGCCGGTGGAACGACCTGTTGAGCCGACATGAGCCACTGGTTGACCGGGAAAGACTTTTGAACCTATAGGGATATTTGGCTTGCGGATAAGATGACAATAGCTGACCGTGAGATTACCGTGGCGCAGTTTGATATAGTTGCCTGAGCGAGAGTCATGGCCGATGTGTACTACCTCGCCCGGCATCATTGCGTATATGGGGGTGCCGGCTTTAGCCGACAGGTCTATGCCGCTGTGAAATTCGGATGATTTCTTGCCGAAAGGATTCCGGCGATGTCCGAATCTGGAAGTAATATGCAGTTTCCCCTTGAGAGGTGGATGATACCAGTTGACAGCTCTGTCTGTTACAGGAATTTTTACTTCCCTTTCCTTATTTAAAGTATTGTTTGAAACAACAGCTTTTGGATCAGTAATCAGATTAGACGCATTCCTGTTGAGGTGCGAACCAACAGGCGCAATCGTATTGAATTGCGCCGATGCTGAAAATGACAGGGAAGTGAATATTATGAGAAGAACGGTTTTCATCGAAAGTGCAAAGATACAACCGAAATTTAATATTGCAGAAAGATGTTGTAAGGTTTAACCAATTATAAGAAAGGAGTTTATATTTATATTTTATTCGTGAGTGCCTGATTTTTGTACCGATTTTATGATAAAGATAAGGAATTATAAAAGAGAGGTTGTCGGGAGGCGGTTGTTACTTTTTATGTCTGTAATGCCTATATCTTTGCCGAAAGTAATTTTCAAACCAGTCAAAATATGAACCAATCACAGAAATTCTCTGAGGACGATATTCCTTACAATATCCTTAGACGATTCGGCTTTACACGTGAAATGATCGAGGATATGCCGGAGGCGATAATCCGTAAACTGAAAGACGGGCACACGACCCCGGTTCTTCCCATTCTGGTAACGGCGGACAATGGTGACAGGATCCGGTCTGCAGCGCGGCTGTCACTCTATCGCAATGACAATGGCGAGGTGCGGGTTATGTTCTATCCTAAGCTTGAGAAAGCAGAACTATCCCACTTTTCATCGCAGCAACAGAAGGCACTTAATGATGGAGTCCCCCATAATAAGCGACATGACTATGCCTGATGGAAAGAAAGTTCCGGCATTCTTTCAGATTGACCATGAGACCAATCAGCTCATGTCTGCTCCTGTAGCTGTCATTGACAACAACATAAAGTTCATAGCAGACGAGCTGCATCTATCTCAACCGGAAGTCAATTGTCTCCGCAACGGCAAGCTGCTTGCCGCCGATTTCCAGGATAACCAGTGGACTGTCGGGGTATCGCTCAACGAGGCTTCGGGCATCCGTGTCGTTGCAGGTGATGAAAAGGCATGGCACGACGAGGAACGACGTGAGTACGGCAAGTTCAACTTCGGACTGAACGGGTGCTGGATAGCCAATGACGATGGAGGTCTTGACTACGTTCCCGAAGAGGAATACAGCGAGGAGTTATGGGACGAAATGAAGAAGCGCGGCAACCAGCTACGCAGCGCGGGAACCCATAAAATGTAAAACCATAAATGGCTCGAGAAAAATCCAAGTTCAAGTATTATCCCGAGGAAACCCTGATTGACCTTGTTCAGCGGGGAATCTTCAGCTGGGTGGACTATGTGCTCCACTATTCAGAAGAATGGCGGGAGGAGTTCACGACATTCCTTTCAGAAAGGGGGATGGATATGAATAACCGTAATGCACTCGCATACATAGCCTTCAAAGAGGACATCATTGAGGAGGCTATGGAGCAAGGATTCGCATGACAAACCGATAAGAACTGAAATTCATGGCAATCAGACAGAACACAAATCCTCACCATCTGGAGCTTCATCCAGAGCTTCGGGATATTCTTATGCGTAACGGCATGAGGGCGACTGTCACGGGATCAAGCAATGGTTTCCAGCTTGTAGTCCAGGGGCACGATTCACCTTTGCTCTATTATCCGATATCCGAAAAACAGCTCCGTGCCCTCGTTGACTGGGGGACAAACACCGCCAACAAGAGGGCCTACAACACCCTTGCCTCGATAGTAGCCGCTGATTTTGACCTGCCAAGGGACTTTGTACACGCCCGGAACGCCAACGGACGTGTGGCGATGGGACTTCACGGCAACCGCATAGGTGTCGGGGAATATGGCCGGGTGGCTATGCCTGTGCCGATGATGCACCGTCATCCTTTCGGCAGAGGTTTCCTTGGATGGACACCGCGTAATCAGGAAGGCTGGCATATGCGCCGCATCGGAGGACAGCTCTGGTTCCCGTCCGGGGCACCTATGGTTGCAGTCAGACCTGACGGAAGGCAGAAACCGGGAGAACTTCAGACCGGCGGATACGGCTTCTATTATAAAGGTGCACCGCAAGGAGCGACACAAGGAACAGTTCCCCAACAAGATGTACTTGCACAGATGAAGACCGTAATCCAGCCGATTCCGCAGCCGGAACGCCCCAAAGATCCCGCAATGCCATACAATCAGGCTATCACATCCGACGTCTATTTCTCCAACGAGAAATGGCAGGAGGTTTTGAAAACCCATGGCATCGTTATTGACCATGAGAAAAAGACCGTTACAATCCAGTCGAGTGCGGAGCAGGCCGACTTTGTGTATGACCTCAGTGACGGAGAGGTGGCGAAGCTCACCAATAACTCTATCAAGGAAGTGCCGGTCGCAGACCGAATCAGGATTCTCAACGGAGTCATACTGGATGACTTCGCCGACGCGATCACCATTGACACACTCAACTCTGACAGGATATTGGAGATTGAGCTTAAGCCTGAGGTGCGTCAGGAACTCAACCATCAGGAACAGTCTGTTGTCAGTCTCGTCCAGAACCAGCCTACAGTTCAAAACGGGCAATACACGGTATCTTCCGAAGAACAGGCAAGAATGGATATGCTTCACGAAGGCCATCCGGAATTAGGAGCTGTCATCAACGGTCGGGATCTCTATGAGCTTGATGGAAACAAGGCGTGGTTTCGAGAGGGGAAACATGGCAGGGAGGTATCCGTGGAGAGAATATCGGTGCAGCCTGTAGCCACAGAGTCCAATCCGGGAAATGAATATAAAGGGAGAGATAAAGGAGTCTCAGAAACAAAATATTCCATGACGGCGGTCATCAACGGAGAGGTCATAACTCACGAGATTTCTCAGAAGGACTATAACAAGTTCCTTGCTGTGAATGACCTGCAGCGTATGAAGATGTTCTCAAAAATCTTTTCCGAGGTTGACATGAAAGATATCCGGGGCACAGACAATGGAGCGAAGATCGGAGCAGGCATACTCACTGCGCTAACTGTGGGAGCCGTGGTGCTCGGTGCGGCATCGCGTCCGAGACCGGAGTTTTACGGATGTGGACCGGGACCGAGACCATATTTCAAGCCGGGAGTGGATACTCCGGAAGATGTGGCTGCAAGAAACTTCGATGCGATGGTCAACCAGCCCAGGACACAGGAACCGCATCGCGGACAAATCTTTTAAAATGGTTTTATGTATGGCACTACCAAAACTTACATATGAGGATTTCAAGTCGAGAATCTCAATACAGGAGGTCTTGCAGGATGCGGGGTATCATCTCAACCGCAAAGACGGACTAAGATACCCGTCGTATGTCCGTCTGGGCAGTGACGGACGCAGGGTCAGCGGAGACAAATTCATAGTGTCTGCCAATGGGGCGTGCTGTTTCCAGCCTCCGGAGCGAAAGAACTATAACATAATATCCTTCATCAAGGAACATCCACATTTCTTTGCCGAGTACAGGCCTGGTATGTCGCTTGACCGCCTTGTGAACGTCGTATGCCACCGTATTCTCAATCAGCCACTTGAAGAGAGGCAGACACGCATATTAGATCCGGTCAAGGAACGTAAGCCGTTCACACTTATAGACTATGAATTCAGCTCTCATTCAAGGCATATAGCTAAATTCTTGATTGCAAGAGGTATCGGAAAATCGACACAGGCAGCATTCGAGCCTTACATGAAAGTGTCATACAAGAAACGAGAGGACGGCAAACAGTTCGGCAATCTCTCTTTTCCTCTTATCATTCCTGGCAAGAAGGCCGTGGTGGGCATGGAGCTGAGGGGATTCCCCAACAAGGAAGGAAAGACCACATTCAAGGGAATGGCCACAGGAAGTAACTCCGCAGAGGGGCTATGGATAGCTTATCCCGGTCACGATGAACTTCCGCCGATGGATAAGGTGACAGGAGTGGCTTGGTTCGAGAGCGCATACGACGCTATGGCATTTTACCAGCTCAACGAGAGGTCTTTCAACGAACATCCGGAACTTGCAGAAAATGCAGTATTTGTATCGACCGGCGGCACACCCACAGATGGTCAGATGCGAAATCTCCTGAGAGCTACTCCCGAAGCCCGTCATTTTCTCTGTTTCGACAATGACAAGGCCGGACGTGAGTTCTGCGCTCACTTTCGCAGGTTCGCCGAAAGCATTGGTCTCCCGAAAGAAAATGTTATGGAATTCTTTTTGAACCCATGTTATAAGGACTGGAACGATGCCTTGCTTGGAAAGACCAGCTATACCGGCGAAGAGGTAATAGCACTGAAACCTGATGCGAATCCCGGACAGGAAGTCGGGCAACAAGGAGGAATGAAGCGATGAGTCTGCCAATTTCAAGTTTAGGAACAATAATACTCAACCCATCTTTTTCACAATGGGTGACAGACAAATGCGTATGGATAGCCGTCAACATCATAGGCTATTGTCTTTATGCCGATTCTGCAATTCCTGTGGCCGGACTTGCGCTGATGATTGCCATGTCCATTCATCTGCTATATATACTGCTGTATCTTAGGTTGATGAAGTTCACAATTACGGACCAGCAGATAATGTATAATCATGGAGTTTTCAACCGTAAGCGTGAGTTCATAGAGCTTTACAGGGTCGTGGACTTTCATGAGGATGTGAGCTTCCTTCAGAACATCTTTGATATCAAGACCGTGACAATCCATTCCGGAGACAGGACAACACCACGACTTAAAATGCCGGGAATCCCGTTGGGCTATCCTCTCGTGCAGACACTAAGGGAAAGGGTTGAATACAACAAACGAAGAAAAGGAATATATGAGATTACCAATCGCTAAAACCATATTCGCTATCGCGCTGGGACTTGTCTCATTCGAGGCAAGATCCCAGAGTGTCGTTGTTGCCAACCCATTGGAGTGGGCAGCTCTGGCAGAGGGGAACGAGGCAATACACGGGCAGGTCAAGAAAGAGACCGAGAACCAGCTGTCAACCGCCGCATTGCAGAATACAATAGCCGCCGAGTTCACCAAGATTCATGAATGGGAGAAACAGTACAGCAATTATCTCCAGAAAGTTAACGGTTACGCATCAAGCCTCAAGGCATCTACATCACTCTACAACGAGGGTGTGCGTATCTTCATATCCCTCACAAAACTTAAAAAAGCAATCGGCGACAATCCGCAGGGCATCGTGGCCTCAATGAGCATGAACAACCTCTATATTGAGACTGCCACCGAAATGGTATCTGTATATACATTGCTCAAAAATGCCGTCGCCGGGGGTGGCGTGAAGAATATGCTTACCGGCGAGGAACGTAGCCAGACCCTCTGGGCATTGAACGACAAACTAAACAGCTTCCATAAGAAACTGCAGAGGCTTACCCTGAGCATACGCTACTACACCTTCAACGATGTATGGGCGAATGCGACAGCCGGGATGATTGACCGAGACAATGCTACTATAGCACGACAGGCGAAGGCCCGCTGGAAACGAGTGGCACAGTCGATACATCCATGAATAGAATCATCCTTTTCGCACTTATAATTATCTCGGCATTCAGGTCTTCCGCACAGATTGACCCGACACTCGCCGGAATGATATTGCTCTATGACGATAAGGCAAAGAAAGCCCTGAAAAGTCAGGAATCGGCAATGTTGCTCATGACCACCGGCCATATATGGACACGCGAGGAGGTCGAGGCTACCACAGATCTGCAAAGGATATATAACGAGTATCTTGACCGGTTCAACGATATCATCGTGTATGCGGCCCAGATATACGGGTTCTACCACGAGGTCGGAAAACTGACAGAGAATTTCGGACAGTTGACACGACAGTTGAGACAGTCGCCTTCGAATGCACTGGCCGTCGCACTCACTCCTAAACGGAATAGCATTTACCGGGAAGTGATTATGGCCTCAGTCGATATAGTCAACGATATACGTCAGGTCTGTCTTTCCGAAATAAAGATGACCGAGAAGCAGCGTGTGGAAATCGTTTTTGGAATACGGCCTAAACTGAAATTGATGAACCGCAAACTATCTCGTCTTGCGAGGGCTGTCAAATATACCTCGCTCAATGATGTATGGCTTGAACTTGACAACCGGGCCCGCGAACCGATAGACAAGGGAAGCATAACTGATGCGGCTTTCCGTCGTTGGAGACAGAGCGGCAGGGTCAGCATCAATCCGGGGAGCGGTGGCAACGGGGCATGGAATGGTAATAATCAATGGATCGTCGGTCCGTGGATAAGACCTCCGCAGCCTTGGATAAAGGATTCTTTGATAGTAAGACCGATAGGGCCGACATTAAGAGACTCAATAATTATTACAACCAAACCAAAGGGAACCAGATAAGATGAGCAAATGGAGTTCAGTATTGAAATGGGTGTCGGCTCCGGTTGTACACCCTCAGCGCACGCTTGCCGGCACAGGCCGGGCTATAAAGACCGCCACCATAGGAGCCGGTGTGGGTTATGTCGGATGGGAGGCTCTCATCAACGACAAGCCTGTGATGCAGACAGTCGGAGAAGCAGTTCTCGGCGAGGAAACCAACGCGGCAGTAAAGGACACGGTTCATGGCACCGTCGGGGCTGTCGGCGATACCATAGGGGCGGCCCGTGAAGCAATCGGAGGAGTAACCGATGCCGTCAACAATGTCAACAGCACCGCGTCCTCATGGGGAGGTATAGGCAAGTTCTTCAGCAGCCTCACTTCAGGGAACGGAGCTGGTATGTTCGGGAATCTGTTCAGCAACATTTTCAGTGGCAAGGTGTCAATGATGTCAATGCTGGGACTCGTTGCCTCCGCTCTTCTCATCTTCGGACGTTTCGGGTGGCTCGGCAAAATTGCAGGCGCATTGCTCGGTATGCTGCTCATCGGCAACAACTCGCGCGTGGTACAGCAACAGCCACAGAGACAGAACGACCAAAAGCAGGACACTCCTGAAGCCAGACAGGAACAGTCTCGGCAGGAAGAGACTCAAAGACAGGTAATCAGAAGATAAACATTCATACATGAACTATAATCAGAATTCAAATCTGTATTCCAAATCAGGATACTCGATGCCCTTTGAGGAAAAGAAGGGAAGAGTGGAGATAATCAAGCCATACGGAGAAACCTCCGACGGCTCATTCAACCACGGCGTTGACTTCAGGACACACAACTTTCTGGTCGCATCGGTTGCCGACGGTCAGGTATGCGGAGCGATGAACGACCGCGACGGAGCCTCGTTGATGCTCCGGCACGGTGACTACCTTGTCACATACTCCAGCCTCAAGAGCCGATTCGCACAGGTTGACCAAAGGGTCAAGGCAGGAACGGTAGTCGGCATGGCCAGTGACTCGCTCCACATAGAGGTAAAGTATCAGGAAGAGGAGATTAATCCGATGGAGTTCCTGACTATGATCTACGGTAACATAAAGATGCTTCTCCAGACCGGAAAGATTGCCACACCCGATTTCGAGACCATCGATATGGACGTGCCGACCGATTACGACGATGACCGGGAGGAGATAGAACGGCTAATGCTCAGATGGTATCCTTCGTATCTGTCCGATCTTGCCAACGGGAACTATCTGTTGCCGATGCAAACAGAGATGTCATTGAGGAATATTTTCTCATGGGCAGCTGTCAGGCAGTTCTTTTTCCGCACCATTCCGCATCTTGGCAATCCCGGTGGACTTGACGAGTCTTCTGTGCCTCTGGCATGCAAGGCGCAGAACTTACTCATTGGTGATTTCTTGAATTATCTTGCCATCCGCCAGCAGATTTATCTTTCAACGTTGGCTGACAACTTAAAAAAAAAGTCCATGAGTCAGCCGTATTGAGCCAAGGCCTGACAGATCCGCTTGCCGACTGGGATATAGACATACAGAGTTTCGATATTCCGAGGATGGTGAGCGTCTATCCTGACCGTTTCGGGATACGGTGGTTCACCAAGGCATGGTTCAACAATTCCGAGAGTGGAGAGGCCGCCATTGAGATAGAGCGACAGATAGCCGTCAACTTCATCCGGAATCTTGTCAATAAGGACGAATGGCTTGAGGAATATTTTCCTTCTCAGATGGAGGCATACCACAATGCAATCAATCAGACCAGAGAACAATTATTGAAACAGAGTGTATAACATGGCACGACCTTACAATATGGATGCCCTTGTCGAGGTGGAATACTGCCTTGGCCGCTATCTTTCCGCCAATGTGGCAGGACTAATGGACGATGTACGCCGTGACCTGATCAAGAAACAGGGTCAGGAGCGTGCGGAATGGAACATGAGCTTCGGTGGTATTCTCTCGTCACTCGCAGACGGAGGCCGTTGCGCCCCCGGTATTGACACATCCTCGATGATTCTGAAAGCCACCGGTGAATGGAACAGTAAGACCACCGAGGACTATCTCGTGATGTGCAAGGAAGCCGTAGTCAATGACAAGGAGCTTTCCCATGATATCGTTGACCTCACAATAGAGTGGCGTGGTGCTATGGTGGCTTCAATCGGTCGGGAACGCTACGACAAGGTGTCACAGCAGATAGGCTGTGACCTTGCCACTGCATATATAGACTACCGTATGCAGCAAACGATGGTTGACCGGCTCATTGACAAGGAAACTCCCAAATCTACAGCCGAATATATTATCAAGAAAGCTGCGGGAGAAAGCTTGTTCGGGCTACCATATACGTTGAACAGGTCTCCGCTTGAGGCACAGATAGCCAAAGAGGCGGAAGCCAAATATAAAGCCAATGGCTGGGAATGGGGAGGAGCGAAAGCGGCCTCATTTGTCGTTGACACTGTTACGACAATGGGGTGTGGTTCATTGGCCAATCTTGCCAAGCTCGCCGGCGTGGAAGTCGTTTTTGCCGGAGTGGAAGCCTATATTGACTCAAAAAAGCAGGATAACACTATCTCTATCGAAGAGTGTATCAGCCATGGTGTGTTCGGCTCAGGTGAAAACGAGAATGTGTTTGACTCTATCAGGGAACAGGCCGGATGGCTTGATGCCGGGAGATGCGATGGGGTCGCGAGAATCAACAGCAATCTCAAAAGACCGGTCGGAACATTCTCGCCGGGCGGTTTTATAAGCCGTGGCGCCAAGGCATTTTTCTCGCCTATTGCCACTGCCGTAGGTAATGTAAGGAAAACTTTTGATGAAGCTGCACAAAAAACAGCTCGGCCGCAAACATTTAAAAGTCAGGACGGCGCAATGGTGAAAGAGATGTCACCTACAAAAGCTGCCGAAATTCAGCTGGCTGCACGTTCGGAAGGTACTCAATCAGAACAGCAAATGGGACATAATCCTTACGACGGAGACGAAGTTGCTGACAATCGCCATATCCGTCAGGAGCAAGAGACCAATCAAGCCGGATGGGGTTCATTGATGTCTGACCTCGGGTTCGCCGGTCTCGGAGACATCGGTCATAACCTCGGTTATGTCATAGCAATGATGCCCGACATCCTTGTGGGAATGATGACCGGCAAGACGCAGAGCCTGCATCTCCGGGACAACCTCATACCTATGGCATCCGTAGTCGCCGGACTATTTGTAAAGAACCCAATCTTGAAGATGGTACTCATCGGCATGGGCGGACTTAACCTTGTCAACAAGGCCGGACATGAAAGCATAGGACGGCATAATAATCCTAATGGACCGAGATTCAAGCAGTATGAAGATCAGGAACTCAATCCGAGAATAACCGGTCCGGTCATAAACGGCAACTGCCTTGTCGCCAACATAGACCGGACTCCATGCTCGATAATGCTTCCGGATAACGTTGTGGCGGCATATCAGAGCGGAGCCTTGCCATTGAATACTCTTGCGAATGCGGTACTTGCCAGACATGACGCCAACAATCAGCTCGCGCAGGAGAACTACCGCACAGTCACTCAGGAGAGCCAATCACAGACCAGACAAATCAGATAAGAAGCGAGACAGAATATGAAAGAAAAATCCCCACAGGAAGAGAAGGCGGCTATCCGCCAGGTCCAGTTAATCAACGATGCCCTTTCCAATGCAATTAGCAACGGTGGCCGATGGCTAAACCATACCGGCATGATGGCTCCGCGTATATATCCGAAGGGACCGATGGTAAGCCCCTTCAATGCACTCATACTCCAGCTGAACGCAGACCGCGAGAAATACCCTTCTTCACAATATGTATTCTTCCACACTGCCAAGGCGGCAGGAATCCCCGTCATCGGCAAGGAGAAAGGCACACCTTTCAACTGGTATGCCTGGGATCTCTATGTCAACAAGCATGACCCGAAGGATGTGGTCAGCGCGGGCGACTATAAAAAACTCACTCAGGAGCAGCAGGCGGAATACAAGGGAGTACAGCAGCGGCAGATCCGTGTGCTTTTCAACCTTGAGCAGACAGTTATGCCCCATGCGGACGAGGACAAATATCGCTCGGTTCTCGACCGCTTCGGTTCTGCTAACGAGCGTGGCAACCTGAAAGCTGAGGAACGGCAGCTTCGAGCGTCAGTCAACAGCTTTGTAAAGCAGATTAAGGGTTATCTTGTGCCGATACGTCGTGAAGTATCCGAGTCGGCTTATTACGACACTGAGAAGGATGCCGTATATATGCCCGACCAGAAGAAGTATGCGGAATATCCAGAATATGTGCAGGAACTCATGCGCCATATTATATCCGCCACAGGCCACCGGCAGCGTCTTGCCCGTGAAGGTATGGTGATGAAGGGAGGTCAAGCGCCGGGAGACTACGCAGACCGGTACGAGCGTCTTGTAGTGGAAGTGGCATCCGCAGTAAAGATGAATGAACTCGGACTTCCGGCAAAAATCAGTACTCAGAATCTCACGCTGATAGACAACTGGACTCGGGAACTTCAGGAGAATCCCTGCATGATTGACGCTCTGGAAGCGGATGTTAACAATGCGCTTGATGTAATACGCAAGGCAGAACAGGGAGAGAAGATTGAATATGCCCGATTCCGTACACAGGCAAAGATAGATGAATTGCAGCAGAAGCAGAAACCGCAGGTTGACAGCCATGAAGCGGTCATACTTTGTGACATTCTACGTCACAACGGCATGAAGATTGATGACCGCAACTTTTCGACACCGGAGGAAAAACGCGAATTTCTTGATAAGTTCGACCTGACGTATTATAACAAGGAACTGGAAGAAGCCATGGCGTTGACTTGTTCTGATGACCCGGAGCAAGTGGAACTTGCATACGGCGAGGCTCTTAAAAACGCCGACTCCATCAATCGTCTGTGCTTTGAATACCTGCCTACCGTATGGAACGCCAGGTCAAGCCATTACCTTATTCAAGACATGATACGGCGGATTCCATGCGAGGCAGACCGTTCGATGGCTGTGGTGAAGGACATACGGACAGGAATCTATGACGTGGTTCTCCCTGGAGGTGCAATGGCCGGGGGTTATGTCAACCTGCCTGACGGACAGCGTAGGCTTTTCCGTGTAACCCCAGACGAAGTGATGTCCTCAAAGGAACGGGCGGATGCAAGAGCAACACTTACAAATTTTGCGCTGAAAGGTTTCCCTCTGTCCAGAATCGAGTCAGCCATGAAAAAAGATGGCGCCACTTACGTCCGGTTCTACAATAACGATGGGAGGCTGTCGCTGGGTGCGGATGACGGTTTCTATGAAGGCAGGACAGTCCATGAAATGGCCTATAAGGGTGGCCGACTCAGTGAGGTTGCCAGACTGGATGTCTCCGGGGCGGTCGATGCAGCGAACAGCGTGCTTTTCGACCGTGTACATATGCTCAAGGATGACAACGCGAGGTGGGCTTTCTATATTAAGCCAAGGGACAGCGAATCGTTCTGTATCTATCCTGAAAAAGAGGATGTCAACCGTTTCTTTTCTACACTCCGTCAAGGACATCAGTCTGAGGCATACCGGCTTCGCATGGAACTCGGACAGAAATACTATGAGATTATCAAGGTGAATCCTTCCCTTCGTTTCAACATCTTCAACGACATCCCCGAAGGAGTTGATGTCTCAAGGATTACCCGAGTGAATGTTTACAAGACCAAAGAGGACAAAATCATGTGTGCTCCAAGGATAGAGGGAGTCGAGAACGTGAACCCTCGCGAGATTACCCGTGACCAGTGGAACAGGATGTTTGTGGCCGAGGACATGGACGGGTACAAGACCTCACTTGCGGCAAAGGTATTTGCCGATGTCCTCGGAGCACGGGTATCTCAAGGCGAGGCCGTTACGCCGGAGGCTACTACGCCTGAACCAATGGTAGGGAGAGTCGATGTGGAGAGAAGAGAGGATGTTGAAGAAGCACAAACAGTTCACAGAGGAAGATAATTATGTCAAGCGTAACACAACAATATGTAGAGCGGTATTCCGGATATGCCATCGAGCAGCAGCGCAAATACGGTGTCCCGGCATCGGTGACGCTCGCCCAGGGAATCGTTGAGAGTGCCAACGGGCGCAGCCAGCTGGCACGCGAGTGCAACAACCATTTCGGTGTCAAGGCGGGGAAATCATGGCTTGATGCCGGAGGTCGGTATGGGCTTTACACCGATGACAGACCAGACGAGAAATTCTGCAAGTACGGCTCTGTTGGTGACAGTTATGAGCATCATTCGTTGATTCTCAAAAGCAACAGCAGATATTCCGCCTGTTTCAATTTGGCGCAGGATGATTACCGTGGATGGTGTGACGGTCTGCAGAAAGCAGGATACGCATCATCGAAACAATATGCCTCAAGTCTTATCTCTGTTATTGATAAAATGGATTTGACAAGATATGACCGCATGGCTATGGAAATGGGTCCGTTGACAACAGAGTCCGTGGTCGAGGCTTCCAACAGTCAGTCCTGCCGTTATTCATTTCCGGTCAGGCGAGACGAGTTCATGCTTGTGACTTCCCCTTACGGCTCTCGAAATGACCCTATGAATCCGGGCCAGAAGCAGTTCCACAAAGGAGTGGACATCAAGTGCAAGGGTGACAGTCTTCTTGCAACAGAGGATAACGGGCGTATTGTGAATGTAAATCACAATGTCAATACCGGGGGAGGCATGAGCGTGACAATAGAGTATGACCGTCCCGACGGAGCAAAATATCAGACAACATATATGCACCTGTCAGAGATTGCGGTCAAGGTCGGTGATATTGTAAACTCAGGAGTCAAAATCGGAGTGTCAGGAAACACCGGAACGAGAACCACAGGAGAACATCTCCACTTTGGAGTGAGGATAATCAATGCCGATGGCACAGGACGCGATATTGATCCGGCGGCTTATCTCGCAGAGATCGCCGCTAAAGGGGACATTAAAGTCACAGCCATGCACAACGGAACTGACCTGCTGGCCAAGTATGCCGACCGGGATATCCGGCAGGAAACACGCGACGAGAATCTGGCGGTTGCAGCCCCCTTGTCGGAAGATATGACACCTGACGGATGGATGAAGAAACTTCTTTCTTCCGAGGACAGTGGAGTGAATCTCCCGTCCAATGACCCGGTAATGGAAATGGCAATCACAATGTTCTCTTCACTCATGGCTCTCGCCGTGCAGATTTATGGAAAAGACAGGGAGGAAGCAATGAAACTTGCAACAGATGCGGTCGTAAACCGTCAGATTGACCTAGGCACTCTTACTCCTGCTCTTAAAGCCTGCACCCTGAATATCCTGGACGGTCACAACCCTATACTGTCAATCACTGATGAAAAAAGAGGTGTATTCCATCATGAACTGACCAATGCTGAAATGACAAGACTTTCCGCAGTATTGGACAACGCGACCCTTGGCAACGAAATAAAACAGGGGCGCATCGCCGGTGTAATCAATAACATAGTCGTAGCCAACCAGATGTCGCAGACCTTCGACCGACAGATTGGCGATGACAGGAATCAGGGGCTGCAACGATGAGAGGTATCGTCTTCTGTACCGTGCTTGTGGTAATTCTGATGATAATGTGTTATATCACACTCGTGATATACTCTAATCTAGGGTTTACATGGGCTGTAATATTTTCAGTCATGGAAGCAGTAAAGACACTTGTCGCTTGCATATTCTATATCAGACTTATCTCAAGAGACTGAAAAATCAACTGATTTATAACCGACTAACCAATCATTCAATTATATGATTAAATGCAATGTAAAAGTATGCGGTATAATTAACAGAACCGCAAGTGTAAAACAGACCGCTGACGGCAATAGCTTTGTGGCTTTCGGTATGTCGGTGGATGTACCCTCGACGAAAGGCGATGCCGTGCCGGTCAATATAAGCGTGGCTATAGACAATGCTGATGCTGCCATGCTCACGCAGGGGCGACGTGTATCAATCGAAGGAACGTTGAAAATCAAGGGTGCTGCAGAAAAAAGGACATATTTCAATCTCTCGGCCGATAATATCGAAATCGACCCGGTGGCGGAATCCGGCATTATTGGCGAAATGGAGTTCCGTGGGGTTGTCTGCAAGGATATCAAGACTCCTGTTGACAAAAACGGGAACCGGTATCTGCGTTTTTCCGCCTATTCTTCGGATAAGGTTGGCGATGAGTTCTACTCCGTATTCGTGCGCTTTGTATCGTTTGAGGATGCCATTCCGACATTCGTGATGCCCAAGGCAAAAATCGAAGTCAGGGGTGAATTACGGGTATCGACATTCAAAGGTAATATAGATCTTAACTGTAAGGCAGTTGAGCTTAAAGAATATATTAAAGCATCCGTTTGATGGCCAGGTACTCAAAAAATGCGAATACGCCGTCGGCGGAGGACAAGGCTCTTGACCGGTTTACAGAGTTGATGATTGATAAAATCAAGTCTATCAATCATGATTGGGAAAAGCCATGGTTCACCGAGGGTGCGCTTGTATGGCCTCGCAACCTTCACGGTCGCCGTTACAACGGAGGCAACGCTCTTATGCTGATGCTCCATGCCGAAAAAGAGGGTTACAAACTTCCTGTGTGGTGCACATTCAACAGCATCCAGCGGGACCTCAATCCACAGCAGAAAGGCTCGGAGGAACGTGAGGCCGTCCATGTCCTGAAGGGTGAGAAATCCTTTCCGGTATTTCTCACTACGTTCACAGTCCTAGATAAGGATACCAAGGAAAAGATTTCGTGGGAAGATTACAAGAAACTCTCTAATGAGGAAAAGAAACAGTATAATGTCTATCCCAAGAATCAGGTATTCAATGTGTTCAATGTGGCACAGACAAACCTGCAGCAAGTCCGGCCGGAACTTTATGCGAAACTGGAGGAACAATGTATTGTGAAACTGCCCGAGCAGAATGGCGAGGTTTTCTCATTCCCGTCTATTGATGCGATGATTGACAATAATGCCTGGGTGTGTCCCATCAAGCCTGAGCAACAGAACCAGGCTTACTATTCCGTTTCAAAGGATCATATCGTAGTTCCAACGAAAGAGCAGTTCATTGATGGCGAGAGCTTCTATGGAACACTTCTCCATGAGATGACCCATTCGACAGGAGCAGCCTCTCGCCTCGGCCGTCTGAAAGCCTGTGCTTTCGGTGATGAGAATTACGCCCGTGAGGAACTGGTTGCAGAACTCGGCTCGGCACTTATATGCCAGCAGAATGCCATACAGAAGCATATCAAGGGAGATTCCGCCGCCTATCTCAAGTCATGGCTTGCAGAACTTGAAGAATCACCGGATTTTATCCGCACCGTCATGTCTGATGTCAAGAAGGCTACGGCGGTCATTAACTATCGGATGCAGGAAGTGAGCCGGCAGCTTGAGAACGGGCAGACCGTACACCCTTATTCTGCTGAACAGGCGGCTTTTGACCCCACGTTGGTTCCCGAAGAAGTGCCTTTCAAGGAGAGACCAAAGGTCGAAACCCGGAATGAGGAAGAGATTGCCGCAATGGAACTGCCGAGAGGTTGCCGCCGATGAAGAAGTGGCTTATGATAATGATGGTGTTGCTGACAGCAATGGCAGCTAACGCCACTTCAATTCCCGACTCCCGAAAGGCCAACCTGATGGCGTTGCCTCCATTTGAACGTGCGTGTGTACTGATTCGGTATTACGAAACTTTACATTCTCCGGCTAATTGGCCGACGATAGCCTACGGTCACGTAGTCCGTAAAGGTGAGAACTACAAAAAACGGCAATACACTCATGCTGAAGCTGACCGGATACTGCGCAAAGACCTGTCGCAGTTATGCAGCTATTATCGTGGCTATGGTGCGGACAGCCTGTTGCTTGCCTGTCTTGCCTACAATGTCGGCAGTGGCAGGATACAGAAAAGCACGCTGCTTAAAAAGCTGAAATCAGGGAAACGTGACATACACTATGAATATACCTCCTTTTCAAAATATAAAGGTCGCCGGCATTCCGGACTCTATCGTCGCCGGTGGATGGAACTCGAACTCTTCTTCCACCCATAAATCTCAATCATTCACTCCCAATTCTATACTCTCTGTCATCTAGTATGGTGGCAGAGGGTGTTTTTTTGTTGTAAAATAATGTATTCTATTGACAGATTGTGAGTGCAATGGATTCGAGTAACAATTTTCAAATGCGACTGATTCTGGTTGCCGGTATTGAGAATATCAATGGATTTTGAGTGTGAATTTGGTGGATATAGATATATGTGCTATCTTTGCACTGACAAAACAGGTGTAATTCACATGTATTTTGTCACTAATAAGGTTTGGCGCATGATAATAGAAAGAAACACATATGTAAATCAGCTCCTTGCAAAGAGATGGAACGGCAAGGTTAAGATCATTACCGGAATCCGACGTTCCGGCAAATCATTCCTGTTGTCAACGCTTTTCAAAGACAGGCTGATTGAGGAAGGGGCTAATGAGGATGATTTCATAGAGCTTGATCTTGACCGCAAAGCAGATCTAAAATACCGTAATCCGAATGTCCTATATGACCATATCATTGAATACACGAAGGATCAAAGCAGAAAGTTTTATGTGCTCATAGATGAGATTCAGCTCTCGTATAGGGTAAAGAATGACGATATAGACGAATCCATGGTTCCGGTAGAAGACCGCGATATGCTCTATACTACGTTCTATGATATTCTGAATGACCTTATAGCGCGTCCTAATCTTGATGTATATGTAACCGGTTCAAACTCAAAGATGCTGTCGAAAGACATTGTTACCAATTTCAGAGACCGTGGTTCGGAAATAAAGGTATATCCATTATCTTTCTCAGAGTTCCTGACAGTTTCAGGTATGGAAAAAGCCGATGCCTTTGAGGAATATCTGATGTATGGAGGAATGCCGTTGGCTGTTCTAGAACCGGATGAAAAGGAGAAACGCAAATATCTTCAGGGATTGTACACCAATGTCTATATCAAGGATATTGTTGAGCGATACAAACTCAAAGATGACAGCATACTGAGTCCGCTTGTCGATGCGCTTTGTTCTGCCGTCGGGTCTCTTACCAATTCCAATAAGCTTGCAAATACAGCCGGTTCCGCCATTGGAAAAGCTCCCTCGCATAACACTATCAAGAAATATCTTGAATATGTGGAGGATGCGTATCTTTTCCAGAGCGCACAACGTTGGAACGTGAAGGGTCGCAAATACTTCGACACGATACAGAAATATTATGCTATGGACCTCGGTCTCAGGAATGCCCGTCTGAACTTCCGGCAGCAAGAGCGTTCACACCTAATGGAAAATCTGATATACAATGAGCTGGTTCGCAGAGGATACTCTGTGGATGTTGGCATCGTTGAATTGGATCGCGTGATTGATGGCAAACGAAAAGTCTCCCAATATGAAATAGATTTCGTTGTCAATATTGGAAATGACAAGATTTATATTCAGTCCGCGTTAAACATCGACACGCCGGAAAAGAAAGTCCAGGAATTATTTTCTCTAAAGAATACTGGCGACTTCTTCCGAAAGATTGTTGTCCTTGATGGCAACAGCAGACCTTGGACAGACGAAGACGGAGTAATGTATATCGGTGTCATACCGTTCTTGCTTGAAGATATCTTATCAGAAACAACAAAAGTATAATATAATTATTAGAAATCAATCGTAAAATAATAATACAGATATGACTAAAGCAGAAATAGTTAGCGAAATCGCTAAGACAACCGGCATCGACAAAGTTGCCGTTCTTACGGTTGTGGAGCAGTTCATGACTGTGGTCAAGGACAGCCTCGCTCATGGCGAGAACGTATACCTCCGAGGATTCGGCTCGTTCATCGTCAAGCAGAGAGCCGAGAAAACAGCCCGTAACATCAGCAAGAATACCACACTCGTTATTCCGGCACATAATATTCCGGCGTTCAAGCCGGCTAATTCTTTTAAGGAGGAAGTTGCCGGATAACCATGGAAGAGGCAGGAAATGAATATAGTCAGGATTCCGTCGAAAAGGAAATTGCTGATCATGTTATTGAGGCTGGCACGAGGGAATTGCCCGAGTTGTTTGACGACGAATCGGTTGAAGCTTACATCGCCAATCTTGACGACTGGGATTGATAATCCCATAAAGAGTACAGAATTTAGCAAAGCAGCCCGGCCTCACGGTCGAGCTGCTTCATTTATAACAACCTAAAAACTTAATGCACCAACAATATAATCTTATCTGGCAGTAATAAAAAGTTCTATTTTACAGTGGCGGTTGGCTTCTCCGGGATTGAAATGGTCTATACCGCCCTGGTTTATTTTGGTTATGAGGGAAGTGCTTATGCCTCGTTCCCGAAGTTGACTGATGATATAATTGGCACGGTCGTTGCCGAGCCGATGGTTGATTTCGCCAGTTCCAGTCTCGCTGTCAGCGGCACCGGTTATTCTCAGGTGGAGTCCGTATTGTTTCACCACGCGGGCGATTTCATCAAGATTTATAAGCTGTGATCTATCCGTAAGATTGGCTGTCCCGATGTTAAAGAAGAATAATATGGGGCTGCCAAGACACTTCTTGCCGGATTGTATAAGTGACTGATAATTGTCTCCATCTAATACGGATGTAACTTTACTGTTGTCATCAAATTCTAATTCGGAGATAGAATCGGCGTCCTCGCTATTGATGAGATTGTCGATGCGGCCAGTCTCTGCTTCAATACCATAAAGCCCCTCGGTATTTTTGAGCATTTCGGGTCTGCAGCCATTGTTGGCACCCTTGAGCCGGGCACGAAGACTGTTAAGACCCGAATAATCGTTAACAGGGAAATGACAGGCGGAGCTATCGTTGTCATATTCATTATTGAATATATTGCCGTATCGAGAGAGAAGGCCTTCAATTTCCAGAATCTTCTTCAATTCGGCAACTGTCCGGTCATCGTTGGCCGATTTACGTGACAGCCGGTCATTCTTATCCGAGAGTGAAAGGCAGAGTTCACGCAGACGGGAATTGTCAAGCATCACAGGTCTTGCATCAATGACCTTGCGAAATCCAGTCTTACCGAGCGTGAAAGATACACCGGCAGACATAGACAGGATATTGTCACCTCCGAAACGGTTTGCTGTACCGAATCCGTCGAAGTCAGAGAATGTGGTCTTGCAGCCTAATTCAAGATTCAGTTTTAGTCTGGAAGTAAGACCGTATTGGGCTATGACACCATAACTGAGTGTAAATGGATTTGTATGGGCCTGTCTGTTATGGAGCATCCCAACACCGAGATACGGAATCAACCCAAAACGGGTCTTGTCATGGTTTCCATACAAGGTGTTTGTAAGATTCCATAGGATTTCGGAAGATACGCCCCATCCGGTCTGGGTTCTGCTTTCGGGATCAGAGAGCCAATAGCCGTTAAATGACAGTCTGCTGCCGACAGTCGGGGTGAACCACTTGCCGACATTGATTCCGAACTGTCCCTTGATGCGTCCTCCGAGGTCATTGCATCCCATAGGGGTGCAAAGGAAAGCGTTGATACCGCCGTCGGCTCCGATGAACCAGTTGCCTTTCAATCCGTCAGACTCGATAACATCGTTGTTATATGAGACTGACGGTTTGTAAATAAGCTCTGTGACATCCCCGGGATGTGTACGGGAAGTCTGGACGTAAGCGAAAGCGTCAGAACTTACGGCACTTGCCATCAGAGCGACTGAGAGTATATAAAGTTTGTGTTTCATCTGATTGGTTTTGAATTTTGAGTACAAAGGAAAGAATAACAGCTGCGACGGAGAAATGTTGGCTGTGAATAAGCCGGCTGTTTAACCCGTTTTATATTTATCAGAAAATCGGTACTGCTTCACGGCACTCATTAAGAGTCAATGCCGTTTCACCTGCTTGGTAGCAGGACGTAGCATCTTGTGCGCCTGCATCATGCACCGGTAAGCGAAGCGGCGGTCATCCTCCTTCGGATCGCGGCCCCACGGAAGGTCGGATGCAGAGCCTCCGCCTCCGCTTCCCTTAGCGAACTGAATCGCCCCATCGAGATAACCGGCAAAAAGATACATCGCGCATTTCAGAATCTCGTTTGGTCTCTCTGCCATTGCCATGAGAAATTCCCCATCGAACCCAGCTTTCTGCTCCGGAGTCATTGCTGACAGGAGAGCACGCATATCGACAACCGATCTGCCGAAGACGGCATCCGTCAGTCTCATGCGCAACTGTTCCTGATTCTTATCCGTGAACTCCCGGTAGTCTCTTTGCGCATTGTCACGTTTTTCGTTGACAGATCTAAGTTCATCCTGAAGCTGTGCAAGTTGTCGGTCTGCAGTCTTGAGTTTGAGGCGTTTGTCCGCTAGTGACGATGCGGTTGTTTGCAACTGTCCCTCAAGTCTTGCGATTTGAATGCGAAGCTCTTCCGCGTCACCGTTCCCGGCTTCAAGGTCTGCGTCCAGCCGGTCTATCTGAGAATTGAGGTCTGCCTCTCGTGTCTCAAGATTACAGATCATTGTATTGAGACCCTTGCAGCGTTTTTCCGCCTTACGTATATCCGCATACAGCTCCTTCAGAGTCTCATGCTTCTCGCCAATCTGAAGTTCCAGATCGTTGCATTCCTGACGGAGTTCCCGACGATATTCCTCGGAAGTCCGATGACGGGCTCCTGTCTCCATGATGCTTTGGCCACGGTCAAGACCCCAGCGTTCGTTTACTGCGGCAAGCTCATTATGAAGCCGGAGAGTGCGTTCTTTGAACTCTATTTTATCCTTCCCTGCGAACAATTCCTTAAACGAAAATTTATTACGAGGCGTGATTGGCAACACGGTACAATGAATGTGCGGATTCTTTTCGTCAAGATGGACATAGAAACCGACAATATTATCTTCACCCCATTTGTCACAGGCGAATCTGTAAATATCTTTCGCCCATTCCTCAATGTCTTTACAGCGGGTGATAGACGAGTTGTCGGCACCATGTTCCAAATCAACTGTCTGATTCCCGAAGGCAAGGCGGTGCATCCGTTCCCGGCTTCCTCCGAAGATTATATTGACAACGGTGCGGCGATTAGGCTCCTTGTTTTTACGTTTCATCTCCTCATTAGGGTCAGTTATCCCACGTTTCGCAAGTGTCTCCTTGATTCGCCTTGGAATACTTTTCGACTGATCTATTGTCTGGACCACGCCTCCATGGGCGACTTCAAAATTGAGATGCGCTCTGGAGCGGTCATAGTTGCCACCTTTGACGGCAACATTCCAGCTTCTGTCGGACCAACGCCGCTGATGCTCGTTGGACTGATTGGTTGACATCCCTGCCGAAGCATGGAAATCAATTACCTGTTTGGTCATATAAATGTGAATTAAAGGGTTAACGCAGTTCAAAAAGGCCGAGCTTGCTCATAACAGCCTGCCGGATACGGCAACTCCCAGAGGATTTTTAATCCGAAGGGGGTATTAGGCTACCCACTTGACCTGTCATGTGGCAACTTCGCGCAAGCGCGTTGTCTATAAGCCGACCTGGACGATGAGCACTGGAATCTTACCGGGCATATACCAGGAGAGGCGCACAGCGCACGTCAGGGAGGTCAGAATAGTGTTCTGTAACCTTGGGTACACGGCTATCCGGGTACAAGCCACGGTGCGTTTCAGAGGCTGTCTTTGATGAAATCTACTTTCCAATAGATGAACAGTCCGTCCAGCACCAACCGTGCATCACTAATACATGGCTGTTCTTTGTCGTTTCTGACAGAGTGTGGCTCATGGTCGAGTCCGGGGCTGTAACATTTAATCAGATGGAGCCAGTATGACCATTTGCCGGATAGACATACCGTGAAGATGCGTCCAAGGCAGTCAATGGTATAATCATCTGCCGTTTCGGGAAGTTCTGCCTGATGGTCGTACCATTTGCCAAGCATCTGCCGAACCAGAGCATATTGTAAGGCGGATGTTATGCCCGGACACGCTTCATCAACTTCTTTGTTAAAAGAATCGAGCGTTTCACCGATTGTTTCGACAAGCTCGGAGTCGGTTATATCGCCGTCCAGCCATTCGTCCATCTTGCCGGTAAGCGATTCCGGCATACTGAACGGTACCTGCGGCATGATTAAGACAGATCCATATCCGGCATCCGTCCAGTCCATCGTCATGGTGACAAGCGAGCAGCGGTCAAGCTGTGACTTTGAAAGAAGCCCGAAAGCCTCAAGTTGCTCGAAGAACTTGCGCACTGTCTCGCGGGCCCAGTTCCATCTGTCTGCAAGGTCGGTAATCGAGATTATGAGCTGACCGGCTTCCAGATTTAATGTCCGGCCATACATGGGCTTGTGAACAGTAGTGGTTTCCGCAACATTGTGCAGAAGGTAGAGAAAGGCACTGAGTCTCGAAGCACCGAACTTGGTAGGTGCGGCGAGGTAGTCCAGAATCTCTGGGGTGAGTCTCACGGTCCAGCTGCGACTGTGGGGCGTCTGACGGTTATACTTGGTTTTAGTCATTGAGTGATGTGGTAATTGAATATAGGTTTATTATCAATTTATAAGAGGTAAATGTCTTATTGTAGCGAATAAAAAGGGATAGCTGTTGTCAAAAGCAGAGAGCCGGGATGCCCCGAGCCGTAGCCGGTCGGTGGCATCCTGTATCTCCGCATCAAGTTCAACCAATCTCTCCGCGCATCAGTTTTGCGTGTTCATTCTTGCAGAAGGCCTCATACTCTTTGGCATCGGTTCCGCGCTCGATTGTCTTGTCTATGATGTCTCCAAGCTGGTCGAAATATACCTCGTGGTGAGCAAGCCGGATACCATTTGCGTCCTTGAGGTAGATTTCATAATAGTCCATCTCATTGTAGGATATTAGCACGTTTCCCTTGAAAAGTCTGCCGTTCACTTTGAACATGAGTGTTGCCATATCATTGTATTCGGTGGCGAAGAAGCCGTGAAGTGCGCCCCAAGAGCAGATTACGTTCAGTGATGTGGTGGCACAACTGTTGGCGGATAGTGGCAGCAGTCTGCATTACATATTCTTTATCCATATTGCTGGGATTTATTGTTTCCCTCACCTTCGAGAAACATTCTCATTGGCTTCGGGAAACCGGTTGTTTTCTGCCATACAAGTTGCCGTATCTTACGAACCAAAATCTCTGCGAGACCGGAGGCCTGTTTTGGAGAGTAACCGGATACGGCGATTAACTTTGCAGAACGACAACCATCCCGGAGTCAACGTGAATAGTATCCTGATATAAGAGTGCTATCCGCACACGCGGCATATCTGGAAAATGCTTCCGGCGACTTCAGTTGACGCATCAGTTCTTCCGACGGATAGAAGACAGAACCGATGGAGAATATGTAAAGATTCATAGAAAGAGGCCATATTGACGGTTCAACGACACAGGTCAGCATGGCTATGAATCCCAGCCCAATGCCGAGACGGGTATGCAGCCAGAAGATGCTGCGTTCAGTTATGCGGAAAGAGAACATTGACAGGCAGAGGACTGTACCGGCTCCAAGGGCCAAGTTTACTCCGTAACTGTGCAGATAGCAGAAGTTGAAGGAGAGCATAAGTAGCATCAGCAGCGATATGAAAAGTTTTCGTGCCGACAGGCTGAACGTCATACGGCGATAGAACTTCTGCATACCATGTGAGTCATGGCGATAGAAGAACATCGACATCATGGTGACTATTGCCGGATAAAAATGAAGGAACATTTGCATATTGGTATTCGTCGTCTGGTTACGCCTCAAGGTCTAGTTCGAGAGTCCCCCATGAGGCCTTGGAGAAAATCATATTGACATCATTGAATGTAAGGGATAGAGTGTTGATCCGCGCAATTATAGAACTGTCAAGAACGATGCAATCGGATATGGCATTGTCAATTCGACTTTCCGGGATCGATATTACCTTTCCGCGTTTATATCCGTAAATGCCTATCCTGACTTCAAGGCGAAAGACCTTTGAAGTGACTTTCACTATCGACGCATCATTTACAGCCACTCCGTTACTGAATGAACCGAAATCAACCGCCTTTATCCATGTCCTGTGCCAGTCGATGACTTCTATCAGGTGGTTGGCAAGGGCATCCGTCATCAGAGGAAATAGCTCAGCAGTTCTTCTTCAGATATGCGGTATGCGAACTTGCCGGATTGCATGGCGGCTCTTCGGAGTGTTTCTCGTAGTTCTGCAAGCATCCTTTCGAGAGAGAAATACAGCTTGACATCAACCTCAGTGATTTTTCCGCATGAATTTGTCGTGGCGCAGATCTGGAACATCACGCCGGTGCCCGGTTCCTGGAAGGCACACACCGAATGACCGTAATCGGTATCTTCCGAGCGGCAGTGACGGTAAAGTTCTATAGTGCCATACGACTCGCCGAGTTCATTGCAGAAATCTTCAAAAGCAAGGGCTTCCGGAAGCGGGAAGTCAAGCAGTGCGTAATCATCATATATCTCACGGGAAGTCCTGTTTTCAAGTCTAGGCTTGATGATTGCCGGGAGTTTCAGCGCGCCCGATTCCAAAAATTTTTCTATGGTTCCGTTTGTCATTAAAATTAGAATGATTAGTAAATTAGTGTGCAAAGATAATCCCATTGAGCACTTTCTAAAAGTTTGTGTCAAAGGCATTAATCTTCTTTATGAATGTGGCGGTGATTTATAGTCAGGTTATATCGCAGATACTAAGAAAGATGCACGGAAAGGTATATAAATATCGACACCTTTTGCTAACATTAGAGATTAAATAAAGTTAGATGTTACGCACGTGCCATGAATCTCCAGTTGTGAAGTCCGGCGGCAAGATGGAAAATTCTGCTGACGAAGTCATTCTTGCGCAATCGACACTCATCCTTTACAACCC